>Ga0307372_10002210_pt1 | contig 32657 bp, 35 predicted proteins | sample OX1MG_FD_202533 | JGI IMG/M metagenome (GOLD analysis project Ga0307372, IMG submission 202533) | Soil microbial communities from Risofladan, Vaasa, Finland - OX-1 | ecosystem: Environmental > Terrestrial > Soil > Coastal area > Acid sulfate soil | place: Finland: Risofladan, Vaasa | collected... | reverse complement strand
GCCACGCGACGCCGAGCAGCACGGCGAGCGCTCCCGCCATGAACAGGATGATCAGGTGGCCGGCGAGGATGTTGGCGAACAGACGGACGGAGAGCGAGAGCAGCCGCATCACGTTCGAGAGCACCTCGAGGACGAAGATGAAGCCCGCCATCGGGCCCTGAACGCCGCCCGGGACGAGACCCTTGACATAGCCGATCGGCCCCTTCACCCGGATCCCCTCGGCGGTGTAGGACACGAACACGACGAGCGCGAAGACGAGCGGGATCGAGAGGTTCGCGGTTGCGGCGTAGAGCGAGAAGGACGGGATGTTCAGCCCGAACAGCGTGAATTCGTGCTCGGTGTTCGTGGGCAGCGGGATGAACCCGATGAGGTTCGAGAAGAAGATGAACAGGGCGAGCGTGGCGATGAAGGGAAACCACTTCACGGCCATCTTCCGATCCATGTTGGCCCCCACGATGTTGTTCTGGAGCCCCTGGAAGACCAGCTCGACCGCCGTCTGGACGCGGTTGGGCCGCGCCTGCATGCGCCGCGCGACGTAGATCATCGTCACGCAGGTGAGGACTCCCGCCAGCACGAGGTACAGGACCGCCTTGTTGATCGAGAAGATGCCGAGGTTGACCCAGCTGTCGAGCTTGAACTCGGTCTGCGGCTGGTAGGTCGGGTTCTTGGGGCCCTTGCCGACGATCAGCAGGAGCGCGACGGTGCCGCCCAGCCAGATCGCGGCGACGAGGAGCAGGATCTTGCGGCGGCGGCTCACGAATCCCCCCGCGACGGGGCGACGATCTCCCGGCGGAACACCAACGACACCGCGAGCTCGACGGTGAAGGCGACGAGCACGACGATGGCCGCGACGATCCCGTCACGGTTGTGGCCGATGAAGTGCGCGCCGAGGACCACGAGCGCGATCAGCCACACCCGTCCGAGGATCGCCGCGAGGTGCAGCGCCGCCCGGCTGCGCGTGTCGCGGGCGCGCCACGCTCTCACCTTGATCAGATCGACCGCGAAACGCGTGACGATCCAGCCGATCGCCCCGAACGCGAACCCCAGCGCCGGGAGGCTCGCGAGCAGCACGAACGGCGTGCTCGCCACCACCAGGACGACGTCGAGATAGCGCAGGAAGGAGGTCGCCAGCGCGGGATGCCGCCCGCCTTGCGGTGCGGGCCCGGCCTCCGCCATCAACGCGCGGGTCCCAACGGCCGGCAAGGCCGGAGCGGACACAAGATCGTCTGATCGAGTTGCGTGAGCGAGCATTCGAACGGGGCGCAGCGCGTCAGCACACGGGGCGACGCGGGCGCGCGCGCAGCGCGCGCCTCTGCGCCTGGGCGGCGCGTCGCAGCCGCTGCATGCACGCCGGGCGACGCCCGTCAAGGCGTCGGTGCGGTCCCCGCTGGCGCTCGGGCTCCGGTCGTCGATCGTCTGCGTGGGCGTGTTCGGACATCGTGTTGATGCGCACCCTATACCCAGCTACGGGAGCGTGCGGGCCGGCCGTTCGACCGGGCCGCAGGAAGCCGGCGGCAGCCGCAGTCTAGCGGCGCAGAGACTTTGTAACAAGTTTGTGACAATTCGCTCCTCCGCGCCCGTCGCCCGCTCACCGCGGCGCGCCCACCTCCAATGCCTCCCGTCAGCTGCCGCGGGCCGGCGCCGGCCCTGGCTGCGGCGCTCCACGCGCGGTCAGGCGTGCGCCACGCCGCCCACGATCAGCGCGGCGGCGGCGATCACGAGCACCACGACCGCCATCACGAGATAGTCCCTCGGTCCCATCTGATGATCCTGGCCCATCAACCATCCGTCCTCTCGGCAGCGAACGCCGGACCCTCCGAAGAGATCCGCACCATGAACCCCAGGTCCGGCATGAGCCCTGAGCCTAGCGCCCTTGCAATTGCGCCGGCACGCTGGCCGGGCTCGAAAAAGGCGCTCCGTGCGCGATTTCCGCCGCGTGGCCGGGTATCGGTGCCGCGCCGCGGCGTATCGGTCGCTCGCTCACGCCTCGCGGCGAGGCCGCGTCGGCGGGCCGGCCCGCCGCGCCGGTGGTCCGCCGGCGACCTGCGAGGCTATGCCGGTGAGCGAGCTCCCACGTGGTCCCAGCGCACCACCGCTGGCCCAGACCGTGCGCTGGCTGCTCGCGCCGATCGAGTTCATGGAGGCGTGCCGGCGGCGCTTCGGTGACGCGTTCAGCGTGCGCTTCCTGGGCTTCGAGCGGCCGATGGTGATGCTCTCGGACCCGAGCGCCATCCGCGCCCTCTACGCCGAGCCCCAGCACGGCCTGCCGCCCGGCCGAACGCTCGCCCTGCGACCGATCATGGGGGCCCGGTCGGTCCTGCTGCTGGAGGGGGCCGCGCACCTCGAGCGCCGCCGCGTGATGCTGCCGCCGTTCCACGGCGAGCGGATGCGTGCCTACGAGTCGACGATGCGCGAGATCGTTCACGAGCACGTCGATCGCTGGCCGCTCGGCGAGGAGATCGCGTTGCAGCCGCGGATGCGGGCGATCACGCTCGAGGTGATCCTGCGGGTCGTGTTCGGCGTCACCGACGTGGCACGTCTGGAGCGGCTGCGCGAGCTGCTTCCCCGCCTGCTCGACGGGACCGCGTCGGTCGCGCTCAGCTTCCGGGTCATGCTCGCCCGCCGCCTGGGTCGCGCTGACCCGCTGGCCTCGTTCGCCGCGCTGAACGCCGAGATCGACGAGGTGCTGCTGGAGGACATCGCGGCGCGGCGCGACGCGACCGGCGGCGATCCGCGCGGCGACGTCCTGACGCTGCTGCTCGCCGCGCGATTCGACGACGGCAGCCAGATGAGCGACCGCGAGTTGCGCGACCAGCTCGTCACGCTCCTGCTCGCCGGCCACGAGACGACCGCGACCGCGCTGGCCTGGACGTTCGACCTCCTGCTGCACGCGCCGGCCGCGCTGGAGCGTCTCACCGCCGAACTGCGCGGAGGCGGCGACGACCGCTACCTGCGCGCGGTGATCAGCGAGTCGCTGCGCCTGCGGCCGGTGGTGCCGCTCGCCGGCCGCCGGCTCGCACGCGAGCTGCGCAGCGACGGCCTCACGCTGCCGGCGGGCACCGACGTGACGCCGGCCATCTGGCTCACCCACACGCGCCCGGACCTCTATCCGGAGCCGTACGCGTTCCGCCCCGAGCGCTTCCTCGACGTGGCGCCCGACACCTACGGCTGGATTCCGTTCGGCGGCGGCGTCCGCCGCTGCCTCGGCGCCGCCTTCGCCGAGCTCGAGATGCGTGTCGTGCTCAGCGCGGTCCTCGGTCGCCTGGACCTCACGGCGGCCAGCGCCCGTCCCGAGGGCGTGCAGCGGCGCAACATCACGTTCTCGCCGCGGCACGGAACGCGCGTGCGCGCGGCGACGGCCTCCGCCTGAGGCCGGCCTCCCGCTACACGTTCAGCGTCCACTCCAGGCCACGACCCTCGAGCTCGGCGAGCACGCGCGGCAGCGCCGCCGCCGTGCGCCGCCAGGACCCCTCGGCGCCGTAGTCGTCGGCGTCGTGCAACAACAGCACCGACCCTTCGGCCACGGCGCGGCCGACGAGCTTCGCAACGATCGATTCGGGGGTCGCGCGCGCCTCCCAGTCACGGCCCCAGTGCGTCCACAGCAGCGGTCGCCAGCCGTTGCGGTGCACCAGCGCCAGCGCCGCCGCGTTGAAGATCCCGTAGGGAGGCCGGTAGCGCTCGATCGCACGGCCCGTCGTCTCCTCGATCCGCGCCGCGCCGCGCACGATGTCTTCGCGCACTGCGCGCGGTCCCAGTCGCAGCTGGTTGCGATGGCGATCGCAGTGCAATCCGATCGCGTGCCCGGCCGCGACGATCTCCGCCGCCAGCGACGGGTTGCGGGCCACCTGCTCGCCGACGAGGAAGAACGTGGCGCGCACGCCGCGCGCCGCGAGCACCTCGAGGACCGCGGGCGTGCCCTCCTTGTGCGGACCGTCGTCGAAGGTCAGGCCGTAGCCGCGCCCGTCGACCGTTCGGTCGGCGATACCGAGCGGCGGACGCAGCAGCCGCGTCGCCCCGGCGAGCGCCGGAAAGGCATACGCACCGCTGAGCAGCGAGCCGGCCAGCGCGACTGCGCCCGCGACGCTCGGGGTGCGATGATCGCGGTCGGTCATGCCCTCGTTGCTCATCGGCATTGCGTTGGCCTCCGGTGCCTCCACGCTCTACAGCCTAGGGATCGCGGTCCAGGCGCTCGACGCTCGCGACGCCTCGGATGAGCACGCGCTGCGAATCTCGCTGCTCACCCACCTCGTGACCCGCGTGCGCTGGCTGTTCGGCACCGGCATGACGGCGATCGGCTGGCCGCTGCAGATCCTCGCGCTGTCCTACGTGCCGCTCGTCGTCGTCCAGCCGGCGCTCGCCTCCGGGCTCCTGGTGTTGCTGCTCGTCGGCGAGCGCATGCTCGGCGAGCGCCCGGGACGCCGCGAGCTGCTGTCGGTGGCCGCGATCGTCGCCGGCGTCGGCGGGATCGCCGCACTGGCGCCGCCGCACACGACCCAGCACGTGCACGGCGCCGCCGTGATCGTCGTCCTCGCCCTGCTCGGCGCCGCCGCATTCACGCCGTTCATCCTCCAGCTGATCGGCCGGCCGATCGCCAACGCGACGATGATCGGCGCCGGGCTCGCGTTCGCCTGGAGCGGCCTGGTCAACCAGTTCGTCGCCGATGCCGGTCAGAACGGCCACTGGGGCACCGCGCTGAGCTGGGCCGTCGGCGCCGCGGCCGCCGCGCTCGTCGGGCTGACCTGCGAGATGAGTGCGCTCCAGAAGCGCCCCGCGATCCTCGTCGCGCCGGTCGTCTTCGTCGTGCAGACCGTCGTCCCGATCGGCCTCGCGCCGCTGGTGGTGCGAGCGAGCTTCATCGATTCGCCGCTGTCAGGCGTTCCGCTGCTTGGCTGCCTGCTCGTGCTGCTGCTCGGCGCGACCACGATCGCGCGGTCGCCGGCGCTGCTGGCGATCAGCGGCGCTCGCGATCAGGTCGTCAGTTCGGACAGCGGGAGCGCGTCCAGCCCGTCCCAGTGAAGCGCCGCCGCCAGGCGGTCGAGCGCGCGAAGCGATCCGGGCGACGCGGTGACCCAGGTCACCACGACGTCGCCGGCGCGCAGCGGCCGCTGCGGCAGGCGCGTGTGCGCGTCGAGCGCGACGGACCCGTGGACCGGCAGGGCACCCGCCGTCCGCGCCAGCAGCAGCTGCCCGAGGGTCGGGTTGCGCGGCTCGAGATAGTAGAAGTGGTGACGCAGATGCAGCGCCCGCGCTTCGCGGCGCAGCAGGCTCGGCGTGCGGATCCAGCCGAACAGGCTGGAATGACCGATTGTCGGCATCAGCTGATCGCCGTTGGCGCGCAGCGTGCGCAGCGCGGCCGTGCCCGGCAGGACCGTCGTCGCGATCGACGCCTCGAGCCCGTCGCTGGCCAGGCGCCTGGCCACCGTCGCCGTGTCGCCCACCGGCGCGTCGACGATCAGGAAGGCGGCGGGGCGGTCGGTCTTCAGGGTCTTCACCGGGTGGATTCCGACGACCGCCGCGACGGCGGCGACCTCGTCGGTCGACATGACCCAAGCGCCGGCGCCGAGCGACAGCACCACCGCGGTGCCGATGCTCACCGCGTGCAGCCGCCAGCGGGCAATCGGACGCACGCGCCGGACGGCGGCGAGCACCGCCGAGGCGGCGTCGAGCACCGCTCCCTGGGCCCCCGGCGTCGGCCACGGGACGCGACTGCTGCAGCCGCGCTCGACGTGCTCGATCAACTCCAGCGGATCGTCGGCCAGGAGCAGGAACTCGTGCTTGGCCATCAGCCGCGTGTTCAGCTTGGCGTGCGCCACCGGGAGCCCGTAGGACACCACCGGACAGCCCCGCGCCATCGCCTCCAGGCAGGTCACCCCACCGGTCGAGTGCACGAGCACGTCCGCCGCGGCCAGCAGGTCGGACATCTGGTCGGTGAAGCCGAGCACGCGCACCCGGGCGCTGCCGGCAAAGCGTTCGTCCAATCGCGCCCGCTCGGACTCGTTGCGCCCGGCCAGGCAGACCACCGTCGCGTCGGGGATCCGCAGCAGCTCGCTGACGGCGCCCTCGAGGTCGCCGACCCCCCAGCCGCCGCCGGACACGACGACCACGCGCCGCGCCGCCGAGAGCCCGAGCGCCGCGCGCGCGGCGTCGCGGTCGCGCGGCTCGAGGAACTCGGCCGCGATCAGCGGTCGCACGACCTGGACGCTGCCGCGCCCGGCGATCCGCTCGACGTCGCGGACCGAGGCGTCGTACATCACGAGATGGGTGTCGATCCCGCGCTGTGCCCAGAAGAACAGCCCGGTCATGTCGGTGATCGTCGCGACCGTCGGGGTGTTGAGCAGCCGCCGCCGGCGCAGGTGGCTGAGCACCACGGTGATCGCCGGATAGGTCGATACGACGACGTCGGGGTCGCGCCGGAGGATCTCGCGCCGCAGCGACGCCGCGCCCATCCGGCAGAGCATCTGCTTGGTGACGAAGCGCATCGGTGCGAGGTGCTCGAGCATCCAGTAGTACGCCGCGTAGGAGCGCGGCGAGACGCGCAGCTGGGTGCGGTAACCGTCCTCGACGATCGATCGCAGCCGCTCCCCCATCGCCGCCAGCCCGTCGATGATCGAGACCTCGACCGGCTCGCCGCGCGCCTCCAACTGCTGCTTCAGCGCACGCGCGGCTGCCGCATGGCCCTCTCCGACATCAGCGGAAAGGATCAGAACTCGCTGCGGGCCGGCGGCGCGCGGGATTGGTGGCTCGTGTCGGCGGCGGAGGCGCAAATCGTTCGGTTGGCGGCCGTATGCCACCTCCCGCGCCGCCCCTCTGGGCGCTTGCGGGCAGATCAACTGTAGCGGTCGCAGCGGAGAAACGTAAGGAATTGCTACGAATCGTTCACACCTGGCACGGCCCGGCGACGCAGCAAGGCGCCCGAGCGTGGATGATGGCTTGGTGGCGACGAACACCCTGCGGCCCCGGCACGCGCGACGGTCGGCGAGCGTAGAACATTCGTCCACGGCCGCCGCCACGCCGGCACCGCCGATGCCGCGGATGACCGATCGCAGCGCGATCGTCGGCACATTCGCGCTCGCCGGGCTGCTCCTCGCGATGGTCGCGCTCGCCGTCACCGCCGCCGCCGGCCCGTCCGCCGTGATCCCCAAGGCGCAGGCGGGTTTCTTCCCCGGCTGGCTCGCCGGCCCGCTCGGAGGCCTCGGACCGCAAGCGTCGATCGGTGTGCTCGAGGCGCTCATCGTGGTGATCTGCGGGTGCTACGCCGTGGCGTTGCGCTGTGCGGCGGCGCTCTCCTCCCGGCGCCTGTGGAGCGCCATCGTGCTCGCGCACCTCGTCGCGCTGCTCGCCCCGCCGCTGTTCTCGGGCGACGTCTTCGGCTACATCAGCTTCGCGCGCCTCGACGTCCTGCACGGCCTCAGCCCGTACCGCTTCACCGCGAGCGCGGCGCCCCACGACGCGAGCTACCACCTGTCCGGGTGGACGAGCCTGACCACGCCCTACGGGCCGCTGTTCACGCTGCTCACCGACGCCCTCGTGCCATTGGGGATCGCCGGCGGGCTGTGGGCGCTCAAGGGCATCGCCGCGCTGACGAGCCTCGCGACGATCGTGCTGATCTGGCGCATCGCACCGCGACTGGGACGCCCGCCACGCGCGGCGATCGCCTTCTACGGGCTGAACCCGCTGGTGCTCGTGTTCGCCGTGCCCGGCGCGCACAACGAGGCGCTGATCGGAATGCTCGTCGCCGCGGGAGCGTTCTGCGTCCTCGCCGGCCAGGAGGTCCGCGGCGGGTTCGCGCTCGTCGCCGCGAGCGCGATCAAGGCCTCGGCGGCGCTGGCGCTGCCGTTCGCCCTGCTTGGCGCCCACAAGCGTGGCCGCGCCGCCGCGTCGATGGCGCTGGGTTTGGTGCTCGCAGCCACGATCGGAGTCGTCGCGTTCGGGCCACACGTGTTCAGCGTGGCGGGGGCGCTGGCGACCCAACAGGGCAAGATCGCCGGTCACAGCCTGCCCTCGCTGCTCTCGCAGTGGCTGGGCCTCGGCCGGCTCGCGCTGGGCGTCCGCCTCGCCTTCCTGGCGCTGTTCGCCGTCGTGCTCGGCGGGTCGCTGTGGCGCACCTGGCGCGGCGCGCCGTGGCTTGACTCCTATGGCTGGACGACGCTCGCGCTGCTCGCCGGGACGGCCTGGTTGCTGCCGTGGTACGGGCTGTGGGCGCTGCTGCCCGCGTCGCTGAGCTCGAGCCGGCGGCTGCGGATCGCCACCCTGATCGCCTGCGCCTACCTGGTCACGATCCGCCTCGCGATCAAGCACCCGCTGGCCGCGTAGGCGTCGCCCAGGGCGGGCACTCAGCCCGTGGCGCCCGTGGCTCCCGTCGCGCTGGTCGCACCCGTCGCGCCGGTCACGCCGGTCGCGCCGGTCGCACCGGTGGCGTTCTTTCCGCCGCCGCCGAGCCCGGTGCACGTCGGCGGCACGCGGGAGATCACGCAGTTCGGCAGGATCCCCCACGAGAACAGCGTCTGGGCGAGGACGACATAGCCCTCGCGGGGCGCGCCGGTGTAGGAGATCTCGGCGGTGTCCCAGCCGTCGCGGGCGCTCCGGGCGTCCCACTCATACAGATACACGCGCTGGATCCGCCGGCTCAGCTGGGCGAGCGTGGCGAGGACGTAGCGGTTGACCTTCGCGGCATGGGCGGCGTTCTGGGGAAAGTCGGCGTGGGTTCCGTTGTGCCGGCTGACGATTCCGCCCGTCTCGGCGAGCCAGAGGTTGCCGCGCACGGCGGCGAGCAGCGAGCGCGTCTGGGTGCTGACCATGTGATTCGCGTCCTCGTAGTCGTTCAGACCCCAGTACTGCGGCTGCGTGTGCGCGTCCCTGATGAACTGCCGCGCCCAGGTCGTCATCGGCAGCCCGTCGTGCTTGGGAACGTCGAGGAACTCGGCCGCGAGGATCGTGCACTTGGGGCACACGCGGCGCAGCGCCCGGTAGAACGCCGCCACCTGCGCTTCCTTGTTGTAGGTCACCTCGCAGTAGCAGTTGGTCTCATCCCACGTCGCGAACTGCGTGACCCAGGGGAAGCGGGCGCGAATCGCGCGGAACGCCTTGACGTACTGGGCCGTCGTCGGCAGCACGCGGCTCTGCCCGAACGGCTGGCGCTTCTTCTTTCCCGCCACGCGCTTGTAGATCACCCGCCTGGAGTGATCGAGCGTGACCAGCACGCTCATGCCGGCGGCCCTCGCAGCGGTCAGCCAACGCGTCGCCTGGGCGCGCTGCACCGGATCGGACATCGTGTCGTACGGCATGTCGTAGCGCACGTTCTTGATTCCGAGCGCGAGGAACCGCGGATCCTTGAACAGGTCGGGCTTGCCGTCGCCGATCCCGACCAGCGGGTGACGTGACGCCGCGGGGTGCGCGCCGTTCGGCGCCGGATGCGCGAGCGCCGCCGTGACGAGCAGCGCCGCCGGGAGCGCGAGGCCCAGCGCGAGCAGGCACAGCACTAGTCGTGTCAGGCGCGACATGCTTGTTGAGACCCTCCGAGACAGGTGAAGTTGCGTCAACCTCGCCGCGTCGTCTGCCTGCGGTGTTCGCGACGACGGGCCGGACGCCTGCTCGGATTCGCGTAAGAACGGCCCTAGCGGCGTGGCCGATTGCCGCCCGAGCGGTTGAACTTGAGGATCTCGAGGACGTAGATGAGATAGATGCTCGCCACGAGCACGAGCAGCCCGAGCGCCACGACGAGGATCGTCCCGCCGAGATGCAGGTGGCCGTGGTGGTCGGAGTAGTGGATGAAGCGCAGGCCGACGGCGTAGCCGGCGAGCATCAGCGTCCAGCCGTAGAAGAACAGCACCGTGCGGCGCACGCTGAAACCGATCCGCGCCATCCGGTGATGCAGGTGCTCCTGGTCTGCCTCATACACCGGCCGGCGGTACTTCAGCCGTTTGAGCACGACGAACGTCGTGTCGAGAAACGGCACGGCGAGCAGGATCAGCGGCAGCGCGAGGGTCACCACGGCGGAGGTCTTGAGGTCCCCCTCCACCGCGATGGCGCCCATCAGCAGGCCGAGCAGGTTGGAGCCGGCGTCGCCCATGAAGCTCGACGCCGGCGGGAAGTTGTGGAAGAGGAACCCGATCGCGGCGCCGGCGGTGATCGCTGCGAGCACGCCGCCCGCGTGCTGGGAGGAGTTGAGGCTGAAGGCGATCACCGCGAACGCGGCGGCGATGATCGCGCAGACCCCCGCGGCGAGACCGTCGACGCCGTCGGAGAAGTTGACGACGTTCATCATCCCGACGAGCCCGATCACCGTCAGCGTCGGTCCGGCCTGGGGGAAATCCAGGCGTCCGAAGACCGGCAGCGTGATGTAATGCACGTCCACCCCGCCGACGGTGACCGCGACGACCGCGGCCGCGATCTGGCCGATCAGCTTGACCCCGGGATGGAAGTCGAAGCGGTCGTCCAGGGCACCGACGAGGGTGATCAGCGCGGCGGCCGCGAGGATCCCCGGGTACGGCTTGGTGTGGGGCAGCCAGAGCGCCCCGGCAATGGCCGCGGCGGCGAGCATGGCGAGCCCGCCGAGCAGCGGCGTCTCGCGGTCCGAGAGCCCACGCTCGCGCGGCTGATCGACGGCCCCCACCCGGCGTGCCAGGCGCATGGTCAGTGGCGTCAGCAGCGCGGCGACCCCGACCGCCACGAGGAACGCGAATAGCGCGTCGAGCTCTGAGGGATTCATCGGCGCCGGACTAGCATCGCAGGAAGCACGGACTTCGCCGAGCGCGCTGCGGGGCGCGGCGGCGGCGTGCGGCTAGGCGACGGCCACGGCAGCCGAGGTCGCCAGCACCGCACCACCCGCGCCGAGCGCTTGCACGGCGACGTAGGGAGCGCTCGTGGCGGCGCTGAGTGCGGTCTCGAAGCCCGAGCTCGCGACCGGCGTGCCCACCGCAGCCAGCGCCGACGCGCTGGATCCGGCGAGGACCTGCCACGCAAGGACCCCCGTCGCGCCGTTCCAACTTGCGGCGATCGCGGTCGTGGCGGAGCCGGCCGCCCGGCTCGCGACGAGCACCGGCGGCGTAGCCGGTTGGGCGCTCCACGGAAAGCGAAAGGCGCGATATGACGCAACGGGGGCCGGGAGGTTCAGCTGGAAGGTCAGGACACCCTGCGCCGAGAACTCCGAGACGATGCCGATCTGACCCCAGCCGACGAGCCGGTCCGTGTTGGTCAGCTGCTGCACGTCGCCCTGGCTCGGCGAGAGGACGACCTGCCCGGGGTCGATGTACTCGTGCGCCAGCGTCGCGGCGTGAGTGGCGAAGTTGAGCGCAACGTCGATTCCGCGCGAGCGCGACCCGATCTTCGGCGTGTCCTCGTTGTCGAAGATCTCGATCGACCCGTCGGCCAGGCGCGTCGCGTCGTGCTGCCAGGCAAACCGCACGTTCGGCCCGAGCGTGAACGAGCTGTGGCGTCCGCCGAGCGTCCACAGCACCTCGCCATAGGTATGGCCGACGTCATAGACGGCCCAGGTGCTGCGTGAGCTGATCAACAGGTTCCGGCTCGGCTGGACGTCGATCGAGTTGATGTGGAACCAGTCCCACACGGACACGCCGGACCCGGGCCACGGCTTGCTGTAGGAGGCACTCGGCGAGACGTGCCCGAGGGCGTGCCACTCGAACATCACCAATCCGGTGCGGACGTCGATCTCCTGGACGACGCAATCGTCGATCACGCCGTGGGACGCGCCGCCGAACGGCTTGAGATCCATGTAGACCGGCTCGTACACGGTGATCAGCGCGACGCCGCCGGGTTCCAGGACGAACTCGTGCAGGTCCATGGCGAGGCCGTTGCCGGCGTTGACATGCGCGATCTCGTGGTAGCTCTGATCGTCGATGATCCCCGACCCGAGCCCGTGACCGAGCGCGACGCGACCCTGCCAGTAGGTCAGCACCGGGTGGCCGAGGTACTGCTGGACGCGCAGGTCCGTCGCCTGGGACCCCGGTGGCGCCGGCGAGAACCAGACCATCTGGCCGGCCGGGTTGACGATCATCGCTCCCGCCTGCGACGCACCGTCCACCGGTGTCAGGAAGACGTCGCCGAGCGCCGGATCCGCGGCGGGCGTCGTCACGGCGATCGTTGGCGGATGGATGTTCGGCACCGAGGCGAGGCTCGCGACGGTCCCAGGCGCCGCCACCGGCAGCGCCGGCGTGGGCGGCGGCGGCGGGATCGCGTAGAGCGAGCCGACGGTGAAGGTCGTGCCGATGCTGCGATGCTGGCCCTTGACCGTCTCGAGGGCGCTCACCGTGACGGTCTCGCCGCTGGCGAACGGGCGCGCCACGACGAAGCTCGCGCCGGTTCCGGTGGCATAGGCCGCGAGCTTGCCGCTGTGGTGGCCGCTCCGCGTACCAACGACGGCGATCTGCGACAGGTCCGCCGCCGGCACGCCGAGGAAGCTGATCTGCGTCGTCGGCGAGGCGTCCGGAGTCCCCTTGAGCGGTGAGATCGTGACCGCCGGCGGTGCCGGGGCGGCAGCTTGGGCGGCGGCCGGCGCGATCACCGCGGCGAGCGCCAGCGCCAGCGCCGCAAGGCGGCTGCGATATCTCCCCGCACACACCGTCATAGATCTAACCGAAGGAACCAAGAGAACCCAAAGAGTTCCGCTAAGCCGTGGTCGGTGTAGCCAGCTCGGCGTAGAGTGGATAGCGCTCGACGATCGAGGTCACGCGATCGGTCAGCTCGCCTCGACGCGTTTCGAACTCGGGCCCGAGCGCCACGCCGATGATCTCGCCGATCTCGAGGAAGTCCTCGCGCCCCAGCCCGCGCGTGGCCAACGCGGGCGATCCGATCCGCAGGCCCGAGGTGACCCGCGGCGGCCGCGGGTCGAATGGCACGGCGTTGCGGTTGACGGTGATGTTGATCTCGTGCAGCCGATCCTCGGCGTCCTGGCCGCTCAGCACGCTTTCGCGCAGGTCGACGAGCAGCAGGTGCACGTCGGTCCCGCCGGTCAGCACCTTGACGCCGTTGCCGGCGCGCAGCAGCGACTCGGCGAGCGCCTGCGCGCCATCGAGCGTGCGCCGCTGGCGCTCGCGGAACCCCTCGCTGGCGGCGATTCGCAGCGTCACGGCCTTGGCGGCGATCACATGCTCGAGCGGACCGCCCTGCTGCCCGGGAAACACCGCGGAGTCGATCTCCTTGGCGTGACGCTCGGCGCAGAGGATCATGCCGCCGCGCGGACCGCACAGTGTCTTGTGCGTCGTCGTCGTCACGACGTCGGCGCCGAAGCTCACCGGATTGGGATGCAGGCCCGCGACGACCAGGCCGGCGAAATGCGCCATGTCGACCATCAGCAGCGCGCCCACCTCGTCGGCGATCTCGCGAAAGCGCGCGAAGTCGAGCTGGCGCGGATAGGCCGACCAGCCGGCCAGCAGCAGCTGCGGGCGGTGCTCGCGCGCGAGCCGCGCGACCTCGTCCATGTCGATGACGCTGGTGTCGCGATCGACCTCGTAGGCGACGATGTTGTAGAGGCGTCCGGAGACGTTCTTCTTCATGCCGTGGGTGAGGTGGCCGCCGTGGGCGAGCGAGAGTCCCATGATCGTCTCGCCCGGCTGCAGCAACGCGTGATAGACCGCCGCGTTGGCCTGCGCCCCGGAGTGCGGCTGGACGTTCGCGTGCTCGGCGCCGAACAGGGCCTTGGCGCGATCGATGGCGAGCTGCTCGGCGATGTCGATGTACTCGCAGCCGCCGTAGTAGCGCGCGCCGGGATACCCCTCGGCATACTTGTTCGTGAGCACGCTCCCCTGGCACTCGAGCACCGCGTGCGGGACGAAGTTCTCCGACGCGATCAGCTCCAGCGTGTTCCGTTGGCGCTCCAACTCGAGCGCGAGCACCTCCGCGATCTGCGGATCGACCTCGGCGACGGGGCGCGTGAAGTAGTCGCTCGGGAGATCGTCGGTCATACCCGCGAGCCTACCAGCGCACGCTCGATCTCCGCCCGCGTGCACGCCCCCTCGCGCAGGATCCGCCAGCGGCCGGTCGTCTCCAGCGCGCCCAGGTCCACGACCGTCGACGGGGTCCCGGGCAACTCGCCGCGGTCGAGCACCAGGTCGGCCGCTTCACGGATCTGCGCCGGAACCTGCGCCAGCGTGCGTGGCTCCGGTCCGCCGGCGAGGTTGGCGCTGGTCTGCAGCACCGGACGATCGAGCTCGAGACCGACGTCGATCACGCGAACGCCGAGCAGCTCGCCGCCGGCGAGCGGGAAGCGACCGGCGGGGTTGGGCACGAGCAGCGTCAGCGGGCCGGGCAGCAGCGAGCGCAGCGCGCCCCGCGTTCGCTCGCCCAACTCGGGCAGCGCCGCCAGCGCCGGCTCGAGTGCGAAGAACGCCAGCGCGACCGGCTTCCCGGGCGGACGTCGCTTGAGCTCGAGCATGCGCTCGACGGCCGCGGCGTTCTGCGCGTCGGCGCACAGGCCGTAGACGGTGTCGGCGGCGAACACGGCGACACCGCCGCGGGCGACGACCGCCGCCAGTGTGGGCTCGGTGCTCATCGCCGGGCCACGACGGCCCGCGCGATCTGCGCGAGGTCGTGGTGGTGCGTGACGTGCGGGTAGCCGGCGGCCCGGCAGCGCGCGGCAACCGCTTCGGCCTGGCCCTCGCCGTGTTCGAGGATCACGATCGAGGCCGCGGTCAGCGCCGCCTGCCCGATCAGCTGGGTGATCTTCTCGAGGCCGCCCGGCCCGCCGTCGAGCGCCGTGCGTGGCTCGTGCCGGGAGACCTCCGGCTCGAGCGTCGCGATCGTCGCACTGTCGACATAGGGCGGGTTCGCGACGATCGCGTCGTAGGCGTCGGGAAGACCGTCGAGCAGGTCGGCGAGACGCCAGGAGACCTCGAGCCGCAGCCGCGCGCCGTTGGCGGCGGCGACGGCGAGCGCGGCGGCGTCCACGTCGGACCCGGACACCGCGAGGTCGGGGCGCTCGTCCTTGAGCGCGAGCGCGACCGCTCCCGAGCCGCAGCAGCAGTCCAGCACACGCGCGCCGACGGCCAATCCGAGCGCCAGCTCGACCAGCAGTTCGGTCTCGGGCCGCGGGACGAGCACGCGCGAGTCGACCGCGAGGTCGAGCCGGCGGAAGGCGCGGTGGCCCACGATGTAGGCGACCGGCTCACGCTCCACCGCGCGCCGGCGCACATGCGACTGGAATGCCCGCACGGCAGGCCCGCGCACGTCCGCGGCGGGATCGCTGTACAGCTGCTCGCGCGTCGTTCCGAGCGCGTCGGCAAGCAGCAGCTCGGCATCCAGCCGCGCGCTCGGCGAGCCGCCCGCGTCGATCGCCGTGATCGCCCCGTCGAGCGCGTCACGCACGCTGACCGCGCTGCGCGTGGTCATTCGCCGGTCTGCTCGGCAAGTCGCCGACGGCGCTCGTCGGCCTGCAGCGCGGCCGTGAGCTCGTCCATCTCGCCGGCGAGGACGGCGTCGAGATTGTGCAGGGTGAGGTTGACCCTGTGGTCCTTCACGCGTCGATCGGCGTAGTTGTAGGTGCGAATCTTCTCCGCCCGCTCGCCGGTGCCGACCTGCGAGCGCCGATCGGCGGCGAGCGCCGCCTGCTGCTCGGCCAGGGCGCGCTCGTAGAGCCGCGCACGCAGCACGCGCAACGCCTTCTCGCGGTTCTGCAGCTGCGACTTCTCGTCCTGCATCGCGACGACGATCCCCGACGGCCGGTGCGTCACCCGGACCGCCGAATCCGTGGTGTTGACCGACTGCCCACCGGGCCCGCTCGAGCGGTACACGTCGATCTGCAGATCGCTCGGGTCGACGTTGACGTCCACCTCCTCGGCCTCCGGTAGCACCGCGACCGTGGCCGTCGAGGTGTGGATGCGGCCCTGCGACTCGGTCGACGGCACCCGCTGCACCCGGTGCGTCCCGCCCTCGAACTTGAACACCGAGTACGCGCCGTCACCCTTGATCGCGAAGGTGTACTTCCCGTCGCCGACCTCCAGCGGCTCGACCGTGAACCCGAGCCGCTCGGCGTAGCGGCTGAGCATCCGATACACGTCGCCCGCCCACAGGCCCGCCTCCTCGCCCCCGGCGCCGCCCTGGATCTCGACGAGCACATGCTTGTCGTCGTTGGGGTCGCGCGAGACCATCGCCAGGCGCAACTCCTCTTCGAGGTCGGTGATCTTCTCGCGTGCGTCGCGCAGCACCTCGCGCAGTTCCTCGTCATCGGTCCCGTCGGCCAGCAGCTCCTCGGCGCCGGCGGCGTCGTCCTGCGCGTGCCGCCACTCGACCGCCAGCTTGGCCGCGGGCTCCAGCTGCCGGTAGGCGCGACCGACCTCGGCGTTGCGCTGGCGATCGGCGATCACGGCGGGATCGACCATCTGGCGTGCGAGCTCGGCGAAGCGCTCTTCGATCTGCGCGACCAGCGCGCCGATCACGCGACGACCTCCAACCCGACCAGGTCGGCTGCGCTGCGCTGGTCCCCCGCCTCGATCTCGAGCACCGCACGCAGCGCGGCGATCGCCACCGCGAGCTGGGTGTGGTCGGGCTCGCGGGTCGTCAACCGCTGGAGCGCCAGCCCCGGTGCCATCAGGACCCGCACCGCGGCACGGTCGCGATGGCGTGCCGCGAACTTGACGATCTCGAACGAGATCCCCGCGATCAGCGGTACGCCGAGGACACGCGTCGCCAGCAGCCAGTACCAGGCCGGCAGGCCGATCGGCGCGAACACGAAGATCGCCACGATCATGACGATCAGCAGAAAGCTCGTGCCGCAGCGCGGATGCAGGCGCGAGAAGCCCGCGGCGTTCTCGGGCGTCAGCTCCTGCCCGGCCTCATGGCAGGCGATCGTCTTGTGCTCGGCCCCGTGGTACTCGAACACCCGACGCAGTTCGCGCAGCCGCGATAGCAGCACGAGGTAGCCGAGGAAGATCGCGGTGCGCAGCACCCCCTCGACGAGCCAGAACAGCGTCGAGGAATGCAGCTGCGACTTGACCAGGCTGACCAATCCGACCGGCACGACGAAGAACAGGCCGACCGCGAAGACGAACGAGACGACCAGCGCGCCGATCCACGTCGCGCCCGACAGCGCCTCACCCTCCTCGACGCCGCCGATCTGCGCGTTGGCCGAGATGTTCAGCGCGCGCAGGCCGATCGCGAGCGAGCCTCCCAGCGCGACCACGCCGCGCAGCAGCGGCAGCCGCAGGACGCGATGGCGCCGCAGCGCCGAGGTGAACGGGAACGTCTGGACGGCGATCGCGCCCGCCGGGATCTCGCGGGCGGCGCGTTCGAGCTGCGCCGCGGTCGGGGCCCGCACGGCCACCGACCACGTGCGGATGCCGCGCATCATCACGCCCTCGAGGACGGCCTGGCCACCGATCGGCGCGTCGCGCCCGCGCGCAGCCACGCGCGTGCCCTACTTGCTGGCTGCTGCGCGCGGCCGGCTGCGGGCGACGCGGCGCTGGAAGCGCTCGACACGACCGCCGGTGTCGATCAGCTTCTGACGGCCCGTGTAGAACGGGTGGCAGTTGGAGCAGATCTCGACGCGCAGCTCGGGCTTGGTGGAGCGAGTCTCAAACTCGTTCCCGCACGTGCAGCGCACGGTGGCGGTCACATACTCGGGATGGATCTCGGTCTTCATCGGCCACATAGTGTAGCGGGCCGAAACCGGCGGCCGAGCGGCACGGAGGCCCCGGCGGGCGCTACCTGACGCAGGGGAACGTCTTCGTGCGCGCCGGGTTGGCCGGCTCGACGACGGCGCCGGCGGGATCCACGGCCGCGCTCAGCGTCGTGCCCGCGACGCAGCGCGGGCCGGTGAACTGGACGACCTGCTTCGTCCCGGCCGCGAGGCCGGTCACGCCGGCATTCGGCAGTGCGACGCCGGCCACGCTGAGCGATACCTGGAACGGCCCCGCCGCGGCGGTGCCGCCGTTGCGCACGACGACGCTGTAGGTCAGCGTGCCGGCCTGCGTCCCGGCCGTCCGCGTGAGCGTGCCGAGCGACAGGTTCGGTGTGAGCAGCGGCTGCGCGCAGACCGGCGAAACGAGCGCGTCGTGTCGAATGACGTGGTGGCGGCGATCGAACCACCGCGCGCGCACCGACACGCGGAATGCCGCGGGAGCCGGCAGCGCCGTGACCTCGTGGTCGTAGGTGTAGATCCCGACTCCCGGCGCGGAACTGACCCACACGCCGAATCCCGGAGCGCTCACCGGCACGAAGGCGGCGCCGGTGGCCTTGCGCTCCTCGAGCTGGAAGTCGACCGCCATCGTGACGGTGCCCGTGACCGACGTCATCTGGGATGCGAAGATCGCATAGCGGTTCGCGGCCAGCGGGTCGGTGTGACAGGCCGTCAGCGTCGACGAGAGCGCCGCCGTGGCGCCGGTCGGGTTGGTCGAGGCCACGGCGGACCTGCCGGCACCGGCGGCGGGGACGCTCGGCGCGCCGAGCGCGCCCGGGACGATGACGGCGAGCGTGGTTGCGCTCACGAGGAGCGGCGCGAGCAGGCGGCGGGTTAGAGTCATAGCGACCAATGAACACCGTAGCGGCGCAGAGGTTGCGCTGTTCTGCTACCCGCCCTACATCTGCTGGTAGCGCGGGCCGTCGCCGCCCTCGGGTGTGGTCAGGCGGCCGCCCTTGGCGGTGATCGCCCCGCACTGTACGCAGTTGGTGTAGTTGACGATCACGTCGACGTTTCCGCGGGCCGGGGCGTCGTCGGGGATCTCGTAGACCCCGGCCGGACACATCCAGCGCCAGGTCTCGGCCAGCTCGCGCGGGACGTTCTCGCGCACGCGGATGTGGTTGGGGGCGTCGTCGCGTGTCGCGTTGCCGCTGATGTAGACCGACGAGAGCTTGTCGAAGGTGTAGCGGCCGTCGGGGGAGGGGTAGCGGCGGGCCGTGCGACCGACGAACATCGAGCGCTCGTCGTTGCGTTGCCAGGCGAGCCGCCCGGGCGGCAGGCGGCCGCCGGTGGCGATCGCGAGGTTGACGAGCGGTGCGCCGCGGATGAATCCCTTCTGGAACGGCTGGCGCGCGTTGCGCACGCGATAGAGCTCACGGCCGCTGTCGGATTGCTCGAGCGCCGCTTCGTAGGACTCGAACGAGCTGGCGCCGCGACGCAGCCCGGCGTGGATCGCCTCCGCGGCGAGCATGCCGGAGGCGATCGCGTGGTGGACGCCCTTGAGCGCGATCGTGTCAACCAGACCGGCGGCGTCGCCGACGATCACCGCGCCGGGCATCGAGGGCTTGGGCATCGAGAACCAGCCGCCGCCTGGGAGCGCCTTGGCGCCCCAGCCGACGCGCTCGCCGCCGGCCAGGATTCCCCTCACCAGCGGGTGCTGCTTGAACAGCTGCAGCAGGTCGTGGGCCGAGGTCGTCGCGTCCGCGTATTCGAGGTCGATCACGAAGCCGATGCTCACGAGGTGCTCACCGGTGCGCTCGTCGCGCATCGGGTAGATCCAGCTGCCACCGATCTGGCCGTAGCGAGCGCGCAGCGCCAGCGGCCAGGGACCGATCGTGTGGATCACCCGGTCCAGCGGCTTGGCGACCTTCCAGACCTCCTTGACGCCGAGCTCCCAGACCTGCGGCTCGCGGTCGGCGGCGAGGTCGAACTCGCGGATCGCCGCCCCGGTGAGATGCCCCCAGGAGCCCTCGGCGAGGACCGTCGCCTGGGCCCTGATGTCGGTTCCCGGCTCGAAGTTGCGCAGCGGCGCACCGTCCTTGCCGCGGCCCTTGTCGCCCGAGCGCACCCCCTGGACGCGGCCGTCGATGACGATCAGCTGCGCCGCGGCGGTCTCGGTCAGCACGTAGGCCCCGGCCTCCTCGGCGCGGCGCTGCTGGTAGCGCGCCAGCGCGGCGACCGAGATGACCTCCGCACCATGGTTCCTAAACGGCGGCGGCGTCGGGATCCGCAGCTTGGTGCGACGCGACGGCAGCATGTAGACGGCCTCCCTCCTCACCTCCCCGAACGCGAAGCCCTCCGTGCGCCACTGTTCGCGGCTGACGTCGGCGAACAGCGCGCTCAGCGGCCCAGGGCGCATCACGGCGCCCGACAGGCTGTGGCCGCCGCACACCGTCGCCTTCTCGATCACGGCAACCGGAACCTCGCCCAGACGCTCGCTGGTCTGCGGGTCATCGGCCAACAGCGCCAGCAGCCGGTTCGCGCACGCCAGCCCGGCCGTGCCGCCGCCGACGATCGCCACGCCAACCTCGATCACCTCGTCGGCGCCGTCGAACTCGCGCCGGATGAACTCGCGGCGGGAGTCAACCGCCGGCGGGAAGTCCGCCGGGACGACGCCGGCGTGGCGCGACACCTACCGCTCCTCGCCCGCGCGGCGCGCGTTCAGCGCCGCCGTCAACTTCGGCATGATCTTGTTGAGATCACCGACGATGCCCAGGTCGGAGAACTCGAAGATCGGCGCGTTGGCGTCCTTGTTGATCGCGACGATGTTCTCCGACGCCGCCATCCCGACCTTGTGCTGGATCGCGCCGGAGATGCCCGCGGCGAGATAGAGCTTGGGCGCGACCGTCTTGCCGGTCTGGCCGATCTGACCGGCGTAGGGGTACCAGCCGGCGTCGACCACCGCGCGCGTGGCCGCCACGGCACTGGACGACCCGAACGCCTTGGCCAGCTCGGTGCACAGCGCGAAGCTCTCGGCCTTGCCGAGTCCGCGGCCGCCGGCGACGAGCACATCGGCGCCTTCGATGTCGACATCCGCCCCCCGCTGCTCGCCGCGGCGCACCATCCGCGCGCGCGTCGAGAAGTCCGAGAACGCCACCGCAACCTCCTCGACCTCTGCGTCACGCTCCGCCGCCACCACGATCTCGAATGCGTTCAGCCGCCCGATGACGATTCCGACATCGCTGCGATAGCTGACCAGCGAGATCGCCGAGTCGCCGAGGATCGGGCGCTCGGCGATCAGCTTCCCGTCCTGCGCACGGACCGCGGTGACCTCCATCGCGACGCCCGCGCCAAGGCGCGCAGCGAGACCGGCGCCGATCTCGAAGCCGAGCAGACCGCCGCCGAACAGCGCGTAGGAGAAGCCGTGCGCCCCAACCAGGGCGGCCATCGCGTCGACCACCGGCTGGGCCAGCCCCTCCGGACCCGGCACGCGATAGACCTTGCTCGCGCCGTAATGGCCGAGTTGCGCGCACAGCTCGTCGGTCGCGCCGTCGCCGAGGACGACCGCGTGCACCTCGCCGCCGAGTGCCGAGGCGAGCTTCGCCCCCTCCGAGACCGCACCCAACGAGTTCTTGTTGAACGCGCCCTCGTAGTGCAGCGCGTAGACCAGGATGTCCGCCATCAGATCAGCTTCCGTTCATCGAGCCAGGCGATGATCTGCGCGACCGTCGCATCGGTGTCCTCATCCTCGATGATCTGCCCCGCCGGCTTCTTCGGCGGCTCCTTCGCGCCGGTCCAGTGCGCCGCCGAGCCCTCGCCGCCGACCCGCGCAACCTCGATCTCCAGATCGCCCGCGGTCAGCGTGTCCAGCGGCTTCTTCTTGGCCCCCATGATCGCCTTCAGCGACGGGTAGCGCGGCTCGTTGATCGCGTCGCCAACCGAGATCACCGCCGGAAAGTCGACCTCGACCGTGTCGTAGCCGTACTCGGCCTGACGCTCGCAACGCAGCTTGCCGTCGTCGATGTCGAGCTTGATGACCTGGGTCAGCGACGGCATCCGCAGGTGGTCGGCGACGATCGCTCCCACGGTGTAGCACTCGCCGTCGTCCGATTGCTGGCCGAGCAGCACCAGGTCCGGCTGCTCGCGCGCCAGCGCCTGCGCCAGCGCGTATCCGGTCGCCGCGACGTCCGAGCCCGCCAGCGCGTCGTCGCACAGATGCAGCGACCGGTCCGCGCCGAGCGAAACCGCCTTGTGCAACGCGCGCACCGCCCCCTCGGGACCCATCGTGACGGCGACGATCTCCTCGACCTCAACCGCCCCACCCTCCCGGATGGCCATCGCCGCCTCGATCGCATGGGTGTCGTAGGGGTTCAGCGTGCGCTCCCCGCTACGGTCAAGCCGCCCGGTCGCCGGATCGATCCGCTTGCGAACCGCGGCGTCCGGCACCTCTTTGACCAGGACGCAGATCTTCATCGGACTACTCCTTATGCAGGCGGGGCCAGGATGGCGGCGGCCGCACTCACGTGGTGCGCAGCACAGCGCCGCGGAGGAACTCGATCGCAGCATTCGTCGAGGCGCCGGGGGTGAACACCTCGGCGACGCCAAGCGCCTTCAGCGCCGGGATATCGTCGGCGGGAATCGTGCCACCGAGGGTGACGACGACGTCGGCCGCGCCCTGCTCGCGGAGCAGCTCCAGGATCCGCGGGACCAGCGTCATGTGCGCGCCGGAGAGAATCGACAGCCCGACCGCGTCGGCGTCCTCCTGGATCACCGTCTCGACGATCTGCTCGGGCGTCTGATGCAGCCCGGTGTAGATCACCTCCATCCCCGCGTCGCGCATCGCGCGGGCGATGATCTTGGCCCCGCGATCGTGCCCGTCGAGCCCCGGCTTGGCGACGACGACGCGGATCTTCTTCTGACTGACGGATTCGGACATGCGAGCGCAGACGCCTCCGGATGGTAGTGGCGGGGCGCCTAGACGCGCACGATGATGGCGTCGCCCTGCGCGCCGCCGGAGCAGATCGCCGCACACCCGAGCCCGCCGCCGCGGCGCCGCAGCTCGTGCACGAGGGTGCCGAGGATGCGGGCTCCGGAGGCGCCGATCGGGTGACCGAGCGCGACCGCGCCGCCGTTGACGTTCACCCGGCTCTCGTCGATCCCGAGCAACCTGATCGACTGCACGGTGACCGACGCAAAGGCCTCGTTGATCTCCCACAGGTCGATCTCCGACGCCTCGAGGCCCGCCTTGGCGAGTGCCTTGCGGGCGGCGAGCGCCGGGGTCCGCGCAAGATAGGGGAACTCGTCGGCGGCCTGGGCATATGCGAGGATCGCGGCGAGCGGCTCCTTGTCGTTGGCCTTGGCCCAGCTCTCGCTCGCCACGACGACGGCCCCGGCGCCGTCGTTGACACCCGGCGAGTTGCCCGCGGTATGCGTGCCGTCGGCGAGGAAGATCGGCGGGAGCTTGGCGAGTGCCTCGAGCGTCGTGTCGCGCCGCGGCGATTCATCCTGCTCGACGAGCACCTCCCCCTTGCGGGAGCGGACGGTCACCGGCACGATCTCCTCGCCCATCCGTCCCTCGTCGATCGCGGCGATGGCCAACGCATGTGAGCGCACCGCCCAGCGGTCCATGTCGGCGCGGGTGATCTCGAGCTCCGCGGCGACCTCGCTCGCCTCCTGCGCCATGTGCTTGCCGCTCCACGGACTCTCGAGGCCGTCGCGCACCATTGCATCGCGGGCCGTGGCATCACCCATGCGAAAGCCGAAGCGCGCGCCGTCGAGCAGGTACGGGGCCTTCGACATCGATTCCATGCCGCCGCCGAGGCCGATGTCGATGTCACCGGCGCGGATCGCGGTGTCGAGGAGCGCGACGGCCCGCATCCCCGAGGCGCACACCTTGTTGATCGTCTCCGAGCTGACGGTGACCGGAATCCCCGCCTCGTGCTGAGCCTGGCGCGAGGGGATCTGGCCCTGCCCGGCCTGCAGCACGGTGCCCATCACCACGTGCTCGATCTGCTCCGCGGCGACGCCCGAGCGGTCGAGCGCGCCGGCGATCGCGACCCCGCCGAGGGCGGTGGCGTCGAGCGAGGAGAGCGCGCCGCCGAGCTTTCCGATCGGTGTACGGGCGCTGCCAAGGATCACGGTGGTGGGCATGTGCGCGCGTTCACTCCTCGGTCGTTTTGCGGGTGGACGGAGTGTAGTGAGCATCGCCGAGCCACGTCAGCGTTCGCTGTATGCTCGCGTCCTCGTGCACGTCAACGCAACCACGACGCCGCTTGCGGAGAGCGACGCCGACACGCTGGTCGTCGGCGTCTTCGAGGGCGAGGACGCCACTCACGGCGCCCTGCAGGCGCTGCTTGAATCCGGTGAGGCGAAGCGTGCCCACGGGGCGCTCGCGCTGACCCACGAGGGCACGCGGCGCTGGCTCCTGGCCGGCCTCGGGCCACGCGAGCAGTTCGACGCCGAACGCGCCCGCGTCAGCGCCGCGAAGGCCGTCAAACGGGCCGGTGAGCTCGGTGCGCGGTCGCTCTGTTGGGAACTCCCTGCCGGCGCCGACCAGACCATCGCGGGCGCGCTCGTCGAGGGAACGATCCTCGCCTCCTACCGTTTCGATCGCTACAAGGAGCCGGCCAAGGACGAGTCCGAGCGCGAGGTCACGCTCGAGCGGCTGACCATCAGCGCACCGGCCGATCTGGCCGCCTCGGTCGAGCGCGCGCGGGTCATCGCCGAGGCCGCCAACGCCGCCCGGATCCTCCAGGACACCCCGGCGAACGACATGACGCCGACCGACCTCGCGAACCGCGCCCGCGAGCTCGCCGCGGAGCTCGCCAACCTGACCGTCAGCGTCGACGGCCGCGCGGAGATCGTCGCGCGCGGGATGGGCGCCTTTGCCGCGGTCGCCCAGGGGACCTACGAGGAGCCGGCGCTGATCACCCTGCGCTACGACGGCCCCGGAGCGCACGGCCCGACGCTCGGGTTCGTCGGCAAGGCGGTGACCTTCGACAGCGGGGGCATCTCGCTCAAGCCGGGCGATCACATGGAGGAGATGAAGTACGACATGTCGGGCGGGGCCGCCGTGCTCGAGGCGATCGGCGCGATCGCCCGACTCGGGCTGCCGGTACGGGTGATCGGCGTCATCGGCGCGACCGAGAACCTGCCCAGCGGACGCTCGGTGAAGCCGGGCGACATCGTCCGCACGCTGGCCGGGGTGAGCGTCGAGATCAACAACACCGACGCCGAGGGTCGCCTCGTGCTCGCGGACTGCATCGCCTACGCGATCGCCGAGGGAGCCGAGCGCATCGTCGACCTCGCGACGCTGACCGGAGCGTGCCTCGTCGCGCTCGGCCACAGCCACGCCGGGCTGCTGAGCAACGACGACGCGTGGTGCGCGCAGGTGCACGGCGCCGCGACGCAGACCGGCGAGCTGGCGTGGCGGCTGCCGTTGCACGCCGAGTACGCGAAGATCGTCAAGGGCACGTTCGCCGATCTCAACAATGCCCCCGCGGGGCGCCTGGCCGGGACGATCACCGGCGCCGAGTTCCTCCACCGCTTCGCCGGCGAGACGCCCTGGGCGCACCTCGACATCGCCGGCACCGCCTGGGATCTCGGGCGCGCCTACGCGGAGAAGGGCGGCTCGGGGTACGGCGTGCGCCTGCTCGTCGAGCTCGCCAGCTCGCACGCCACTTCCTGACCGGGGCCAGCGCCGCTCAGAAGCCGACGAGTGCCTCGGCGGAGAACGTGCAGCTGCCGGATGACGCGACGTCCCAGACCGTGATCGTCACCGCTCCCGCCGCTGTCAGCACGTGATAGGTGACCTGCTGGGCACCGCCGCTTGACGGGACGGTCGGAGTCTCGGGTGCGGCGGTACCGCCACCGAGGAGTGCCGCCTCGGTCGCCGCGCTGCCGGCCACGTCGGTCCAGACCTGCGCCGATACGCCCGTGTAGTTCGCGAGGTGCATCCCCATCTGGCCGGTGAAGGACCCGTTGTTACAGTCGCCGACGACAACGAAGTTGTCAGCCGGCCCGTGGTTGCTGCTGTCGAAGAACAGCAAGGCCGGCCCCGTCGAGAGTGTGTCGGCCGTCTGCGCGTAATGCCCCGTTCCGTTGATGAACCCCGTTGACGGGATGCCGTTCAACTGGCTGGCGTTGGGCGCGGTGGCGCCGCCGGCGAAGGTCGACGTCGTGACCGCACCGGGCGCGAGCTGGGCGCCCGTCACGGCGCCGGCGGCGATGCTCGGCGACGGGTAGCTTCCGGTCAGGTCGCCGCCCGCAGGACCGGTCGCGGGTCCGGTGGCGCCTCCGGGGCCCTGAATGCCCTGGACGCCCTGCAGGCCCCGCGCTCCCTGGAATCCCTTGACGCCCTGGATGCCGTTGACCGCCGCGCGCCGCGTCCAGCTGATCGCGTGCTCGCCGCGACGGCACCGGCCGGCGCTGCCGCGCTTGGCGGTGTCGACGATGCGCAGCGCGCCGCCACGCTTCTGATAGCAGACGTGCACCATGCCCCCTCCGCCGGGGATCGACGCGGCGGCAACGCCTCCGACGGCGAGAAACAGGGCGACCGAGGCGACCGACATGGCCGGGGAGGGTCGGAAACCGATGATGCGGTGCATGAGCGAGCTCCTTGTCGGCTTGGCCCGGACCCCTGGAGGGAGATCGGGGGGCGAGCCCCCGACGGGGGCCTGCCAAAGCACTGGCAGAGCGGCGCCCTCAGCGAGCGACCGAGCCAAGCGAGCGAAGGCGAGCCGCGCTCAGGAGGCCTCGCCCCCGCCACGCGCGCGAGGGCGTACGGCGGGCGGCGCAACACCGGTCCTCTCCCATCGACAGAAGCGGCGACGATCGTGAATGCGGCGCCACGCGGGCGCGCGCGCCGAGGGGGCACTCGCGCCGCCGGGTCGGGGTACCGGCGGCGCGAGCAGTTGGGTCAGCGCTGGGCTACCACCGGCCATACCAGCGACGGCGGCCGCTGGACAGCCCGGCCTCCGCGCCGCCGACGAGAAAGCCGACAACCCACAGAGCCAGCGCGACGAGCAGGACGATCCACAGCGCGTGCGCGGCGAAACCGAGCCCGCCGAATACCGCCAGGATCAACAGGAGCACTACCAATGCAACCATTTGCAACCTCCGCTTCCAGCGCCGTTTGGGTCGGTGCGTCGCCGGCGCTGGCGCGCGTCGAACACGCCGACGTCGACCTGTTGCCTACCCCGCCCCGACGCGGTCAAACCAGTGTTCCAGCAGGCCGAAGCGGTGCGGTGCGGCAGCGGAGTCCGGTGCCGTCGCGGGGATCGATCGCGGTGGGACGGCCGACGGCGCGTGCGCGGGCGCGTAGTGGGCGCCGAGCTCCACTCGATACCCACCATCCTGGTAGCGGTCGTTCTCGAACGGCGGTGCCGCGCGGACCTGCTCGCGCGAGCAGCGCACGTGAACCACCCGCTTGTCGCGATCGATGCGCTCGACCACGCCGGGCGGCAGCATCACCGTCCGGCCCTGGTTCCAGGGCCCGGCGGTGGCGATCAGATAGCTGCGGCCGAGCTCGCTGTTGGTAGCGGTGATCGTGCCGATCGCACCGTCCGAGGCCTGCAGCGCGTAGCCCTCGATGCCGTCGAGTGAGCCCGCGAGGACCGTGGGGTGCCAGATCTCCTCGTGGGGTGAGTTCGGGGGAAAACTCCCTGTCGCCATTGTCGTCTACCGGATCCCCTCGCCGCGTGCCTCGACATAGGAGCCGCGGGTGCCGTCACGCACCACGTGCCGCGTGCGGCGATAGCCCCCGCCGACTCCGCCCCACCAGTTCCAGTACACGATCGACAGACACACACCGACCACGCCGGCGACCATCAGGATCACCCCGATGGTCTGAATGTTGAACCCGCTGGCCGTCACTGAAACGGCGAAGCGCAGGATCGCGCCCGCCGCGATCAGAACAATGCTCGTCCCCGTACCCATGGCACCTCCTGTCCGGCGTCGAATCCGTTTCCTCGCTCGAGGGATACCCGGGTCAGGTCGGTTTCAACCACCGTCCGGCGCCGGTGCGGCCGCCCGGACGCCCTGCACGGGCGGATCCGGCTGGGTTTCGATGTCGGGCCCCTCCGGCTCCGGGACCTCCCGGTCAGGGGTGGGATCGATCGGCATCGCCGGCTCATCCGGAACCACCGGGCCAATCGGTTCGCTTGGCGGGGCCACGACTGGCTCTTCGGGGATCGCGGGCTGCTCCGGGTCGACCGGTTGAGTGATCTCGCCGGCGACGGCGGCACCGCTCGCCGCTGCTCGCCGGGTCACGATCGGCCCCGTGCACGCCTGTGAGATCGGTTCACGTTGTTACCTCCTCGTGGGTTGTGGTCTCCGGATACCCGCACGGACCGGCCGTCATTCTCGTGGTCCACGGCGATCGGCCTGCTCACCGCGTGCGATGATCAGCGTGCCTGTGAGCGTGTGTCATTCGCAGCCGTCTCCACCCGAGGACACGGTCGACGCCCTCTTCGCGCGGTGGCACGACTCGCGGGACCCGTTGGCCCGCGCCGCCCTGATCGAGCGCCATCTCCCGCTCGCGCGCAGCCTGGCGGGCCGGTATCGCTACACGCCCCAGCCGCTGGAAGACCTCGAGCAGGTGGCCAGCCTGGCGCTCGTGAAGGCAGTCGACCGCTTCGACCCGGCCTGGGGCAGCGCGTTCGCGGCCTACGCGATCCCGACGATCCTCGGCGAGCTCAAGCGCCACCTGCGTGACGCCAGCTGGGCCGTGCACGTCCCGCGCGCCCTCAAGGAGCGGGTGTTGGTCGTCGAGCGCGCCGAGCGACTGCTCTCCGTTCGCCTGGGCCGCGCCCCCACCGCGCAGCAGCTCGCCGCCGAGGCTGGCATGAGCGTGGAGCAGATCCTCGAGGCGCTGGCCGCGCGGGTGGCACACGATGCGCTGCCGATCGAGCCGCCGGAGGCGTCGCCCACCGAGCGTGAGCCGCCCGCCGTTGACGCCGCGCTGGCCACGCCTGACGATTTTCGCGAGACGGTCGAGAACCGGCTGCTGGTCTCAAGCGCCCTGCGGCGTCTGCCGGCGCGCGAGCGGACGATTCTGCGACTGCGGTTCGCCGAGGGACTGACCCAGTCGGAGATCGCCGAGCGCGTCGGCCTGTCGCAGATGTATGTCTCGCGGCTGTTGCGGGCAACCCTCGAGCGGCTGCGCGCCGACATCGAGTAGCGGCCGCGCCGGGGGTCGCAAGCCGACCCTCACGCTGCGCCGTTTGCCACCGGCCGCGCGTCGCGCATCACCAGTCGGAGCGTCTCGCGTGGCCCGGCCTGGATCACCTCGATCGCGTCGGTCAGACGCTCGATCAACGGCCCCGGCTCGCCGATCGTCTCGCCCGCCAGCAGACGCGCCGACCCGCCCTCCCGGAGATGACCAACGCGTAACGCCACGGTCCGTTCAAGGACCTCGAGTCCGACGTTCAGGTACCCGTCGTGAAGGACAGGCGCGATGCGAGCCGCCAGGGCGTCGGTGACCAGCTGCGCGTCCGAGAGACGGTCGATGGAGAACCCGGCGCGAGCCGCGAGGGCGCTGACGAGACGGTTGAGGACTCCGGCGCCCAGGACCGCGGGCATGATCGCGATCTCCACCTCCAGCTCGCCGTCCACGCCCAAGCGCTCGGTGGCTGCGGGCGGAGCGCTGCCGACCCGCAGATCGGGCGGCGAGTCGCGCTTCGGGATGTCGAACAGCATCGCCATCGCCAGTCCCCCGTCGGCGTTCTCGCGGAGCTCCGAGCGAACGGTGAGCGCCTCGATCACCGCGAGCCCGATCCCCGGGGGCGGCGTCGCCGCGCCGCCAATGCCGACGCCACGATCGCGGACGACGACCTCGAGCGTCGGAGGATGCACACGAATCTCGACCTCGAGCGGGCCGGCGTCGCCATCGTAGGCGTGGACCACGACGTTGTTGCACGCCTCGCTGACCGCAGCCTTGACGTCGTCGAGCGCATATCCGAAGTCGACCTCGTCAGCCAGACCGGCCAGAACCTCGCGTACCAGCGCGACGTTCTCGGCGCGCGCGGCGAGCGCCACGACTACGTTCGGCTGCTCGATGATGATGCGCCTCCTCGCAGAGCCCTGTTGTCGTCGTCGCTCGGTCGGCAGGTGGCTGGCCGGCGCCGCAACGGTAGCGGCTTGTCAGCCTGACGGTCTAGTCACCGGCGGGAGGAGCGGACCCTGCGTCGACATCGGAGGCACGCGTCAGGATCCGCAGCTGCTCCAGAGCATGCCGGAGAAGCCGCGAGACCTGCATCTGCGACACGCCGATCCGTTCGGCGATCTCCGACTGGGTCAGGTCCTCGGCGAAGCGCAGCTTGAGCACCATCCGCTCGCGAGCCGGAATGTGTCTGAGCGCCGCGTCGATGGCGACCCCGTCTTCGACGAGCGCGTAGCGCTCATCAACCTCGCCGAGGGACTCCGCATAGCTGACCGGCCGATCGCCACCGTTCGTCGAGGCTCGCGGCGCGTCGAGTGACAGCGCGCCGTAGGCGTGAGCGGCAGACATCGCGTCGAGGACCTGTTCGGCGTCGATCTCGAGATACTGCGACAGCTCGGCGACCGTCGGAGGCCTGCCGCGATCGGAGGTCAGCCGACGCTCCGCCTCCTCGAGCGCCAGCGTCCGCTCCTGTGTTCCGCGCGGGACGTGGACGTCCCAGCAGCAGTCGCGGAAGTAGCGCCGCAGCTCACCGAGGATCGTCGGTACCGCGAACGACACGAATGCGTTGCCGCGCTCAGGCTCGAACCGGTCAATCGCCTTCACGAGCCCGAGGGCTGCGACCTGCAGCAGGTCGTCGAGCGGTTCGGATGACCGTTCGTAGCGGCGCGCGAGGCTTCGCGCCAGCGGCATGAAGCGCTTGACGAGCGCCGCGCGCGCCGCTTCGTCGGACCGACGGCGCCACAGCGCCGCAAGCTCGCGGCGGTCACGATCCGATGCCGAGCGTCCCGCCGAAGCGGGCGTGTCAGTCGCCGTCGTGGTCGCGGTCGCGGTGATGGTCATCCGGGCCTCCTTGTTCGAAGAGAAAGTGCGGATCGATGTCGAGCGCCGTTCCACGCGGAACGGCCCAACGACGGCACGGCAGCTGCTCCTATTTGAGGCGGTACCCCGTCCGCACGCGATCTATGCCTAAGTTGGCCTGCCCCGGTTTGGCGCGGCCGGCGGGCGTCTGCGCGATCCCGGCTTGGCGCTCGTGAAGTAGAATTGGCGGCGTGACCGAGGAGACGCTTTCCATCGTCAGCGAGCTCCGCGAGAATGCGCATTACGTCGCGCCGTCGGGCGAGCTCGACATCGCGACCGTGGAGCTGCTCGAGCGCGCACTGCGGGAGGTTGAGCAAGCCGACGGGGCGAGAATCGTGCTCGACCTGAGCGGCGTGTCGTTCATCGACTCGACCGGGCTGCGTCTGCTGCTCGACGTGAACGAGCGATGCGGCGGCGCAGCAGATCGGCTGCGCGTGATCGCCGGCTCACCGGCTGTCGAGCGGCTGCTCGACATCGTAGGTCTGCGTGAGCGCCTCCCCCTGATCGCACCGTAGAGGAGACCGCGGTGCCTGCCGGCCGTGCGCGCGAGGCGCCCGACACGATCAACCCGCGATGAGCCGCCCCGGCGAACGGATCGGCCACAACGAGGCCGTCTTCCGCGACATCAACGAACGCATCGAGGCCGGGCGATGGCCCGGTGACGGAGGCCCGATCGCCTTCCGCTGCGAATGCGCGCGCCTGGGCTGCAACCTGCTCGTCGAGCTGAGCCTCAGCGAGTACGAGCAGGTCCGGTCGGACCCTCGCCAGTTCGTGCTCGCCCCCGGCCACGAGCTTCCCGAGCACGAACGCGTCGTCGAGCGTCATGCGGCGTACCAGGTGGTCGAGAAGCAGGGAGGCGCCGGCCGCGCAGCGGAGCAGACCGATCCGCGGCAGGACTGACCGCCGGCGCTAGGCGGTCTGAGCGCCCGCCGACGGATCGACCACGAAGCGCATCCGCAACTCGAGCCCGCCGGACGCCCGATGCTCGAGATCGACGCCGTCGGAGACCTGTGCGATGAGACCGAGGCCGAGACCCAGACCCGGACTGTCGCGCCGCGGGTGCAGCCCGGAACCGGTATCGGCCACGATCACCCAGAGCTCGCCCGCGGCAAGCGCCGCCGCCACCTCGACCGGCCCGGGCTCGGCGGCGTCGCCGTACGCGTGCACGACGACGTTCGTCACCGCCTCCGAGACCCCCAGCTGCACGGCTTCGACGATCGGCTCCGAGGCCCCAACCTGCCTGGCGAAGCCGACGACCGCGGCCCGTGCCAGCCCCACCGACTCGGGCCGGGCCGGAAATACCTGGCAGAAGCGCCTATCGGCGTTCGCAGGGAGGCTGTCTGTCACCGCTGACCCGATTGCGAAATGGTACGTGGAACACCCGATCGACAGGCCAGCCCGACGGCGCCCCTGGAGCGTGGCCCCTCACCCGCTGCCCCGAGCCCGCCGGATCAGCCACAGCGGAAGCAGGCTGAGTAGCGGACGCCGCCCGAAGTCATCGAGATCTTCGCGGTCGAAGGCGCGCGCATAACGCCTGGCCTGCTCGGCGGTCGCGTAATGCTTCTCGCCGGCGGCTCCGCAGCCGCGCGCGCAACGCCACTGCAACGCCACTCCCTCGGCGCGGTAGCGCAGACGGTGTCCCACGACGCGGCAGGCGAGCACGTCGGTCTCATGCCCGATCTGCGCCAGGCGCAAACCTCGTCTCGCACGTTTGGGGCAGCGCCTGCTCGGGAAGCACGACGGCGCCATGAACGATTCGACCACCGGCGCCGTCATCGAGACCCAGGTGCCGGCACGCCTGGACCGCCTGCCGTGGTCGCGGTTCCACTGGCTGGTCGTCATCGGACTCGGCACCGTGTGGATCCTCGACGGCCTCGAGGTCACGATCGTCGGAAGCATCGGCGCGCGCCTCACCGAGTCCGGCGCCGGACTCGGTTTGACGAAGAGCTCGATCGGCACTGCGGCCGCGGTCTATGTGGCCGGGGCCTGTCTCGGCGCCCTGCTGTTCGGCCAGCTGACCGACCGCTTCGGTCGCAAGCGGCTGTTCACGGTCACCCTCGCGCTCTACATCCT
>Ga0307372_10002206_pt1 | contig 32685 bp, 30 predicted proteins | sample OX1MG_FD_202533 | JGI IMG/M metagenome (GOLD analysis project Ga0307372, IMG submission 202533) | Soil microbial communities from Risofladan, Vaasa, Finland - OX-1 | ecosystem: Environmental > Terrestrial > Soil > Coastal area > Acid sulfate soil | place: Finland: Risofladan, Vaasa | collected... | reverse complement strand
TCTTGTTGTCGAGGCCGAGGGCCAATCCAATCAGCTGGGGCAGGTGCAGCACAGGCATGTTGTAGGTCTCGTCGTTGACCGCTTCGGCCTTGCGCTGATAGGCGTCCATCGCCAGGTGGCACAGTGGGCACGGGGTGACCATGCATTCCGCGCCCGCGTCGCGGGCCTGCGAGAGCGCGACATGGGACTCCTTGAGGGCCGTGTTCTCGCGGGCCAACAGGATCGGGAAGCCGCAGCACTTCGACTTGGCCTCGTAGTCGGCGACCTCGCCGCCGAGCGCCACGATCAGCCGCTCCAGCGACTGGGGCTGGTCGGGGTCCTCGAAGCCCATCACCGACGAGGGCCGCAGCAGCTGACAGCCGTAGTAGGGCGCCACCCGCAGGCCGTTGAGGCCCTTGGGACCCTGGCGCTCCAAGATCGACAGGCCTTCCTCGGTGGCGATGTACCAGAGCAGGTGCGTGACCTCGCGGGTGCCCTCGTACGGGCGCGCGCCGGCCTTGACCAGCTCCTCGTTGACGGCCTCCAGCAGACGCGGGTCTTCCTTGACGAGCTTGTTGGCCCGGCGCAGGTTCAACGTGCACACGTTGCAGATGGTCATGATGTCGCAGCCCATCTCCTCGGCCTGCGACAGGATCCGCACGTTGAGCGTCAGATAGAGGTTGGGCTTGGCCTCGGCGACATCGCCGGCGCCGCAGCAGGTCGCTGCCGGCATCGGCTGAAGATCGATGTCGAGCAACGGTGCGAGTGCCACGGTGGTCGAGTTGAGCTCCTTGGAGCTGAACTCCGCCACGCATCCGGGGTAATACGCGAACTTGCGCGCCACCTAGATCGTCTCCTTCACGTTCTTCATGAGCTTCTTGACTTCGTCCAGCCTGCGGATCTTGTGGGGCAGCGGCGACGGGGCCTTGCCCTTCGAGATCATCTTGACCGCAAACGGAAGATCAAAGGGCGCCTTGAGCGGTTGGGTGAGCGGGACCAACAGCGTCTCGTTGAGCTTGCCACCTGTCCGCAGCGACACCAGGAACGCCTTGGCGTGCCGCCCGCCGGCGTCCTTCATCCCGAGGCCTTCCTGGAAGGCGATCCCGCCGAGCTTCTCGATCGCGTCACGCGGGTCGACGCCCTTCGGGCAGCGCTCGTTGCAGTACATGCAGCGGGTGCAGTCCCAGATCCCATGCTCGCCCGAATACAGCTTGGCGCGCTGGCTGCGCTGGGTGTCGCGCTCGTCTGCGGCGAAGCGAAAGCCCCAGGCAAAGGCGGCCGGTCCGACAAACTCGGAGTCCGCGGCCAGCGAGTTGCACTCCGAGTAGCAGGCGGCGCAGAGAATGCACTTGCTCTCGTTGTAGATCTTCTGCATCGCCTCCTTGGAGACGATGCGCTCGCGCTCCGGCGGCGCGTCGTCGGGGATCAGATACGGCTTGACCGATCTGAACTTGCTCCAGAACGGCTCCATGTCGACCACGAGGTCCTTGATCGGCGTGAAGTTGCCGATCGGGTCGACGCGCACCGGCTGGTCGCCGTTCTGCTCCTTGAGCTCTTCGACTTGGGTCATGCACGCGAGCACCGTCTTGCCGTCGGCGCGACAGGCACAGGACCCGCAAATCGCCGAGCGGCATGAATAGCGGACCGCGAGGGTGCCGTCCTGCTCGTTTTGCAGCCGCAGGATCGCGTCGAGCAGGGTCAGATCCTCGCCGTGTTCGAGCTCGTACTTCTGGCGATAGGCCTCGTCGCTGGTGTCCGGCTGATAGCGGAAGACATCGAACGTTGTCTGGGGCATCAGTAGCTCCTCACCTGCGGCTCGAACTTCGTGAAGGTGACCTCGGAGTAATCGAGGCGGATGGTGTCGTCCTCGAGGTAGGCGAGGGTGTGTTTCATCCAATGCTCATCGTCGCGCTCGGGGAAGTCCGTGCGGGAGTGGGCGCCACGGCTCTCGGTGCGGGCAACCGCCCCGGTGACCATGGTGTCGGCGAGATCCAGCAGGAAGCCGGTCTCGATGACGTGGATGAGTGACTGGTTGAACGTCTTGCCCTTGTCGTCCACGACGACACCCTTGAACTGCGCACGCAGCCGGTCGATGGTCGCCTGGGCCTCACTCAGCTCGGCGCCGGTGCGGAAGATGCCGGCCTTCTCCTGCATGGTGTTGGCCAGTTCGTCGCGGATCACGTACTGACGGAGGCCGTCGGCGCGGTCCAGCAGCTCGCGCAGCTTGATCTCGTACGCATACCCATGTTCGGGACGCGCCTGGATGCCGCGGCCGTTGAAGTCCTGGGCCGCGCGGGCGGCGGCGGAGCCGGTGCGGGCGCCGAACACGACGGTCTCAAGGAGCGAGTTCCCACCGAGGCGGTTGGCGCCGTGCACCGACACGCAGGCGCATTCGCCGGCCGCGAACAGACCGGGCATGTGCGGGGCGGCTCCCCAGGAGTCCACGTGTACGCCACCCATGTGGTAATGCGCCCCGGGGCGAATCGGGATCGGCGCGTCGATGGGATCGACGCCGGCAAACGCCATCGCCAGTTCCCGGATCTGCGGCAGGCGCTCCATGATCTTGTCGCGGCCGAGATGGCGCAGGTCGAGCAGGACCGACCCGTCGATCCCGCGGCCCTCCATGATCTCGGTGGCCTCGGCGCGGGACACGACGTCGCGCGATGCAAGCTCAAGCTTGTTCGGCGCGTACTTGCTCATGAACCGCTCGCCGTCCTTGTTGAGCAGGATGCCGCCCTCGCCGCGGGCACCCTCGGTCACCAGCACGCCGCTGGGGTTCAGCGTCGTCGGGTGGAACTGCATGAACTCCATGTCCTTGAGCGGCACCCCTGCGCGCAGCGCCAGGCTCATGCCGTCACCAGTCGAGCTGTGGGAGTTCGTCGAGGGGGCGTAGACGCGGCCGGCGCCGCCCGTGGCGAGCACGACCGACTTTGCGCCGATCGCCTCGACGGTGCCGTGCACCATGTCGTACGCGATGACCCCGGCACAGCCGCCGTGGTCATCGGTGATGAGCTCCGTGACGAAGTACTCCTCGTAGCACGGGATGTCATACTTGACGCACACCGTGTAGAGCGTGTGGAGGATCACCAGGCCGGTCAGATCGGCGGCGAAGCACGTGCGCGGGAAGCCGGCCCCGCCGAATGGACGCTGGGCGATCTTGCCCGTGGTCTCGTGGCGGGAGAACACCGCGCCCCAGTGCTCGAGCTGGATGATCTCGCCCGGCGCATCGCCGCAGAGAATCTCGATCGCGTCCTGGTCACCCAGGTAGTCCGAGCCCTTTACGGTGTCGAAGGTGTGGTTCTCGGTCGTGTCTTCGGTCGCGTTGCCGAGTGCGGCGTTGATGCCACCCTGGGCGGCCCCGGAGTGACTTCGCACCGGGTGAACCTTCGTCACTAGCGCGACATCGACTCCGGCCTCGTGAGCGGCAATTGCCGCCCGCATTCCTGCGAGGCCAGCCCCGACGACCACAACGTCATGGGTGTGCAAACTTCCGCCCCCCCTAGGGTGCTCTCGTGGTGGACAGCGCGATCGTGATTTCGACCAGGGAATCTACCGAATAAGCAGTGGACTTCACTTGTGACATCCGACCCTCTCCATCGGCCGAACTTCCCTCGTCCTGCAGACGGAATTCGGACAAGCACCATGCATGCGGACGGGGGGCGCACCTGAGCTGTCTCCGTGTTCGGACTACAAGCGTATACTCCCGCTGTTTTGCGCGGCGATTCGGCTCTGTGCGTGCGTACAGACGCGCCCGCCGCCTCCACAAACCGCCACCAAGGAGCAGGTTTCAGTGGCATACCGCGTCACGTTCATCCCCGGCGACGGTACCGGTCCCGAACTCGCCCAGGCCACCAAGCGCGTCTTGGATGCGACTGGCGTCGATTTCGATTGGGACGTGCAGGAAGCTGGCGTCGACATCATGAAGGAAGTCGGGACCCCGCTCCCCGAGTCCACCATCGAGTCGATCCTCACTAACAAGGTTGGCATCAAGGGCCCAATCACCACACCCGTCGGAACTGGGTTTCGGAGTGTCAACGTGGCGCTTCGAAAGGCGTGCAACCTGTACGCCTGCGTACGCCCGTGCAAGTACTACGAGGGCGTCCGCACCAAGTACAAGGATGTCAACCTCGTCTATATCCGCGAGAACACCGAAGACCTGTACGCAGGCATCGAGTACGAGGAGGGGACGCCCGACAACCTCCGCCTGATCGAGTTCATCAAGGGGACCCACCCCGACGCCAACCTCGGCCCGCGCACCGGCATCTCGATCAAGCCGATCTCCGTCGAGTCGAGCGAGCGCATCGTGCGCTACGCGTTCGAGTACGCCCGAGACAACGGCCGCAAGAAGGTCACGGCGGTCCACAAGGCCAACATCATGAAGTTCACCGACGGCCTATTCCTCGCTGTGGCGACAGAGGTCGCCAAGAACTACCCGGACATCGAGTTCGAAGAGCGGATCGTCGACAACATGTGCATGCAGCTCGTGCAAAAGCCCGAGCTATACGACGTGCTCGTGCTCCCGAACCTCTACGGCGACGTCCTGAGCGACCTGGGTGCCGGCCTCGTCGGTGGGCTTGGTGTCGCCCCAGGTGCCAACATCGGTACCGAGGCCGCGCTCTTCGAGCCGACCCATGGGTCTGCCCCGAAGTACGCGGGGCTCAACAAGGTCAACCCGATGGCGATGATGCTCTCCGGGGTCATGATGCTCAAGTACCTCAAGGAGGCCGAGGCGGCCGACCTCATGGAGTCCGCAATCGCCGACATTATTCGCGAAGGAACGTCTGTGACCTACGACATGAAGCCGGATCGTGATGATCCGACCGCGCTCGGCACCGCCGAGGTAGCCACCGCCATCATCGAGCGCATGAAAGAGCTGGGCGCCTGATGGGGGTACTCAAGGTTGCTGTCACGGGCGCAGCGGGCCAGATCGGCTACTCGCTGCTCCCGCGCATCGCCGCAGGCGAAATGTTTGGCAAGGACCAGCAGCTGGATTTACGGCTGTTGGAGATCCCCGTCGAGCAGATCCAGAAGGCCCTGCACGGCGTGGTCATGGAGCTCGACGACTGCGCCTTCCCGCTGCTGACCAACGTCACCGCGACGGACGACGCGCGCGCGGCCTTCGGCGACGCCGACTGGATCCTGCTCGTCGGCTCGAAGCCGCGCGGGCCGGGAATGGAGCGCGCGGACCTGCTCAAGGACAACGGACGCATCTTCGTCGCGCAGGGTGACGCCATTGACGAGGTCGCCGCGGGTGGCGTGACCATCTGCGTTGTCGGAAATCCCTGCAACACCAACGCGATGATTGCCGCGAGCCGCTTCAAGCGGATCTCGCCGACGAGCATCACCGCGATGACCCGTCTCGACCAGAACCGGGCCTCGACCCAGTTGGCGCAGAAGGCCGGCGTCGCGGTCACCGACGTAGAGAACATCATCATCTACGGGAACCACTCCCCGACGATGTTCGCCGACTTCTTGCACGCCAAGATCGGTGGCACGCCAGCGACCGACGTGATCAGCGATCACGCGTGGCTGCGTGAGGACTTCCTGCCAAAGGTCGGCAAGCGTGGCGCCGAGATCATCGCGGCGCGTGGCCTGTCGAGCGCAGCCTCGGCAGCCAACGCCCTGATCGACCATGTCAAGTCGCTGTACACGCCGAGCGACACGATCCACTCAATCGTGTGCCAGTCCGACGGCTCCTACGGGTTCGCTGCCGACGTCTGGGCGTCGGTGCCGGTCCGGACCGTGGCCTCGGGCAAGTACGAGATCATCACCGGCGTCGCGCACGACGAGTTCGCCCAGGCGAAGATCGACGCGTCGAACGATGAGCTCGTCGGCGAGCGCGAGACGGTCGCCGAACTGCTCTAAGGGTCTGCTGCACCGGCCGGGATGCCCCTGCGCATCCCGGCCGGTGCGCGGCTAGGTGGTCGGTTGGGGCACGGCGACCGGACGACCGTCCCGTCCCACGGCGACGAGGGTGAAGTGGCCCACCACGCACAGCTCACGCGTGCCATCCTCGATCCGCTCGCGCCAGACATCGAGCTTCACGCGCATTGAGGTGTGCCCGATGCTCTCGACCACGGCTTCGATCTCGACGAGGTCGCCTTTGACGATGGGAATCCGAAAGCTGATCTCGTCCATTGCGGCCGTGACGACGTTGCCCCGAGCCTGGCGCATCGCCGCATAGGCCGCGCAGCGGTCCATCCAGCCGACGAGAGTGCCGGCGAACAGGTTGCCCTGTGAGTTCGTGTCCTGGGGAAACACGGACTGCAGTGAGGTGGCGCGCATCGCAATGAACCTCCATCGGCGCTCGGCGGGGTCCCAGCCTAACTGCTGGCCCCTGCGACCGGTCGCAATCGCCTCACACCGCGGTGGCGTTCACCATCGACGCGTACCACCCGTGGGCGGCGAGCAGCTCGCGGTGCGTGCCCCGTTCGCGCACGCGACCGGCCTCGATCACGACGATCTCGTCGAAACGCTCCATGCCGGCAAGGCGGTGCGTGACGACACACAGGCCCGTCCGGTCGGTCACGCCTGCCCGGTGTGCGTCGTCCAAGAACGCCGCCTCGGACTCGGCGTCCAGGTGCGAGGTCGGTTCATCCAGGATCAGCAGGCCGCCTGGCGCGAGCAGTCCGCGCGCCAGCGTCAGACGCTGACGCTGACCGCCTGAGAGGAGCGCCCCGTCCTGGCCCACGTTGGTCTCGAGGCCGTCGGGCAGCTCCCCGACCCACTCGCCGAGCCCGGCACGTGCCAGCGCAACCCCGAGCTGGTCGTCGGTCGCATCGGGGCGGGCGATGCGCAAGTTCGCTGCGATCGATGTCGGGAACAGATACGCATCCTGCGGGACAAGGGTGACCGCACGCCGGACGTCGGACTGACGCAGGCGCTCGAGCGCGATGCCATCAAGCAAGGCCTGACCGGAATCCAGGTCACGCAACCGTGCCAGCACCTCGCACAACGTCGTCTTGCCCGACCCGCTGGGCCCAACGATCGCCACCGCGCGGCCCCATTCGAGCACGAGATCGATGTGCTGGAGCGCCGGGGGTTGGTCAGGTTCGAAGCGCACGGATGCGTCCCGCAACACGAGCGACCCGCCTGCACCCGGCGCCACCGGCATCGCCGGGTCGACGATCGGGACCGGCCGGTCGACGCATTCCTCCAGGCGCACGGCGGCCTGACCGCATGCGGTCAGGTTCTGGGCCGCAACCGGCAGCGGCACCAGCACCTCGAACACCGCGAGGGTCATCAATACCAGCGCTGCCAACACCACCCCGTCCAGGCGTCCGTCCCGGACCGCCGGCACGGCGACGACCAGCACCGCCAATGCCGCCAGCTGCGCGCCCAAGCCCCCGAGGCCCGCGGCGATTCCGCCCGCGTAGGCATCGCGGCGCCCGAGCTTCATCAGCGTGTCGTTGGCGTCGGTCACGCCGGCGATGTGGGCGTCGCGCAGGCCCCAGGCGACGATATCGGGCGCGCCTTCCAGGACATCGACGACGCGACTGGACAGCTCGGCACGGGCCCGGGCCTGTCGCTTGCCGGCCGCCCGCGCCACGGCGCCGGTCAGCACCGGCACGACGATCGCAAACGCGATGAGCACAAGCACCAGGACCAGGCCGGCCACCGGCAGCATCAGCGCGGCCGCGAGTCCCGCCAGGCAGATGACCACGACGGCTGCGATCGGCGGCAGGAGCCCGCGGAGGAACAGCTCCTGGAGCTGGTCGACATCGGCGGTAAATCGGCTCATCAGATCGGCGGCCCGCAAACGCGGCAGGCCCGCCGGAACGAGCGGGATCAGCCGCGCGACAAACGCGGCCCGCAACCGCGCCAGGGCCCCGAGCGCGAGCTCATGCGAGGCGAGGCGCTCGAGATACCGCATGATCGCGCGGCCGACCGAAAACGCCCGCACGAGCACCATCGCGACCGCAAGCGCGAGGATCGGTGGGCGCTCCGCAGCGCGGCTGATCAGGTACCCGGACGTCCCGAGCAGTGCCGCCCCCAGGAGCACCGTCGCGATGCTGGTCCCCAGCGCGGCGAGCGGCATCCAGACACCGACCCGCGCCTGGCGGACGGCCGCGACCAGCGCACGAGTCGTCTGGCTCATGCGGGTACCCCGACCGGTCCGGCCACCGTGACCCGGCCGTTGTCGATCTGAACGACGCGGTCGGCCGCGTGCACCAGTTCAAGACGATGCGTCACGGCCAGTGTGGTCGCACCGGCGGTCAGGCGACGGATGACCAGCGCCAGCTCGGCCGCGAGCACGCCGTCCAGATGGGCGGTCGGCTCGTCGAGGACGAACAGCTCGGCACGCCGCAAGAATGCCCGGGCCAGGGAAATGCGCTGCGCCTCGCCGGCCGACAGGCGACGCCCGCCCTCACCGAGCCGGGTCGCAAGCCCCTCGGCAAGCCCGTCGACAAGCTCCGCGCCCCCGGCTTGCCGCAGCGCCTCGCGGATCGCGTCGTCCGACGCGCCCGGATCGGCGACGCGCACGTTGTCGGCGACGCTCGCAGCAAAGATGCGTGGCCGCTGCGGGACCCACGCAATCCGTCGGCGCCAGGCGTCCGCGTCGACCTGGCGAAGGTCCCGTCCACCGATGCGCACCGCGCCGGTCGTCGGATCGATCAGCCTGACCAACAGGTTTGCGATCGTCGACTTGCCGGCGCCGCTCGGCCCGACCAGGGCGACGAACTCCCCCGGGGCCAGCGACAGCTGGATGCCATCGAGCGCCGGGACGACCCGTCCCGGATAGGCGACCCCGACGCCGTCGAACACGATGGTCTCGCGACCGGGCGACGGCGCGGCGACGCGGTCGCCCGGCGCCTCATCCAGCACCGCCGGCGCGTCAAGCACGGCGAAGATCTCCTCGGCGGCGATCATTCCGTCGGCGCTGGCATGGAACTGCGCCCCGAGTTGGCGGATCGGCTGGTAGATCTCCGGCGCCAGGATCAGGACCGCGAGCGACGCCTGCAGCCCGATGCCGCCATCAACCAGTCGGACGCCCAGCGCCACCGCGACCATCGCGGTGCCCAAGGCCGCTGCGAGTTCGAGCACGAGTGCCGACAGGAACGCGAGCCGCAGGGTCGACATCGTCTCGCGCCGGTAGGCCTCGCCGACCTCCTCGAGCACCGCAACCTGGGCCTCGGCGCGATCGTGGACCCGCAAAGTCGTCAAGCCCCGCACGACCTCGAAAAAGCGACCCCCGAGCATCTGCATGGCGGCCCAGCGTGCCTTGGCACGACGCTCGGACCCCAAGCCGATCAGAATCATGAAGATGATGATCACTGGAATGGTCACGATCAGGATCGCGCCCGAGATCCAGTCCGTCGGAATGATCCAGCCGATGGCGGCGACAGGCACGATGACCGCCAACATCATCTGCGGGAAGTAGCGCGCGAAGACGAGTTCCAGCCCGTCGACGCCTTGCACCGCGACCGTCGCGAGTCCGCCGATCGTCTCGGTGCCGTGCGACAGCGGACGCGCCTCGAGCACGTGCGCGGTCAGGCGCAAACGCAGCTCGGACATCACCTGCTGCGCGCCGACGCGGCCGGTCGTCTCGAAGCCCCAGGCGATCATTGCGCGGCCGACTGCCGCGCACCCGGCCACAATGATCGCGGTGCGGACCTGGCTCAGGCCCGCACCGTCCATCACGACCGGAGCGATTGCCGCCGCCAGGGCGACGGCCCAGACCACGGTCAACACCGCTTGAATGAGCGCCAGCAGGGCGGCCGCGCCGAGCGCGCGGCGCGCCACCCTGCTTTCGCGCATCAGTCGGCGCTGGGTAGGTTTCACACCTGCGCGCTCGCCTCCGGCGGGGGCGCCGGGGCCTCCGGAGTCGTCGGCTCCGCGGAGGATCCGCCGAGACCGACGCGCTGCCGGAACACGTAGTAGGTCCAGATTTGGTAGATCAGCACGATCGGCACCAGGATCAGGGCCGTGATCGTCATCACTACGAGCGTGTAGTGGTTCGACGCCGAGTTGAAGACGGTCAGGTTGTAGGCGTGGTCATTGCTGTCGACGATCACATTCGGGTACAGCGCAGTGAACCATGTCGCCACGGCCATTGCGATGCCGAGGCCGCCGGCGACGAACGCAAGCCCGACGCGCCCCATCGCGCCCAGCGCCGCCATGGCGACCATGGCGACGATGGCGACGATCATCGTGATCCAAAGGCCCGGGCTGTGGTGCGAGACCTCGCCGAACGTCCAGAGCACGAAGCCGATCACGGCGATCGCTGCCAGAGGCAGCAGGATGCGGCCAAGTGCGGCCGCGCGAGCCTTGATCGGCTCGACGGTGCGCAGCTGCAGGAAACTCGCGCCGTGCGCGAGGCATAACAGTAGCGTCACCACCCCACCTAGGAGGGCGTAGGGGTTCAGCAGGTCCCAGAAACTGCCGGTGTAGTTCCCGGCTTGGTCGAGGGAGATGCCGCGGATGAGGTTCGCGAACGCCACCCCGACCAGCAGGGCCGGCAAGAAGCTGCCGACCGCCATCGCCAATTCCCACACCGAACGCCACTGCGGGTTTTCGACCTTCCCCCAAAACTCGAAGGACACCCCGCGGATGATCAACCCGAACAGCACCAAGAACAGTGCAAGGTAGAAGCCCGAGAACATCGAGGCATACCAGTTCGGGAAGGCGGCGAACGTCGCGCCACCGGCCGTCAACAGCCACACCTCGTTGCCGTCCCAGACCGGGCCGATCGTATGGATCACCGCCCGGCGTTCCTCGGGGGTCTTCCCGACGAAGCGCAGCAGCATGCCGACCCCGAAGTCGAATCCCTCGAGGAACATGAACCCGATCCACAGGACGCACACGAGCACGAACCACAGCGTTTCAAGATTCCATAAACCGTGCATCACGCCTCCTAGTAGGCCACGTGCAGGTTGGGCTCGACGGCCTTCCCTGCCTCGTCGACTTCGGGATCAGGCCCCTTCTTGACGATCCGCACGGTCAACCACACTGCCACCGCACCCATGACGCCGTAGATGACGGTGAACAATATGATCGACACCCAGACATCGAAGGCCGTGATGCTTGGCGAGATGCCGTTCTTGGTGAGCATGAGGCCGTACACGACCCACGGCTGGCGCCCCAGTTCGGTGAACAGCCACCCGGTGGTGATCGCGATGGTGGGCAAGGCCATCGCCGGAAGGGCCAGCTTCAGGAACCATTTCGACCTGTCGATCTTCCTCCGCCAGACCAGATAGAGGCCCCACAAAAGGAAGAGCACCATAAGTGTTCCGGCACCGACCATCAGGCGGAAGGTCCAGTAGGTCACGCCGATGATCGGCTCGTAGTTGCCTGGCCCGTACTTGGCCACGTCCGCTGCCTGGAGCTGATTGATGCCCTTGACCTCACCGTTCCAGCTGTTGGTCGCCAACAGCGACAGCGTGTGCGGAACGGTGATGTCGAACGACGTCCGCGAGGGGTGCTCGGCGAACGGTGCGACGGCGAAAAGGGAGAATCCCGCCGGCTTGGACGTGTTGTAGAGCGCCTCAGCAGCAGCCATCTTCATCGGCTGTTGCCGGGTCATCAGCTGCCCGTTGAAGTGCCCGATGAGCATGGTCGCGGCAGTCGCGATCACACCGACGACGACCATCGCCTTGGCAGCCTTCGCGAACATCTCGGAGTCCCGGTTGCGAATGAGGTACCAGGCCGAGATCCCGAGGATGATGAACGCCGCGTTGGCGTAGGCGCCGATCACGGTGTGCGGGAAGGCGTAGAAGACGGTCGAGTTGGTGAGCATCTTCCAGAAGCTGGTCATCTCCGCTCGGCCGTTGACAACCTTGTAGCCGACCGGGTGCTGCATCCAGGAGTTCGCGGCGAGGATGAAGTATGCCGAGAGTGCCGACCCGAACGCTGCAAGCCAGATTGTCGCGAGGTGCCAACCCTCCGAGATGCGCTTGTAGCCGAAGATCCAGATCCCGAGGAATGTGGACTCGATAAAGAATGCGGCAAGGGCCTCAACCGCGAGCGGGGCGCCGAATACGGAGCCCACATAGCGCGAGTAGCCCGCCCAGTTCATGCCGAACTGAAACTCCTGGACGATGCCGGTGACGACGCCCACGGCGAAGCTCAGCAGCATGATCTTCCCGAAGAACCGGGTCAGACGCATCCACTGCGGGTTGCGGGTGCGGTACCAGGCGGTCTGGAACGCGGCAACAATGCCCGCCATTCCGATGCTGATCGGCACGAAGAGGAAGTGATAGACCGTGGTGATGGCGAACTGCCATCGTGAGAGTTCGACGACACTACTCACTGCGGCACCCCCGTTGGACCGAGATATCGATCAGCTGGTCCTGCCCGTAGAGACGTGTCGCGTGATTCGTCCGTCCTATGCGTCGATTCCGACGTGACGACGGGCATTGGGTACCCCCTCTTGCTCGATAGGCGGAGCACGGATCGAGCGCGTTCGGGCGATGGACCGGGGCGACTGGTCCCGGCCTGACGTTGCCGCTCGCACGGGGCGCATCCGAGCACCACTGCACCAACTTGGGCCGTCCGTCTGCGACGGCCGGCACGCGGACCACGACTCCGATTCCCCCGTGGGGGAGGCCCGCGGTGACGCCGCGCCACGGACCGGCAAACCTGTGAGTCAGCTGTGACACGCGCGAATCCTCGCCAGCCACTACCCTGTCTCACATCGTGGATTTCACGGACTCGGCGTGCAGGAAAGCCACAAATTGTTCAGCGCATCACCAGACAATTCCGTGAAGTCCCCGGGCGCGCCGCGCAGACATGCGCGAGGTGCTCGCGTTGCCCGGGCCAGGCGCATGTTTTTCGCTAAAGAAAGGTGCGCATCAGGTGCCGGTTGAATATCAGCTCGTCACGCTCACCGCCGGTGATGGTCACGAGCACGATGCGCTGTTTGTCATCGACGAGCGGGCGGCGCGGCGGCGAATGCGGATGACCGGGCGCAGCACGGCGTGCATGCACGTGCACGGGATCATGGGCAACTTCCTGGTCGGGACACTCAGGTTCTTATCGGCACCGCTTGCACGCGAAGGCTTCCCCGTACTGATCGTCGAGACACGCATGGGCAATATTGGGCAGCTCGTCGGTCCAGGCATCTTCGATCGCGCCCGCCAGGATCTGACGGCGGGGTCCCGGTGGCTGCGCGAAGGCGGCTGGGACCATCTGATCTCGATGGGGTACTCGAGCGGCGCGTCGCTGTCGACCCGCTGGGCCGCCACGGCACACGTCCCCTGGCTCCGGGGCCTCGCGCTGCTCGGGGCCCCGTGGGGGCTGCCCGAAGCCATGGAGGTGCGTGCGGCCATGTGGGGGGCGACTCCGAGCTACGACGAGATCTACGCGCGGGCCGATGCGGTCGTCCATGACCCCTCGGGCCCCGACGCGGATCGCCTGTTTGTCATCGAGCACAGTCGCGGTCCGTCCGCACAACCCCAGCATTCGGAGGTCTACACGTACCGGACGTGGTGGAACTCCCGCGGGCCCAAGGCGACGGCCGCCAAGACGCACCTGCAAATCGCCCAGATACGGGCGCCGATCCTGTTGGTGCAAGGAACGACGGACATCATCGTCTCCCCGCAGGAGGCCGAACAACTTGCCAAGGTCGCCAGGCAGGGCGGCAATGACGACGTCGAGGTCTCGGTGATCGAGGGCGCCGACCACTTCTTCGCCGGGCGCGAGTTCGTCACGATCGAGGCGGTCGTCCGTTGGCTGCGAGAGCACGCGTGACCTCCCACCGCGACGCCTTTCATCCCCGGCTGACGAACCCGGAACCGATCGTCCGCCGGGCGCCCGCGTTCGGGAAGGACGACTCCCACATCGAGACCGACCTGATCGTCATCCCAACCGACGACCGCCACGCTTGGGACGGGATGATCTTCCGGCCGCGCCACGGGGCCATCGACCCACGCCTCGCCGTGCTGGTCATCCATGGGTCGGTCGGCCACTATCTGAGCGGCATGCCGCGCCGGCTCGCGTTTCACCTGGCCCAGCGGGGCTACGCGGCCCTGACGGCCAACACGCGCATGGCGAACTACGGCGTGTTCTTTGGCACCGGCCTGATCGACCGCGCGCAACTCGACATCGCGGCCGCCGTCCGCGCCCTCCGGGAACGCGGCTTCCGCCGCATCATCCTGCTGGGATACAGCATGGGGTCGACGATGGTCACCCACTATCAGGCCGTCCACGCCCCACCTGAGGTGATCGGTGTGTGCACGATCGCCCACCCGCTGTCGCTGCCGCAGGCCCTGCGCCGGCGCTGGGAGCGGTTCGGGAGCATCCCGAGCTACAACGAGATGTGCGCGATCGTCACCCGACAGATGGAAGGCCGCGACGACCCGGACCGTGACCGCATCATCATCGTGCGCCGCGCAACCGGACCCTCGGACCGGCCCGAGGACGCGGAGATCTGGACGTACCGCACCTGGTGGCACTCACGGGGACCGGAAGCACTCTCGGCCGAGTCTCGGCGCTGGGTCGGGCTCCTGCGCGTTCCGCTCGCGCTCATCCAGGCCGGTGCGGATCCGCTCATCTCGCAGGCCGAAGGCAGCCTGCTCGCCACACTCGCGCGCGACGGAGGCTGTCCTGCGGCCCACCTCGAGTACGTCGACGGCGCCAATCACACCTTCGACGGTCACGAGCTCGACGCCGTCAACGCCGCCGTGCGTTGGGTGACCCGCCTGGCGCGGGACGCCCAACGCGCCGGACGGTCCCCGCCGGTGGTCCGGTCCCGTACCCCCGGGCGGCCGAGCACCAACTGAGCGGCTACTGCTGGGCGGTGCGGAACACGGTGCCCAGTCGCTCCATGCCTTCGGCGATCTCCGCCGGACTGACTCCGCTGTATGCGAGGCGCAGCGTCTGCTCGCCGCCGGCGAGGACGCAGTCACTGCCCTTGACGTAGGCGATTCCCGCGGCACCGGCCGTCGCGAACAACGCATCCGCCGAAAGCCCCTCCGGCAGCTCGAGCCACATGAAAAAACCACCCTGGGGTGGCGCGCATACCGTGCCCTCGGGCATGTGGACCAGACCGCCGGCCATCGCGTCGCGTCGCTCGCGCATGAGCGCAGTGACGTGGGCGATATTCCGGGGCAGGTGGCCACCGGACACCAGTTGGGCGATCGCCGCCTCGGCCAGCAACGAGGGTGAGATGTAGGTCCGCGACGCCGCGGCCGCGAGCGTGGCCGACACATCCTTGGGTGCCACGATGTATCCCACCCGCAGCCCCGGGGCGACCGTCTTGGAAAAGGACGACGTGAACATGACCTTGCCGCCGTCATGCGCGGCGAACAGTCCGGTGATCGGCTCGCCTTCGAATCGCAGCTTGCCGTACGGGTCGTCCTCGAGCAGCCAGAAGCCGTACCGGTCGACGAGCTCCAGCAGGGTGGTCCGCTTGGCCGCAGACAGCGTCGCACCGGACGGGTTCTGGAAGTTCGGGATGGTGTACAACAGCTTCGGCACGCGTCCGGCGGCGCACGCCGCGGCCAGGGCATTGACGTCGAGCCCGTCTGCCTGGACCGGGATCGGCAGGACCTCCATGCCGTGCAGCCGCAGCTGCAGCAACGCGCGGTCGTACGTCGGGGCCTCGACCGCGACCAGTTCGCCGGGCGACAGGAGCGCCTCGAGCATGAACACGTAGCCCTGCAGGGAGCCGTTGGTGACGAACACCTGGTCCGGGCTCACCCCATGTTCATGTGCGAGCACCTCGCGCAGTGGCGGGTACCCCTGACCGGTCCCGTACGAGAGCACGCGCGTCGCGTCGGCGTCAAGCGCCGCCGCGGTGCAGCTCGCAATCAGGTCGCCGGACAGGGCTTCGGGGCATGGGGCACCCCGGGCGAATGAAATGGCGGTCGACACGACCCCGCATCCTAGCGGCCGAGTTTTGGCACCGCGCGACCGGCGCACTTGTCAGAATCGCAACGCACCCGCGAGCGCCGCACCCCGCGCGTCCGACGGCGCGGGCGATATGAGTAGGATGGCCGATGGCACTGCGAGCTCACGGTGCACATTGCTTGGTCACCACATCACAGGGGCGTCGCTTGGACCTTTTTGAGTATCAGGGCAAGCAACTGTTCGCACGCCACGGGATCCCCGTCCCGAGCGGCGAAGTCGCCGAGACTCCGGAGGCCGCCCGAGCGGCTGCCGAGCGCATCGGGGGCACGGTAGTCGTCAAGGCGCAGGTGCAAATCGGTGGGCGGGGCAAGGCCGGTGGGATCCAGCTGGCCAGCACGCCCGACGAAGCCGAACTGCACGCGCGGAACATTCTCGGCATGGACATTCGCGGCCACATTGTCCATCAGGTGTGGGTCGAGGCCGCTTCGGAGATCGTCAAGGAGTACTACGCCTCCGTCACGTTTGACCGCAGTGAGAAGAAGCCGTTGGTGATGCTGTCGGCCGCCGGCGGCATGGACATCGAAGAGGTGGCAGCCACCCAGCCGGAAAAGTTGGCGACGGTGCACGTCGACCCGCTGACGGGGTTCCAGGCTCACCACGCACGATGGCTCGTGTACCACGCCGGGATCGACGCCGGCGCCCAAGCGGGTGTCGTCAAGATCCTGCAGCAGCTCTACCAGGCCTTCACCGAGTTCGACACGATGCTCGTGGAGATCAACCCACTGATCTGGACCGCCGCCGGCGACGTCGTCGCCCTCGACGCGAAGGTCACCATCGACAACAACTCCCTCTACCGGCATCCCGATCTGCTCGAAATGCAGCTGTCGGTTACTGAGGACCCGCAGGAGCGGTTGGCCCAGGAGAAGGGCGTCACCTACGTCAAGTTGGACGGTGACGTCGGCATCTTGGGCAACGGCGCCGGCTTGGTCATGAGCACCCTCGACGTCGTCGCACTGGCGGGTGGCCGGCCGGCCAACTTCCTCGACGCCGGCGGGGGCTCCAAGGCCGATGAGGTCGTGGCCGCGCTTGAGGTGCTGCTGTCGGACCCCAAGGTCAAGGTGCTGCTGATCAACATCTTCGGCGGGATCACCCGCTGCGATGAGGTCGCCAAGGGCCTGCTGACCGCGCTCGACAACCTGGGCGCCACGCTGCCGATCGTCGTGCGGCTGGACGGGACCAACGAGGACGAAGGTCGCAAGATCATCGCCGAGCAGGCACCGCCCAACGTTGTCGTCGAAGCAACCATGCTCTCCGCCGCGCAGCGCGCCGTCGAGCTGGCGAAGGGGGTCCCCGCATGAGCATCCTTGTCGACACGAACACCAAGCTGGTCGTGCAGGGCATCACCGGGCGCGAGGGTGCCTTCCACGCGACCCGCAACAAGGCCTACGGCACCAACGTGGTCGCCGGGGTCACCCCGGGCAAGGCCGGCCAGGACGTCGATGGCATCCCGGTCTTCAACACCGTGCGTGATGCGGTCGAGCAGACCGGAGCCAACACCGCGATGGTGTTCGTGCCGCCGCGCTTCGCGACCGACGCGCTCTATGAGGCGCTCGAGAGCGGCGTCGAACTGATCATCTGCGTCACCGAGGGCATTCCCGCCCACGACATGCTGCGCGTGTACACGCACCTGCGGCGCGGGGACCAGACGCTGATCGGGCCGAACTGCCCCGGCATCATCAGCCCCGGCCGGGCCTCGGTCGGCATCATGCCGACGCAGGTCTTCAACCCCGGGCGGGTTGGGCTGGTCTCACGGTCCGGGACCCTGACGTACCAGATCTCCAAGGAGCTCGCGCTCCTGGGGATCGGCCAGAGCACCGTCGTCGGCATCGGCGGCGACGCGGTCGTCGGCTCGTCGTTCATCGACATCGTCGGTCGCTTCGACGAGGACCCCGAGACTGATCTGATCGTGATGGTCGGGGAGATCGGTGGCAACGAGGAGGAGAAGGCCGCGGACTTCATCGCCGAGCGGGTCTCGACGCCTGTAGTCAGCTACATCGCCGGCTTCCAGGCACCTCCCGGCAAGCAGATGGGCCACGCCGGCGCCATCATCACCGGCTCGTCAGGAACCGCCCAGGGCAAGAAGCAGGCGCTCGAAGCCAAGGGCGTGCGGGTCGGAACCAACCCGACCGAGGTCGCCCGGCTTGTGCAGGAGACCCTCGCGGCGCGGTAGCCCACGCAACGTGCGTACCCGCGACCACGCCGGTCGCGACCTGTGCCAGACGGCCTTCCTCGCAACGCGACGGGAGGCCGTCTGCATCTCGGAGCACCGTGAGCGAACCAGCAGACGCACCGTGCGGTCGAGCCGTCGTGGTGTCGATCTGATCAGATGTCGTTCGTAGATGCAGTACGCGCCCGGCACTGGGCGGCGTCGATGCGAAGGAATCCGCCATGCAGCAGTACGTGCTCAGCATTTACCAGCCCGACCTGCCGCCGCCGGCGTCGGTTAACCTGGAACAGATCGGACGCGACCTGGTCGCCCTCAACGGTGCGATGCGACAGGCCGGCGCGTGGGTCTTCTCGGACGGCCTCGTTCCCCCGAGCTCGGCGACCGTGCTGCGGCGCGTCGGCGATGAGCTCCTCGCCACCGACGGTCCGTACGCGGAGAGCAAGGAACATCTCGGGGGCCTGACGATCATCAACGCGGCCAACCGGGACGACGCAATCGCGTGGGGTCGCCAGCTGGCCGCGGCGACCACCCTGCCCGTGGAGGTCCGGCAGTTCCGCGGGAGCGCGATGCCCGAGACACCGCAACGCATCGACCCGCCTCGATGATCGCCGCCGACGCGGCCGCCGGTGCGGTCCGGCACGCGGGTGCCGCCTGGGTGGGGCCCCGCACAACCGACTCGGGCTGGGTCGGTTCGTCATGCGCGGCAACAAGGCGCCGCAGATGACCTACGCCTATGGGCTATCGGATGAGATCCTGGGGACCGCCCAGGAAATCTACGACGCCTGGATGTCGAGCGCGGGCCACACCGCGATGACCGGAGGCGACGCGCGGATCGACCCGCGCGTCGGCGGAACGTTTACGGCGTGGGACAGGCACATCGTCGGTCGCACCACTGCGCTTGAGCCCGGGCACCGCATCGTCCAGACCTGGCGGACCGCCGACTTCGCGGAATCGGACGCCGACTCACAAATCGAGGTGCTGCTGGAGCCGCTGCCGGCCGGGACACGACTCCGGCTCGTCCACACGCGCGTCCCCGATCGGCTGCGCGGCTTCGAGGACGGCGGATGGCAAGCGCATTACTTCGACCCGATGCGCGCCGACTTCGCCTCCGACTGATCGGCCGATCCGTCCGACGATATGCCGAATCCGGCATGCGGCCACTGCATCAGGGATACTCCGTCGGCCGCAACACGGCGCATCACCGATGCCGCTGCGTGTTCCACGCGGGACCCTCCTGATGACCACCCATGAAAGGATCGCTATGGGACCTGGCTACCGGCACGTCGCTTGCTGTGTCGAGGGCTCGCTCGCGCACAAGGCCGTGATCGCCGTCGGCATGCGCATGCTCGCCACCAATGACGACGCCACGCTGACGCTGCTGCACGTGGTGACGCAGCCGATCGCGATGATGGCCACCCCGGCGCCCGACATCTCGGGACTGTTCGAGAGTGCCGAACACTGGCTCAAGGATGTCGTCAACGAGACCCACAACGCCCTGCGCGCGGTGGGCTCCTCGGCCAAGGTCGACGGCGTCCTGCTGGAAGGACATCCCGGGATCTCCGTCGTGAGCTGGGCCAAGGAGTCCGATGTCGACCTGGTCGTCGCGGCCTCGCATCGCGGGCACTTTGACCGGGCGCTGTTGGGATCCTTCGCGACCTACGTCGCCTACCACTCGCCGTGCGACGTCCACCTGGTGCGGCCGGAGCTCGCCGATACCGCCACCGTCAGCGCGACCTAACCCGGGCCAGCAGGCCGGGGCGTCGCGGCGTCGTGCCCTCGGTCCGCGCGGTCCCGTGATCACGCGCACCGAGGGTAGGGGGTGTCCCCGATGTCGCGGCGCGTTGCCGCCCGCAGACTTTCGTTTATGAGCACGACCGCCCTTCCGCCAGCGGTAGAACAGATGGATACGGCGCCGGATCTCCCGCCGTTTTGGGCCGATGCACCAGCGCGCCGCCCCCGTAACCGGAGCTCCGCCCTCCCGGATCGCGCCACGCATGCTCGGTCGGCCCCGGAAGCCGCCGTCGCCGACAACGAAGTCGATTGGGGCGTTGACGCCGACAGCCCCGGCATCGACGGACTGCAGCTGTTCCTCGGCCAGATGCGCGCCATTCCGCTGCTGACCGCCGTCGAGGAGATCGCGCTGGCCAAGCGCATCGAGGCCGGGGACATGCAGGCCAAGGAACGCATGGTCCAAAGCAACCTGCGCCTGGTGGTCTCCATCGCCAAGCCATATCAGGGCCAGGGGCTAAGCCTGCTCGATCTGATTCAGGACGGGGTCCTCGGCCTCATCCGTGCGGTCGAGCGTTTCGATTGGCGCCGCGGGCACAAGTTCTCGACGTACGCCACATGGTGGATCCGGCAGGCCGTCCAACGCGGGCTCGCCGACGCGGGCCGCACGATCCGCCTGCCGATCCACGCCGTCGAGCGCGAGCGCGCCGTCACGCGCGTCGAGCGCGAACTCGAACAACGGCTCGGACACCGCCCAACCGACGAACTGATCGCCGCGCAAACGAGTCTGCGCCCATCGTGGGTCGCATCCGTGCGCGAGAGTGCGCGCGTGGTGGCGAGCCTCGACCGCCCCATCGGCGACGACCGGGACACGACCCTCGGCGATGTGGTGGAGATCGCCGACGACACGACGACGCCGTTTGACGAGATGGCGATCGCTCAGCAGTCTGAAGCCATCGTCGGCGCGCTCGACCGCCTTCCCGAGCGAGACCGACGCGTGATGGAGCTGCGCTACGGCATGGCCGGCGAGACCCCGCACTCCGGCGCGGACACGGCCCGCACGATGCAGATCTCTCCGGACGCCGTGCGGCGCACCGAAGCGCGGGCACTGCGGACGCTCGCGAGCGACAGGGCGCTCGCCAGCTTCCAAGACGCCGCCTAGCTGACGATCGCGATCACCTGGTCGGCGTCGACCGATTGGCCTTCGGTCACCGAGAGCGTCCTGACGACGCCGGCGCGATGCGCCGCGACCTCATTTTCCATCTTCATTGCCTCGACGATGCAGATCACATCGCCCTCGGCGACATCCTGGCCTTGGCGGACCAGCACCCGGAGGACGGTGCCCTGCATCGGTGTCGTGACCGCCTCGGTGGGTTGCCCGGGCTTGCCGCTGCCGGCGCTGTGCTTGGTGCGGGTCTTCGTGCTCCGGGCCCGCGCGGGGCCGGCGCCACCTGCCTGGCTCACCGGCATGCTCAGGCGCACGCCGATCCGCCGCCCATCCACCTCGGCGGTGAAGTCGCGCACGATCTGGAGCTCGGGTTCAGCCGCCGAGGGGGCCGCTCCGCCGAGCGGCGTCCGTCCGGACTCAGGCAGCGGGGTCGGTGCGTCGGCGAGACGGGCCAGCTCGTCGTGGCAGGCGCCGCCGGCGATGAATTCGTCGAGGCCGAACAGCCACGTGTGGAACGGAATGAGCGTCGCCGGGCCCTCGACCACGTACTCGTCGAGTGCGCGCAGCATGCGGCGCCGGGCAGACTCGCGGTCGACGTCCCAGACGATGAGCTTGGCGACCATCGGGTCGTAGATCTCGGCGATCCGCGTTCCCGCGCGCACACCGGAGTCGACGCGAATCCCGGGACCGGTGGGCTCCCGGTAGGCGGTGATCAACGCAGGTGACGGCAGGAACCGCTTGGTCGCGTCCTCGGCGTTGATGCGGCACTCGAACGCATGCCCGCGTGGCTGCACCGCGTCCTGTGCGAGCGACAATGGCTCCCCGGCGGCGATGCGGACCTGCTCACGCACGAGGTCGATGCCGACGGCCATTTCGGTGACGGTGTGCTCGACCTGGATCCGCGTGTTCATCTCCAGGAAAAAGAACTCCTCACCGGAGACCAGGTACTCCAGGGTGCCCGCCGACACGTAGTCGACCGCGCGTGCTGCGCGCACCGACGCGTCGCCCATCCGCGCACGCAGGCCGTCGGAGACGACCGGGCTGGGGGTCTCCTCGACGAGCTTCTGGTGGCGACGCTGGACCGAGCAGTCGCGGTCACCGAGCCAAATGCAGTTGCCGTGGCCGTCGGCGAGGATCTGGATCTCCACGTGCCGCGGGTTGGGCAGGTAGCGCTCCAGATAGACGACGGTATCGGCGAAGAACTTCTCGGCCTCACGCCGGGCGCCCTCGAAGGCGTCCTCGAGTTCATCCGCGGTCAGCGCGACGCGAAAGCCTTTGCCGCCGCCACCGGCCGCGGCCTTGACGGCGACTGGATAGCCGATCGCCTCGGCCACCACGCGCGCGTCCGCGATCGTCTCGACGGCGTCGGTGACCCCCGGCACGATCGGAATCCCGGCGGCGTCCATCAGCGCACGCGCCTGGATCTTGGATCCCATGGCGTCGATCGCCTCGGGCGAGGGCCCGATGAATACCAGCCCGGCCGCCGCGCAAGCGCGCGCGAAGGTCGCGTTTTCGGCAAGGAACCCGTACCCCGGGTGAACGGCTTGGGCTCCCGCGCGCACCGCGGTCTCGATGATCCGCTCGTACTTGAGGTAGCTCTCCGCCGCGGGACCCGGTCCGATGAGAAACGCCTCGTCGGCGTAGGCGACAAACGGCGCGTCGCGGTCGACCTCGCTGTAGACACCGACGGACCCGATCCCGAGCTCGCGAAGCGTGCGAAACACGCGGATCGCGATCTCGCCGCGATTGGCTACCAGTACTTTGCGAAACACGCTGACCTCTCCAGGGATGAGGGAAGAAGGCTATCGACCCGCGATCGCCGCGCGCCAGCTGACGCCGCGCCCGGGCGTCGGGGGAGGTGTGACGTTCTCGCGGATGCCTTCGCGCCGCCAGGCGGGGATGCCAGTGGGTTCTCGCGGCTCCACATGGCCAAGCACGGCCTCGATGCAGGCAACGATCGCCGCGGCGATTTCCGGTTCGGGTGCCCCCGCGAACCGAGAGCTCACAGTGGGATGTTCCCGTGTTTGCGAGCCGGTCCTTGCTCCCGCTTGGTCAGCGAGGCCTCCAGCGCACGGATCAACCAGGGGCGGGTCTCCTCCGGCTCGATGATCGCGTCGAGGAACCCGCGCTCGGCGGCGACGTACGGGTTGGCGAAGTGGTCCTTGTACTCCTCGGTGAGCTCCGCGCGGCGCACCACCGGATCAATGCCGGCCTCGGCGGCTGCCTCGAGCTCACGGCGGAACACGATGTTCACCGCGCCGTCGGGGCCCATCACCCCGATCTCCCCGGTCGGCCAGGCCGCGTTGAAATCGGCGCCGATGTGCTTGCTGCTCATGACGTCGTAGGCGCCGCCGTAGGCCTTGCGTGTGATCACGGTGAGCTTCGGCACGGTGGCTTCTGCGTATGCGTAGAGCAGCTTGGCACCGTGCAAGATGATGCCGCCGTATTCCTGCGCGGTGCCGGGCAGGAATCCGGGCACGTCGACGAAGGTGACCAACGGGATATTGAACGCGTCGCAAAAGCGGACGAACCGCGCACCCTTGTTGGAGGCGTCGATGTCGAGCACTCCCGCCAGCGCCTTGGGCTGGTTGCCGACGATGCCGACAACGTGGCCATTGAGCCGCGCAAAGCCGATCACCAGGTTCTGCGCATAGAGCGGGGCGACCTCGAAGAAGTCGTCGTCGTCCACCACCAGCTCGATGACCCGCGTCATGTCGTAGGGCTTGCTCGGCTGATCAGGGATGATCGTGGCCAGCTCGGCCGCCATGCGGTCGGGCGGATCGACCGTGGGCACGTCGGGCGGCAGCTCGAGGTTGTTGAGCGGCAGGAACGACATGAGGTCACGCACCAATCCGATGCATTCTTCCTCGGAGTCCGTGGCGAAGTGGCACACGCCTGAACGGGTTGCATGGGTCTGCGCGCCCCCGAGTTCTTCCATGGTCACCTCCTCGCCGGTGACCGTCTTGATCACATCGGGACCGGTGATGAACATGTGGCTGGTCTCGCGGACCATGAAGATGAAATCGGTGATCGCGGGGCTGTAGACCGCGCCACCGGCACATGGACCGAGCACCACCGATATCTGCGGCACGACGCCGCTCGCGCGGACGTTGCGGAAGAAGATGTCCGCGTAGCCTGCCAGGGAGACCACCCCCTCCTGGATGCGCGCACCGCCGGAGTCGTTGAGCCCGATTACCGGGCAGCCCATGCGCACGGCGAGATCCATCACCTTGACAATCTTCTCGGCAACGACCTCGCCGAGACTCCCGCCAACCACGGTGAAGTCCTGGCTGAACACGCAGACCCGCCGGCCATCGATCGTGCCGTGCCCGGTCACCACGCCGTCGCCCCACGGGCGGTTGTCCTCGAGCCCGAACCCATGGGAACGGTGCCGGGTAAACATGTCCAGCTCCGTAAACGACCCCGGGTCGAGCAGCAGCTCGACCCGCTCGCGGGCGGTGAGCTTGCCGCGGGCATGCTGGCGTGCGATCGCGTCTTCGCGTCCCGCCCCCAGGGCCTGTTCTCGCAGCTCCCGCAGCTGCTGGCGCTTGTGTTCGACCGACATCGGACCTCCGGGCGCGATGTGGGCGCCCCATTTCGGCATAGATCAGGTGCGCCATGACCAGCCTCGTACGGAACGCCACAGCGGGCACGGAGGCTACCAAAGCCTCGTCTGGCTCCCGGCATGCCGCCGACCGACCCGATGGGTCCGCGCGGGCGGCGTGACCGCCGGTGCGTGCCTATGATCGGATCGTGCCCGATCCTGTCACCGTGACCGTCCTCGTGTTTGCCTCGCTGCGCGACCGACTGGGCGCCGACGAGTGCGTCGTGCGCGCCCCGCATGGTGCCGCGCTCAGTGGCGTGTGGCCGTTGCTGCCGGAGCAGATCCGCCGCGCCGATGCTCCGCTCGGCGTGCGCTACGCGGTCAACGATGTCTGGGCGCCCGCGGAGACACCGCTCGCAAATGGGGACCGCATCGCCATCGTGGTGCCGGTGTCCGGCGGATGAGCGTACCCGCGTTGACCACCCTGCCGGTCCGCATCGACGACCTGATCGCGGCGGTTGCCGACCCTGAACATGGTGGCATCGCGACGTTTCTGGGAACGACGCGTCGCGAAGCCGACCGGCGCGCGTTCCGTGCCATCGAGTACTCCGCCTACAGCCCGCTCGCCCAGACCGAGATGGCCGCGATCGCCGCTGAGGCCCACCGTCAATTCGGTGCCGTGGTGTGCATCCAGCACCGGATCGGCCATGTCGCCGTCGGCGAGGCATCGGTTGGGATCGCCGCCTCGGCACCCCATCGCGCGGCGGCATTCGCGGCGTGCCGGTACGCCATCGACGAGCTCAAGATGCGGGTCCCGATCTGGAAGCGGGCCCACTTTGCCGACGGCACGACAGCGTGGTTCGATGAACATCGCACCACCCAACCCGCACACGACTCACCAGGGACCTGACATGCCCGAGATTCCCGGATACCCAGGGGGCGCACCCAGCCCAATCACCATCCAGGAGCCGATGATCGCCGAGTCCGAGATCGAGATCGACGAGGAACTGTGGACCGACGACTCGGGCGAGGACTACACCGGCTGGTATTGCGTGCGCACGGATCCGTGGCCATGCCCGGCCGCCGAATGCACGTTCGTAGCGACCCATCTCACCGCCGCCCATCTGGTCATCGTGTGGCCCGAAATCGACGACCCGAGCCTGCTGCGCCATTCGGCGGCCGCCCGCGACATCGGCCGCAACCCCAAGGTCGAGACCTATGAGGTATCGATGGGACCCGCCTGCTCGTACTACCAGTGGGACGCCGCAGGCAACCCGGTCCATGGGGTCCGCAAGAGTGACGGCGACGACGTGTACTCGACGGGCCGCTAACCGGCGGCGCGCAGCGAGCCCGACGCGGCGCGAATCTTGCGTGGGAACACGTCGGTGGCCAGCGACGCCACCCGATCGAGGATCAGCACGCCGTCCAGGTGATCGATCTCGTGGAGCACCACGCGGGCCTCAAACCCCTCGAGCACAAGGTGCACGGGGACGCCCTCCAGCGCGAGGGCATCGATCTCGATGGACGTCGCCCGACGCACGTTGGCCGTAATCTCCGGTAGCGACAAGCAACCCTCACGCCCGACCTCGCTGCCCTGGCCCGCGGTGACGACCGGATTGATGAGGATCCGCGGGCTCCGCGGGTCGGGTACCTGCTTGTGGCCCGCGCAGTCGACGAAGATCATCCGCCACATCGCGCCGATCTGCGGCGCGGCCAGGCCGACGGTGCGCGGGTACGCGCGGGCGGTCCGCTCGAGGTCCGCCGCCAGGCGCATGACGGCCGGCCCGACCCTGCGGATCGCAACCGCGGGCGACTTGAGCCGGCGGTCCGGGTAGACCACCACCTCACGTGTCATGGACACCTCGGGCCGTGCGCACCGGGTAGCTACAGCACCTCGTCGGCGACGGGAAGGACCGCCAGTTCCACCTGATGTGCGCTCGCCACAGGCCGCAGGCGGACCTCCAGGGAGTGGGCGCTCAGGTCATGGGGCAGCTCGACCTCGATACCGAGGATGTAGATCGCCGGGGTTCCGGCGGCCCGCGAGGACAGATCGAGGATGTTCGCACCGGCGTCGGCGAGCGCCGCGGTGATCGCATGCACGATGCCCGGCTGATCGACGCCGTAGACCGACACCATGCAGCGTTCGGCACTGAGATCAGGGTCGATGTCGGGCGCCGCCGGACCGGTCCACAACCCCAGGCCCAGTGCCTCGGCGACCGGGCGCAGCGCCGCATCGACGGCGGCGGCGTCGACGGCGTCGGGCACGCTGACCAGCAGGGCGATCGCGAATGACCCGCGCAGCAGGGCCGCCCGGCAATCCTCGAGATTGCCGCCGAGCTCGAGCAGGGCCCGGGTGAGCGAGGCCACGATCCCCGGTCGGTCGGCCCCGACGGCGGTGACGGCGATTTCGTTCATATCCAGACGCTACAGGCCAACGACCCCACCGCGACGTAGCATTGCGCCTGTGAACGCTGCCTTGTGGGTGACCGCGGTGCGCATCTCCATCATCCCGGTGGTGATGGCGCTGCTGCTCGTCGATACCGACCAGACGCGCTGGTGGGCGGCCGGACTGTACGCGTTCGCGGCGGCGACCGACTCGCTCGACGGCTGGCTCGCGCGCGCACGGGGCGAGGTCACCGTCGCGGGGGCGTTCCTTGATCCGCTGGCCGACAAACTGCTGGTCAGCGCGGCGCTGGTCTGCCTGGTCCAGCTCGGCTCGATCGGCGCGTGGGCGGCGATGATCATCATCACCCGGGAGTTCGCCGTCACGGGTCTGCGACTGGTCGCCGTGAATGAACGCCTGGTCATCCCGGCAGGTCGGCTCGGCAAGGCCAAGACGTTGAGCCAGAACATCGCCCTGCTCGCGTTCATCGCCCCGCACCCCGGCAGCTGGATCAACGCGCCCCTGCTGTACCTCGCGCTCGTGCTGACCGTGCTCTCCGGGGCGTACTACTTCATCATGGCCCGCCGACGCCTGTTCGAGATGCGCGCCCCGGATGCACACGCCGGGGTCGACCCGTGACCCAGCTGTTCGTCGTCCTGGTCGCGTACCTGCTCGGCTCGATTCCGTTCGCGTACCTGGCCGGACGGACACAGGGCATCGATATCCGGACCGTCGGCAGCAAGAACGTCGGCGCGAGCAACGTGTTTCGCGAGCTCGGCAAGGGTATCGGGGTCACGGTCATGGCCCTCGACATCGCGAAGGGCCTCGTGGCGGTCCTGATCGCCAACTCGGAGACCTCGAGCCCCTGGCCGCTGATCGCGGCGGCGGCGGCGATCGTCGGCCACGTGTTTCCGGTCTGGCTGCGCTTCAAAGGCGGCAAGGGCGTCGCGGTCGCCGGCGGGGCCATGATCGGGCTCGTCCCGATCCCGGCAGTGATCGTCGTGGTTCTCTGGGTGGTCGTGGTCGGGGTGACCCGCTACGTCTCGGTCGGAAGCATCGCCGCGGCGGCGGTGTTCCCATTCCTGGTGCTGGCCTTCGGCGCACCGTGGCCGACGGTCGTCTTCGCAGCGTTGGCGGCGACCATGGTGATCGTCCGCCACCGCGCGAACATCACACGACTGCGGCACGGCGAGGAGCTCCGTCTCGATTTCCGCCGGTCACGCGCACACGGCACCGACCGGGGTCCGAACACCTAGCTCCGAGCGCTCCGTGACACCGGAACGCCGGCTCACTCGCCGAGCAGTCCCTCGTGCAGCCACTCCCTCAGGCCGGTGTGGTGCGTCGAATGCACCCCGCCGGCGAGTTCCTGCCGGATCTCGCCCAGGGTGCCCGAGCGCTCCGCCTCGACGTCGTGGGTATGGATGGTCTCGAAATTCGTCTGATGCGCCCAGATGAACGCGGAGTCCGGCAGCTGCGCGAACTGCTCGGCGACCCCGCGAATCATCTCGCGCACGCTGTCCTCGACAAACCGCGGCCGGCGGTGCGCCCGGTCGACGATGTACTGCTCGTCAGTGCGCTTGAGCAGCTCGTAGATCTCCGATGACATGCCCTGTTCAACGATGTCGATGAGCACATCGGCGGGAATGACGGTGTCCTGATCGGTCGTGCCGAGATAGAGCGTCCCGCGAGCGCGCTGGTTGTGGGTCGCGATCGGCACGTGGGTCACGATGCGGTCGATCTCCTCGAGCGTGAAGCCGTCGTTGGCCAACGCGACCTCCGCCTGGGCCCGGATCAGGCCCTGGGCGCACGGGCAGGCGTTCATGCCCTGGGCCGACACGCCGACGATGCGCCGGGCGTGGGTCGGCGTCGCCGACGCGACGCCGATCAGCTCGTACATTTCCTGACTCTGGATCTCCGAGACCGGCGTCAGACGCACCTTCGGATAGCTCGCCCGAATGGTGACCTCGCTGCGCAGCGCGCCTTGGGCACTCACCACGCGCTCGGCGATGTGTTGGGCCAGCGACTCGATCGACAGCGCCTCGCCGAGAACTACCTGGTCGATCGCCTCGTTGATCCCCTCCTCGAAGCGCGACATGTGCACGCCCTTCTGCTGGGGGTTCAGGTCGGCCACACACGCGATCTCGGCCTGAAACAGCTGCTCGACGCCCTCATGGCTGATGCGGATTGCCTTGGCAGACCGGGTCACGCCGGCCTTGGTCAGGCTGATCGAGGCGGGGGGTCGGCTCTGCTGAAGATCCTCCGCAGGAAGGATCGCCCTGCTGCTCATCATTGGGCCTTTCGCTCGGTCCAGACGCGGGGGACGGCAGATACGGGATCGGTCCGCCGCACATCGCAGTCAAGGATGGCAGCATTTTCGCCGAGAAGGCGTGAGTACGGCCCCCTTGTGCGACCCTCTACACTTCCGAGGGTACCGGTCCCCGGTTCCCGGACAAGGACGACTGCATGCCTCGGGCTTCCCAAGCAGATACCGCCGTGACGGCGATCATGCGAGCCCTGATCCGGGAAGGACGCGACAAGGGGTCCTTGACCTACGACGACATCGTCGCGGCGTTCGAGGACCATGAGCTCGCACCAGACCAGCTCGAGCGGTTTCTCACCGACCTGGCCGAACGCGGCATCGACGTCGTCGAGACCGATGGCGGCCCCAATGAGACCGAGGTCGCCAATGTCGACCTCACCATCGACCCCAGCCTCGACTCGCTGCGCATGTACCTGCGGGAGATCGGGCGCGTTCCGCTCCTCACCGCCGGCCAGGAGGTCTCGCTCGCGAAGCGCATCGAGCGCGGCGACCTGCGCGCCAAGGACGAGATGATCGAGGCCAACCTGCGTCTGGTCGTCAGCATCGCCAAGGGTTACCTCGGCCGGGGCCTGTCGTTTCTCGACCTCATCCAGGAAGGCAGCCTCGGCCTCATCCGCGCGGTCGAGAAGTTCGACTATCGCCGCGGGTACAAGTTCTCGACGTACGCGACCTGGTGGATTCGCCAGGCCGTCACGCGTGCCATCGCCGACAAGGCCCGCACGATCCGCATCCCGGTCCACATGGTCGAGAAGCTCAATCGCGTCGTCCAGATGGAACGGCAAATGACACAGAACCTGGGCCGTGAGCCAAAGCCGGAGGAACTGGCGACGGAGCTGCGGATGGAGATCGGGGAGGTCCGCGAGCTCCTGCGGCTGGCACAACAGCCGATCAGCCTCGAGCGCCCGGTGGGCGAGGATGAAGACTCGTCACTGGGAGATTTCGTCGAAGACGAGGCAGCGCCATCGCCATTCGATGAGGCCTCGCGCACGCTGCGCGAGACCGACATCAGGCGTGCGCTCGACACGCTACCCGAGCGTGAGCGCCAGGTGCTCGAGCTCCGCTTCGGCCTCACCGGCGACCAGCCACGGACCCTCGAAGAGGTGGGTCGCGAGTTTGGGGTCACGCGGGAGCGCATCCGTCAGATCGAAAACAACACACTGCGCAAGCTCAAGGCATTGCCCGAGGCCCAGCGCCTGACCGAGTCCGCGTAGCCCGACGGCTCGCCGGCGCTCAGCGCGCCAATGACGGGTGCAACGACGAGTGCGCCGATGGACGCGGCTCCTCCGCCGTCGCACCGCGCACGGCTCCGGCCGGCATCTGCCGCAGCATGGCGTCAAACCGGTACCCGACCCCATGTTGGGTCTGGACATAGGTGTACGCGCCGCCGATCTCATCGACTTTGCGCCGCAGCCGTCGCACCAATACGTCGACCGAGCGGTCGCCATGGCCACGCTCGGCCCGCCAGACCCGCTGGTAGATAACGTCGCGCGAGAGCGCCCGCCCGCGATGTTCGGTCAAGACCCACAGGAGCTTGAACTCCAGCGGGGTGAGGTCGATCGGCTGGCCGGCGATCGTGACCGCCAGGCGGTCGGGATCGATCACCAGGTCGCCGGCCGTGATTTCCTGCCGTTCGGCGTCCAACTGCGCGACCGACGCCCGCCGGACGGCGGCGGTCACCCGGGCGACGAGTTCGCGCATCGAGAAGGGCTTTGAGACCACGTCGTCGGCGCCGAGCCCGAGGACCTCGACCCGGTCATGCTCGTTGGTTCGGGCGGTCATCACGATGATCGGCAGGTTCGGCGCCCACGAGCGAACCTCGCGGATGAGGTGCCACCCGTCGATGTGGGGCAGCATCAGGTCGAGGACGAGCACCGCGGGAAGCCCGCTCTTGAGTGCCTGCAATCCTGCCAAGCCGTCGATCTCCAGCCGTGGCGCAAACCCCGCCCGCCGGAGATGAAACGCCACCGCCTCGCCCGTGCTCTCGTCGTCTTCGATGATGAGGATGTAGGGATGCTCGGTTTCTGTCATCTCGGAAACGAAGGTTAGGACCTCGCGACACGTCACAACGCGCAGTTTTGTGACGATCCCGTGAACAGGCTGTGAACGCATGCTCACTGGGACGCTGACGCCATCGTGATCCCGCGCCGCCGCACCGGGAAATCCACGAAAACGCCGGGATACCCGCCATCTCACGCCGATCGCCGGAACGCCCGGGCGGCGGGAGCGCGCGTCCGCCGCGCCGTGTTTCAGGCCAGCAACATTTGACCGCCGAGAGACACCAATTCGTTACCTGAAGGTCACAGGGCTGCCACCACTGGCCGGCGATCGTCTGGTCCACTCATCTCGCGCGGTGCGAACACTCACCACCGCGGCATCACATACCACCGCGCGGTGGCGGCATCCCACCCCGGAGGCCCCACGCTGCGACGCATTCCGCGCGGACGACTCAACGAGAGAAGGAAACTCAGCGTGAAGCGAACAATGCGCAACCGTGTGATGGCCGTTGCTGCGGTCGGCGGGCTTGGACTCCTGGCCGCGGGCGGCGCGTTTGCCGCCTCGAGCAACAACCTCATCGTGGGAAGCACGTTCATCCAGCCTGCGTTCAACACCTGGTGCGTGCACATCGGCCACAGCTTTTGCACGGATTCCGGCGGTGGCTCGGGTGCAGGTATCAACTCGTTCAAGAACGACACCGCCGACTGGGAGGCATCGGATGCCCCGCTGCTCCCGACCGACAACACCGGTTTCGTGAAGAGCGCCGGGTTCCGGTACTTCGTGACCGCGGTCGGCGGCGTCAGCGTGCCGACGAACTTCAGCGGCGAGAAGAAGGCCATCAAGCTCGACGGCGGCACGCTCGCGTCGATCTTCGACGGACAAATCACCAAGTGGAACGCGAAGCAGATCACCGCACTGAACCCTGGCGTCAAGTTCCCGAGCTCCAGGATCGTCGAATGCGTGCGGGGCGACTCCTCGGGTACCTCGTTTGTGTTCTCCAACTACCTCGCCCGAGTGAACGGTACCTTCGCCCACATCGTGGGGCCGGCGTCCAAGAAGCCCGCCTGGAAGGGCACGGTCACCAGCTACGGAACCGGTAACGGCCTCGAGTCCTCGTGTGTCAAGGGGACCTCGAACTCCATCGGCTACGTCGAGCTCGCGACCGCTGTGGGCTCCAACAAGTACCTGTCCCTGATCGGGCATAAGTTCAAGGGCAAGATCTACTGGACCGCCCCGACTTCCGCCGCTCTGACCGCAGCGTCGGTCGTTGCGTCCAAGGAGCACGGCGTCTCGCTGACGAACGCGAGTGCCATTCAGAATGGCCTGCTGAACACCCCCTCGGCCAAGTCATATCCGATCGCCGCAACGACCTTCCTGTTGGCGTACGGGAACTACTCGCACCTCACCGCGCACGGCGGCGGGGCGTCGCAGTGGGCGGCCGTCAAGAAGTTCATCAACTACGCGATCAGCGCGAAGGGCCAGAACCTCCTGCCCGGCATCCATTTCGCCAAGCTCCCGCCAGCCTGGGTCAAGCTTGACCAGGCCCAGGAGA
>Ga0307372_10002204_pt1 | contig 32692 bp, 28 predicted proteins | sample OX1MG_FD_202533 | JGI IMG/M metagenome (GOLD analysis project Ga0307372, IMG submission 202533) | Soil microbial communities from Risofladan, Vaasa, Finland - OX-1 | ecosystem: Environmental > Terrestrial > Soil > Coastal area > Acid sulfate soil | place: Finland: Risofladan, Vaasa | collected... | reverse complement strand
GCTCTGTCCAGCCCATCAGATCAAATATTCGATAACACGCGGCGAGCTCAACCCGAAGCGCCCATTCCTGGTCAGAGATTAAGGCGCGAGGGCTCCCAAGAGCGGCCGAAGACGGTTGTGTAAGTTGCATGTCAAACCCTCCTCAACGTCTGATTGAACTTTCATAGCACGCGTGCCCAAATGGAGCAGGAAGTAGCGACCAAGCGAAGAGGAGGCGGCCAGAGGGAGCGAGGGGCCTTGGCAAACACATTCGTCCTCATCTCCTAAAAATATTACATAACGAACCTTATAGGCGTTCAATCCGAGCATTCGATTGAACTACACCGGCATCAGAGTGAGCAACCGCCACGCAAACTGTCGAGTAACAAGCGCAGAGAGTCAATCCTGATTCGGCTCGAAACAGCGTTGCCTGGATCTAAATAGATGCAGTCAGGTAGCGCTCTGGATCTTCGTCGAAAGTGAGCGCACACCCGGTATTGCAGAACCAATAATCCTCGCCCTTATAAAAGCGATGGTCAGCGGCGCTCTTGGGATCCACCGTCATATGGCAGACCGGATCAATTGCCGGTGGCGCCTCTGACATGCTCTCACGGCCCAAATCGGCGCCAGCCGGGGCATTCGATACAGGACCCTGCGTGCCTTTCCCAAGAAAACGTTCTGGCTCGCGCTGGAAACGGTCCTTGCAGCGATCCGAACAAAAGTAATGGTTCGTGCCCTTGTAGGAGATATGCGCTGGAGCATTTGCCGTCTCTACCTGCATTCCGCATACGGGATCGATCGCATAGGCGGCTCCCCCGCCATATTTTCGTCGATTGTTCGCGAGCCACCAGACCATACCGGCCACAATAATAAATGCGAAATCAAGAAAAGTGGTGTAATTCCACGCGAAATGCGAGGTCATAACCTTTGATCCGGTACGGACTGGCACGTGGTAGAAAGCCCCGAATAGCCCTTGGGTGGCTAAACCCGAGATAACCATGACGGGATAGAAGAGGGCCACGATGCGAAGGGTAAGGGGCCATCCGTAAAGCCTTCGGTAGACAAGGATCAATGGCATCGATATGAGATCGGCAAAAATGAACGCGATCACCCCTCCAAAGCTGATCCCTCCGTTCCAAAGGGCGGCCGCCAGCGGGACATTACCGATCGAGCAGACCCAACTAATCACTGCGACGATCGGTCCCACCGCAGCGTTTTCCAATGTTGTCAAAGTGCCATGTCCATGGATAAAAAGACTGTTCCAAAAGTGCACGGGCACGAGTGCCGCAAGGAAACCAGCTACCAGATAGCCGATCGCAAGTTCTTTTCTCAACATGGTGACATCTGAAATCGCATATTGCGCGGCGTCTGCAAGCGCCGCGCGAGTAGAGCGCTCGCGAGGAGACTCGTCAGTTTCAGATCCCGGCCAGTCCCCCACTCCTCCCAAATTTCCATCCGGGTCACCTGGGCCACGCACACTCTCGAGATTGAGACGCTTTCTGGCCGCATCCAGGAGCGGACGGGTAAAGACTGCCCCTCCGAAGAGCGCGATCAAAACGATCATGATCGGTCCGCCGACGAACTCTCCAACAGCAAATTGCCAGCCAAGAAGCACAACGAGAACCACGCCGAGTTCGACAACAAGATTTGTAGAAGCAATCATGAAGATCATCGCCGCAGTGAAATCCGCGCCCTTGCTAAAAAGCGATTTTGCCATTGCCGATGCTGCGTAGGAGCAGCTTGAGGAGACAATTCCATAGGCAGAGGCTCGAGCAACCGCAGCGCCCCGATGGTCTCCAAGTCGCTCTCGCATCTTGTCGCGAGAGACAAACGACTGCACAATTCCTGAAAGGGTAAACCCGAGCACGAGGGCCCAGAGGCTCTCCCAAAACATGTAGAAAGCCTCTCGGAGACCGTGACCGACTCCATTGAAGAACGCAAGCGTTGCAAGGAGTTGCATCAGTTGCCCGCGGCCTCTCCTGTTACGTCAAGTTGCTCGGCACCCACCTTAAACACGTCGAGATTACCGGTTCGTGGCGGCCACAAGAGCGCCATCTGCGGACCTTCGACGCGCTGCTCGCGGCAGTCTAGATAGGCGACCGATCCCCACACATAATGGTCAATCTCGCTGTCAAATGGCCAATATGCATCATCGACAAGGGCGAGGTAGAGGTTCGGAGCGAATTCATCAGGGACGGCAAGACTGGCATCGAGAAAATCTTCCTCAAGACTCTTGCGGGCATAGAACGTCGAGGTTTCCACAAGTCCATCGATGTTCAAATATCGCGCTACCGCGTCGCTGCCGCCAATAACCCATCGTGGATCACTCCGAAGACGCGTGATAGACGATGACGTGGCACTCAATGATATGAACGAAGCCCTCCCCCGCAATCGACGGCAGAGCTGTTCGTGGGACTGAGCGCCGTACTTGCCGAGACGCGCCTGTTCCTGGCGGTGCAGCGCAAACGAGAACGCACGCCCCTCGAGATCGGCAAGCAGTGACCAGGCAAGACGTTGGCTTAGGGTGCGGCCGGAAAACGAATCTCGCAGAGATACCCGCTCAAGAGAACTCTCCTCGATGAACCACTGATGTCCGACCCGTGTGGCAGGCAACTCTCCAGACCGAATCAGGCTCCGGATGATTGCAGGACTGCAGCCCACCCGCTTAGCCCCCTCCGAGACAGGAACAACCGAATTCAGGTTCATCGTCACACTATATAACGTTTAATAGAAGATTTCTGTGACGCCCTCAGCGATTCCGCATTTGCGCATTAGCTTTTACACAAGCGATCACTGTTCGGAATAGACCGACTCTGGCATCTCCGACTTCAAGCCCTCTTTTGCAAGCTCTGATTCAAACATCTCCCGGACGAATGGGTCCTCTTCTCCATACGCGATCGAGCTACCCCCCTCTTTGATATTGAGGTTTCCACTTGTTATCTGCTTTGATTCGTCGCCATCGTCGCGGCCCATGGATCCGCGGAGGTTTGTTGGACCGCCCCAGTAATTGATGACGCGAAAGGGCTCTTTGGAAACGTTGAAATGCTGGTGGAACCACATTCCGCCCCCAGGAGCGGCGGCAACGAGACCGCCTTGGGTGTAGTGAATGGTCCGAACCTGGTCACCATTGCCATCTTTCCACGGCGTCATACCGAGTTCACGCGGCCAGTTGAAGGTATACCCTCGGCCTCGCAGACATACCAGGACTGCGCCCGCTGCATGCCAGTGCGCGCGAGAGTAACGCCCTGGTGGATATTGCGAAATGAAGCCGCAGTGGTCGTATTCGAACCCGCGAAACCCAGGCTGGATTCGCCGATATCCCGGAAGACGCTGGTTATCGAGCGGAAGATCTGCGTTGATGATGTCCGGAAAGAAATTGGTCCGCGCTTGGGCACGCTGGTTGACGGGCACCTTATAAAGTTGCTCGTCGTACTTGTAAAAATCATCATCTTCTGAATAATGCGCCTTGAAGATGTAATCATTTTCAAAGATGAAGTCATAGTCGCGATGAATGTTCCAGATCGGGGGGGCATTCGTGGTGGCAATAATCAACACCCGCTGATTGGTGGCATTCACCAGTCGGTGCATGATATTTGGCGGGAAATACATCAACGAACCGGGCTGCCACTCAGTAATGCGCTTCTTCGAAGAACCCTCAACCCAAGTTTCCGTTGTGCCGCGTCCTTCAATTACGAGATAGAACTCGTGATAAAGGTGGCGTTCGGGGTTAAGCATCCCCCTACCGGGAATTTCAAGGACATACATGCCCTTGATGCCATCGCTTCCATCGAGGTACAGATAGGCACCTCGCGCCCCCATGCGATCCCAATCACCAAATTCGAGGTCGCGTACGTTGCTTATCCCTATCCCGGTGTAAATCGGGATCCCCTCGGTTTCGATGAACTCGCGATACGGCGTCTTCACGCGATCCCAAGTGCGTAGCCCAGCACGATCCCTCTCCTCTGACGTCGGCGGAGAAAAAAGTTCCTTACTGAGTTCTTCCATAGCCTCTCCTAAAACCTCAAGTTGCGCCCAGAACCGATGTAGGCATGTATTTCGATAGTAGAACTATTAGTCACCCGCGTCGACATCCTTTGCAAGTCAGCAACATGGTGGACTCATACATGAAGGGCTTTAGTTGCTCTCCACCGTCGAACGTGGCTCGGGTTCTGCAAACTGGGTCCGATAGAGCTCCGAGTACAACCCTCCCTCGGCTAGGAGCTCAGCGTGTCGACCACGCTGCACGATGCGCCCCTGCTCGAGCACGAGAATCTGATCGGCATTCCTGATTGTCGAAAGACGATGCGCAATAACAAGCGAGGTTCGTCCAGTCAACGCAGTGTCCAAAGCGCGCTGCACAGCAGATTCAGATTCTGAGTCAAGGTGCGCTGTCGCCTCGTCGAGCACCACAACATCTGGAGCCTTCAGGAGCAGACGCGCGATTGCAAGCCTCTGTTTCTCTCCCCCCGACAGTCGGTAACCGCGGTCCCCCACGAGGGTGTCTAGACCATCGGGTAGTGATTCGACAAGGTCAAGAATCTGAGCTTGGGACAACGCCTCGAACATCTGCTCTTCGCTAGCGTCAGGCTCTGCGAATGCGAGATTGACCCGAATCGTGTCGTGAAAGAGATGTGCATCTTGTGTTACCACTCCAACAACCGATCGAAGTGAGGCAAAAGAGGCATTGCGAACATCAATTCCATTGATCACCACGGCGCCATCGGTTGCGTCGTAGATACGACTTACAAGATGGCTTAGCGTGGTTTTCCCCGCACCCGAATGTCCAACAAGCGCAACAATCTGGCCAGGCTCAATGGTGAAATTGAGATTATGCAACACCTCGACACGACGATGAGTTTCAAGTACTGCCACTGATTCAAGCGATGCAAGAGAAACCTCGTCAGACGAAGGATACGAAAACGAGACATTCTTGAATTCGACACGGGTTGGTCCTCGCGGAATTGTCTGAGGTTCTTCAATCTCGTCAACCATCGGCGGAAGATCAAGGACCTCAAACACACGATCGAACGAGACAAGCGCGGTCATCACATCCACCTGCACGTTTGCGAGAGCCGTCAGCGGACCGTAAAGACGCGCGAGGTACGCAGTCAGCGCCACGATCGTTCCGACGTTCAATACTCCGCGGGCGGCGAGGACGCCTCCCCACCCATACACGAGAGCAGTAGCGAGAGATGCGGTAAGAGATAGCGATACAAAGAATATGCGTGAGTACATCGCTTGGGTGATGCCAATGTCTCTGACTCTGCCAGCCCGCCGGTCAAAGTTCTCCCGTTCAACCGAAGGACGACCAAAAATCTTGACTAGCAGTGCTCCTGCAACGTTGAACCGCTCTGTCATCATTGTGGTCATTTCCGCATTTAATCCATACGATTCGCGAGTGATTTTCTGAAGGCGACGGCCTACGCGACGAGCTGGAAAGATAAAAATCGGAAGAAGCGCCATCGCGACAAGGGTGATCGGCCACGAGAGATACAACATCGCCGCCCCCACGAGCAAAACGGTCACAAGGTTGCTCACAACATTTTGTAGAATGTCCGTAAAGGCCTGTTGGGCGCCCAGGACATCATTGTTGAGCCTTGATACGAGGGCCCCGGTCTGAGTTCTTGTGAAGAACGCTATCGGCATACGCGAGACATGGGCAAATACCTTTGATCGCATGTCGTAAATAAGGCCTTCACCAACTCGCGATGAGATCGCTCGCTGGGTAATGGTAAGGCCCGCATCAAATATTGCAAGAAAGGCGATCAGCAATGCCAGATGTACAACCAACGAGGAGTTGTGATTTTTTATTCCATTGTTGATGATCTCGCGATAGATCAGCGGATTAGCCACCCCAACGAACGCATCTACAACAATGATGACAAGAAAGATGCCAAGCATCGCCTTGTATGGAGAGGCAAAGTTAAAGATTCGTCTCCAGATTCCCTTGGGGAGTTCCTGTTTGAGTACCGAAGGGTCTTGCGTCATGTTGCGGTGGGCGCTTCGCATTGAGCCCGTTCCCATACCCATAAATATTCACCGGCTCCAATACATGTAAAATCGTGCCTTAGAGAGCAAAAAGTGCCGTCTTTGGCAGCGTACCCTTCAAGAAGTCTCTCCAAATCTTCAAACTTTCATCAAGCACACGCGAAAGGCCATAGGCTGACTGAGTTATGTCACGCAGAATTGAAATAGAACTGACATCGTCGCGAGCCGATGGCACATGGACATGGAGGGCCGCCGGCGCAAAGCAGCCTCGCGGCGTCATTGAGCAGAACCTTCTTGACCCAAAAGCGAAGGTCGGCGATATTCTCCGCGTTGAGACGGAGATCGGACTCGACGGTATCGACGTCATCGGTGTTCTTCCTTCAAAGACCCCGCACAAAGAGGCAGATCGCATCGAGTTGATTGCGCCTCGTGCCGAGAAGTTCGAAGGTGTTATCACCACCTTGGTTCCCAAGTCCGAAAAGCGCGGTCGTGAACGGCGTCATGGACCGGGAGACGAGACAGGCCCGGGTTCACGACCACGTCCGAATCGACGCACAGAGACGCGTAGCGCTACTGGCAGCGAACGTCCAGCCCGCTCCCCTCGTCCGGTACGCAGCGAACGACCTCAAGGTCTCGTCAACGCTCAATCCTCCAGCGAGACAACGCGTCGCGCCACAAAGCCTTCGCGACCACGTCCGACGCGTCTGATCCCAAAGACTGGTCGCCGAGACGCTCTACTTGAATCTCTTCCTCCTGAACAGCGGGCGGTTGCGGAGCAGCTTGCAATTGGTGGACTGCCATCAGTTCGCCGGGCACTCCAGGAGCAACAAACAACCGACCGCGAGGCTGGGCGCGCCGCAGTCGGTGGTGAAGCAATCATCGCTCTCGCAGAGCAGCTTCTTCCCTCGGTACGTGAGGCGGTCTGGCTCGACCGGGCGGAGGCTGCGCTCGAACGACTCGAGACAATTAGCCTTCGCGACCTTCGGGCCACTGTGACCGGGGCTACCGCAAAGGGCGAGGAGTCAAAACTCCTTCTTGGCAAACTTAGGTCTGCCCTTGATGACCGACTTACAAGACTGAGGACGAAATGGGAACAGGAGATCTCTCACGCACTTGAGGAGGGGCGAGTGCTGCAAGCGCTGCGCCTCTCAGCAAAGCCACCTGAGCCAAGCACGCGCTTTCCCGCCGGGCTCGTAGAGCCGCTTGCAACCGCAGCAGGTTCTGCACTTACTGCGACAGCTCAGGCAGATCGCTGGATCTCCCTTCTAGAGGCCGCTTCGAACTCTCCAATCCGGCGCTCAATACATCCTGCCGGGATGCCTGCAGATCCAACCAACGCGGTTCGCCAGGCAGCAAGCGCAGCGGCCGGTCGGGTCCCTGCTCTCGCAAAGCTTCTCGGGCTCGCCATACCTCCGCCGCCGCGCCCGATGAACACGCATAAGCCCGCGCCATCTGCCTCCGGTGAGATTTCAAAGACTCCCGCTCAAGAGCCAGCTAACGCCTCCTAGCAGCTATATCGTTCGATGCATGATGAGAAGGCGAGCTCGATAGCCGCGTTCTTCAAGCGAGGATTTGAGAGGCTGGTCGCCGGGAAGGCTCATGACGTCAACCTCGTGTATGTCCTTAGAGAGCGCCTTTACTTCGGCGGTCTCAATTAGAAGTTGAAGAACCTCCGTCGCGTGCCGGTTTTCATCGGAGCAGAAAAGCTCAAGACTGGCCCGAGTAACTGCCTCCCTTGGTCCAAAACGGAGTGCGCCGATACCGAGCAAATCTGTACCTTGAAGACAGAGCAGCACCAGAGAGTCTTCACTGGACTCTGACTCGCTCGAATGCGCGACAAGATGCGAAAAATCAAAATAATCCCGAGCTCCGCGTCTCCGAGGTGCCGTTGAACGGAATTCTGCCAGAAATCGGCCTATTTGCTGAGTATCTCGATCCGTTGCGGGCCGGACCTCAAACGTCAGCTCGTCCAAAAGAGTGCCTAAACGCAATCTCTACAGAGTTTACGTTTCTTGTCAGCGAGCTGAGTGTTCTTCTTTAGGAGAAAACAGGACTGGCAAACAAACTCGCCCGGTTGCTTAGGAAGCACCCTTGTGCTCCCATCGCCCCGGTCATCGGATTCACCAGGCTCGTCATCTTCATCGTCATCGAGCTGTTCCTCAACGACCACAAGTCGCTCTTTAAGAATGTCGTCAAGACCTGCCTCTACCTCGTCATCATCAAGGTCATCGTCATCATCCTCAGAGGTCTCGATCTCACCCTCGACAATGATGGCGACTGTTGGGTCAGGAATCTCAAGGTCCTCTTCTTCATCGTCGAGGCCAATAATGACGTCATCGTCATCATCCACCTCGAGGTCATCTACGAGGTCATCTTCGAGTTCTGCGTCTATATCTCCGTCGAGTTCATCATCGACGAGCTCCTCGTCTATCTCCTCAACAGGAGCCTCAACGACTTTCTTTTTAGCCATTCACGTCCTCATCAAATTCGTTACGAGTTCAGTCTTTACTACCTCGAAATGGAGTAATCCAGAGCGGCAAACGAGGTAGGCGGCGTCACTATAGGGCACTTAGGTGGAAGCGGTGACGCTATTGGCCAAAAACCGCAGATTTGGGGCGCGGAAGGTGCGAAATTCCCTCTCCTTAGCTCAAAACCGAGTTATGCGCCGTTCAGGCGGCGTTGAGCAAGCTGATCCTCCGCCTCAAGTCGTCCGAGCCCGGTTTCGCTGTAATCGACAAAACTCATTGCTTCCGCGATTGCATAATGCCCAGCAACAGTAGCTATCTGATCATGCATTTGCTGGGCAATAACTCGATAGGTTGGATGACCCTGGGGGCCACTCCGAAGCTCAGCGATGTGCATTGCCTCTCGAGCCGACATCTGCATCACGTAGCGAATCTTGAACGCAAGCGCGACGGCATAACTTGACTGATGCGGCAATCGGGTGGACATCGCATGGAACAGGTCGCTACTTCGCTCGAGCGAGTCCCGATAGACCCGCTCGAGACCGGCATTGACAACAATGTCCGGGACGTCGTAGCCAAGGTCAGTCGTAAGAGGTTGCCAATCAATAGTCAACAAACGATGTCGTTGAAGGTCGCGAAAAGCTCCGTAATCGGAGACGATGTCAAAACGGTACTCCGTTCGCTCAAACGCTCGTCCTGGACGATGGCGTCGGTTCTTTCGATCACCGACATAGGTCCTAAAAAGCGCACTGCGCTCCGAAGCAGTCAATGCGGTAATTTTGCGTTCAATAGCCTCTTCGCTGATCCCCAAATAGGCATAACAGATTGCCGCAAGCACCTTGTCCTCGCCACGAGGGTCATAGTCCACGAGATGCACGCTTGACTCTTCTGGGCTCACATGCGTATCAACATCACTGAAGAGACGCCCGAGCATCTCCGTCATCTGGGATTGTCGATCAGAGAAATACCGAGTCCACTCTCCACCCCGGTCAGGACGATCAAGGCGGGTCAGGAATGACGGCACAACCTTGCGGAGCTCGGTGAGTATCAACTCTGCATACTCTTGAACCTCTGGAAGTGGATGCGCTCGCATACGCAAGAGCAACATCTCATAGGCCTGTCCGGATCCATAAATTCCCACATTCGAAAGAGCCCCTGCGGGAAGAAGACCCCGAAGAGCATCAAGCGCGCGCGCTCGGACCGATTGTCGATAAGCAAAATCGGAAATGTTCCCGGATTGCGGGAAAACTCGAGTGAGGTGTTCGATCAAAACCGGCATGAGGGCGCCGTACGTATCAAACATTCGGTCCATCTCACCCACATAACGGGCACCGAGCGGTGACTCAAGCACCTCGGGATCGCGGTAGTAGCGATAATGGCCGGTCCATAACCTTGTGTCATACGGGATATAGCGGGTCGATTGTTCCAAATACGACATGATGCGCCCTCGTTCAAGGACCTTGGTGAGCACATTTGACGCTTGCTCACAGGCGAGATGCACGCCGCCAAGCTGCGCAACGGAATCGTCACCATATTCCCCAAATACACGTTCATAAAGCTGCTCTGCACGGCGGAGACCCATCGTCGCATCGACTGATTCATCGCCGGAAATGTCAAGCTCGTCGACAAACTCATCAAGAAAGAGTCGTCGAAGACTCTTTGCAGAGCGCGAATAGCGCGCAAACAGGGCACCTTTAACAACTTCCGGCAGGTTTACAAGCGCGAAAACAGGACCGTCGAGATTCGTCATATAGCGACGAAGAATCCCGCGTTCATTTTCACTGAAGGTCTCTATTGCGTACGACATGTCTTTTTACGTTAGGGGGTGGATGAACACTTATCGCGGATCATCTCCAAGATCGTCGTTTTCTGCGAACCCGACGCCACTGGACGCCAAGACGATACCGCGAACCAGCTGTTCAGCAGCCTGTGCAGCGACTGGTTTAAAATCCGAGGGCCCCGGGGAGAGGGAAATCTGCCTCAAGAGATCCACAAGTTGCTTGATGTTTCTGACAAAATCCCCGCCGGTCATGATCGGCTCTGCAGAGACCGGTTCACGCCGATTCTTTCGCTGTGGCATCAATATCATCGATAGGTCTCGCCCTGATACCCAGGCTCCAGCAAGAGCAGCAAACCCGGTGTCAAGAGTACGTGTCTCAGGGAGACGAAGCGCCCGCTCTCTTGCTCGAAGCGTTGTTGCGAGCACATCCAAAGAGATAAATCGGTCGTTCAGGGTTGAGGTTGGCATAATCTGCTCCCCCGCGTCGCGACGCGCCTCGTAGGTGAAAACAGATATCAACTCAGTTAGTTCTTCAACGTCAAGTCCATCGAACAATCCGGTGCGCATGGCTTCGGCAATAAGCAAGTCACAGTCGTGATAGATAGCGACCAGCCGTTCGCCATCGGGAGTGAGCGCCCACCCTCGGATATATTCCCGCTCATCGAGAAGTGAGATCACTGCGTCGAGTTGGCGGGTGAGCGGTTCCTCGCTGAGGAATTGGGCAAACGAAGACCGAACGAGCCGGTGCGCGTCATCTCTGTCGTAACTCCTGACGAGATTTGCCACCATGTTGTACGTCGGCCTGAAGGCAGATCGCAGTGGTCGGGAACGGGCACCGGCCAAAGAAGCTGACTCGGAGAATCGGTGAAACGGAGAGTAAACGACGGCGGCGAAACCTACCTCATCAATCCCTCGCCGCCCGGCGCGACCTGTGAGTTGGGTAAATGTTCCTGGTGAGAGGTCCTCGTGGCCCGCTCCGGTGAACTTTGAAAGGCTCTCAATGATCACCGATCGAGCTGGCATATTGATGCCAAGAGCAAGTGTTTCCGTGGCGAATACCACCTTGACAAGTGACTGCAAAAAGAGCGATTCAACGAGCTCGCGAAATGGTGGCACCAAACCAGCATGGTGTGGAGCAATTCCAGCCTCAAGTGAATGTCTGAACCGATCGTAATGAAGAACCCGGAGGTCTTCATCGCTTAAGTGCTCTACATAGCTGTCTGCGATATCTCTTATTTTCGAACGTTCCGCAGGGGTCGTAAACCGCAATCCCGCCTCAAGACACTGGCGCACCGCATCCTCACATCCGGCTCGGGCGAAAATGAAATAGATCGCAGGAAGAAGTTTTGCTCGGTGGAACTCTTCAATAATCTCCGAACGCTTGGGGCGATAAGCGCGCGATCGGGCCTTGGTGTGCGATAGGTGAGAACGTTGATGGCGCTGCCGATACCGACCCTCGATTGACCTCTCGAGCTGACGATCTATCTGGATTGCATCCTGATTTGGCTTGCCATTTACGAACATCTCCAAGATTTTGAGCTGATGCTCAGCCCGATCACCGACTACGTATAAATTTTCAAGCTCAATCGGACGACGCTCCTCGATGACCGTACCGATTGATCCGCGGACCGTACCGATCCACTGGGCGAGTTCCTCGGCATTGGACACTGTTGCAGAGAGGCAGACAAGGGTCACCGATTCAGGCGCCGTGATAATAATTTCCTCCCAGACAGAGCCGCGATAGCGGTCTTCTAGAAAATGGACCTCATCGAGGACGACACAGCGGAGTTTTGCGAGCCGATCTTGACCGGAATAAATCATATTTCGCAAAACCTCTGTCGTCATCACCACGATGGCAGCCTCAGGATTGCGTGAGATGTCACCGGTGAGAAGCCCTACATTGTCACGCCCATAGATTTGCACGAAGTCGAGATATTTCTGATTCGATAACGCCTTTAATGGTGTTGTGTAAAAAGCACGGTTCTCGCTAGCAATTGCGCGCGCTACGGCGTATTCGGCTATCAGCGTCTTTCCAGAGCCGGTCGGAGCAGCGACGAGTACCGAACGGCCCTCATCGAGGATGTCAAGCGCCTTCGTCTGAAACGGATCAAGAGGAAACTTATTCTCGGAGAGGAACAGCTCGCGCAGAGCCTCCTGCTGGGCGCGCGCCTCTCGCAATTTCTTAAGAAACTCAGAAGACGATTCCACTATCGGCGCGCGATTCTGCCGATGAGAATAGATATTTCGTAAAAGGCAAGCATCGGCAGAGCGAGCGCAAGCATCGAGAACGGGTCAGAGCTTGGAGTGGCAACTCCTGAAAAGATGACGATCGCCACTATGGCAAATCTGCGCCAACTTCCGAGCTGTTGAGGAGTGACGACGTTAGCAAGTTCCAGGCCCACAAGCACTACCGGGAACTCAAAGGAGATCCCGAAAATTGCCATAAGAGCCATGATCAGGGTCAAGTACTTCGAAGGCGTGAAGAGGTCAACTATCCCAGGCCCTCCAACGCTGTGCAAGAACCCAAGCGCGTGAGGAAAGGTAAGCCAGGCGATATAGGCCCCTGCGATGAATAGCACTATTGCAGAGAGCGTGAAAGCTACGGCATATCGGCGTTCGTGGGCTTTCAATCCGGGAGTGACAAATCGCCAAAGCTGGAAGAGGATCACAGGTGACGCGAGGACTAGACCGCCATACCCGGCAAGATCGAGCCGTATTCCAAAAGCATCGAGTGGGCCCATCACAACAAGCGAGCAGTTGTGTCCTTTGGGTATCGAAAGACAGTACGGGCGCTCAAGGAGACGCAAGACATGGGGATAGAGAACCCACACGACGGTGGCGGTAACGACAAACGCGCCAACGCAGATCACAAGGCGTTTGCGGAGCTCTGCCAGATGTTCGACCAGGGTCATTGCATTCGGAGGATTTGATGGAGCGCGTCTTACCTTCATCGATTGGAGTGACTTGATCAATTCATCATGGGATCGGCGATGTCGCGAGGCATCGATAAAGGTGCCTCCGTAGAACCTCGTTGGCGAGCACTCCATGAAACAACCGGGCTCTCTTCGTCCACGGGAGTGAGCTCCGAGCCCTCATGAGGCGTTCTCTCCATGCCGACGGCCTCAGCGGGCGAGCGCGGGTCAATCAGTATCGACCGAAACGAACGGGGATTCGGCAGGTCAGGCACCTGCTCTTTGATCTCCTCGACGAGCCGGTCACGAGCGGTGGTGAACTCTTGCCATAGGTGGCCGAGCTGCCGAGCGACCCTAGGAAGGCGCTCAGGACCAAGAACAAGCAGCCCGATGACTAAAATCACGAGCAACTTTGCCGGATCAAGGTTCATCACAGTTGGTCAGTGTACAAGCCGCCTTGCAAATGGCGCCGCGGGCGAAACGACGCCTCGGAATTTGTCTGCGAAGCCTAAGGCGCCGCGTTACTCCCCCGCTACTCCGAGGGATCGGGAAAATCGACGCTGATTACCTCGTTTTGGCGAAGAGTCTCTTCGAGGATGTGCAAGACGCCGTAAAGGTATCTCGATGCAAATCTCATATTTCTGCCCTCCAGTCATTTAGTTAGTTTTGCTAACTATATACCTGATTGACAGACTTCAGTCGCGCTTTTCGAGATTCCTTTGATACCAGATGGCGATACCTCCGATGAAACCTGCTCCTTTAGAAAAAATGCAGGTACGGGTGCCCGGAACGCCAAAATATCGCCACAACCTGGCCGACAATCGATGAGGTGGGAATTGGGCCCCAGAACCGGCTGTCACACGATATTGACCGGTTATCACCGAGGAGATAGACATCACCTTTTGGAATCGTCTGCCGAGAAATCGGTGTCGTTCCAAGCGAGGTTCCGCGAGGAAGATAGCTTTCGGTGATCGCCTTGCCATCAATATAGACGGTGTTCCCCTGTGACCAGATGGTCTGGCCTGCAGTGGCAATGACCCGTTTGACAAGATCCTCTCCTGGCGGACCGCACATGTTGTCATGAGACGGATGATGTAGCACCACGATCGTGCCCCTACCTGCTGAGGAGGCAGAAAAGAAGATCTTGTCAACAAGAATTCGATCGCCAATCTTGAGAGTTGGAATCATCGACCCGGAGGGAACAAAGAAGGCCTGAAGCGCAAAGCCCCTGATTCCCGCCGAGATGACAAGCGCGACGACTATGACAACACCCCACTCAAGAACGCGTTTGAACAAGCTTTTCTTGGGCTTTTCGATATTGGGTTTTGAATGCGCTCCGCTCACATCGCGCCAATCAGCCGCTCGACGCGGTCATCGACGGATTTAAAGGGATCTTTAAGCAAAAGTGTGCGCTGAGTCTGATCATTCAACTTTAGATGGACCCAGTCGACGGTGTAGTCGCGCCTTCTCTCTTTAGCGCGCCGGATGAAATCCCCTCGAAGGCGAGCACGAGTGGTTTGAGGCGGCCGCGTCATAGCTGTAGTGATTTGCTCGTCATCAATAATCTGGTCGACGAGACCGCGAGCTTGAAGCCGATAAAACAGGCTTCGCGCAGGAGAAAGGTCGTGATATTGCAGATCGATAAGAGAGACACTGGGATCGCCAAGGGCAACACCGTGGCGCTCTCGATACGCCTCAATGAGGTTGTGCTTGATAACCCAGTCGCATTCGCGCCCGAGTAGAAGCGGATCGACCTCGATGGTCGAGATGCAGTGCTCCCACATCCGTAGCGCCCTCTCTTCTTGTTCAGGAAGCTTATGTGAATCTGCATATTTCAAAGCGACTTCGAGAAACGCGCTCTGGATCTCAAAGGCACTCATCTCCTTGCCACTTGCCAGTCGGACCGGTCGCCTACAGGTCACATCGTGACTGATCTCTCGAATTGCCCGAATTGGATCTTCGAATGCAAGGTAGCGAAGGTCGAGCAGTCCAGCATCAAAGACCCGAAGCAAGAGAATCATCACACCGACTTTGAGAAAATTCGCATACTCGCTCATATTGGAATCGCCAACAATGACATGAAGCCGCCGGTATCGCTCGGCGTCGGCATGAGGTTCGTCTCGAGTATTGATAATTGGGCGCGAACGTGTCGTTGCAGACGAATAGCCCTCCCAGGTGTGCTCTGCTCTTTGAGAGAGACAGAACACTGCTCCCCGAGGTGTCTGTAGGACCTTGCCAGCTCCGGCATAAATCTGACGGGTGACGAGAAAAGGAATAAACGTCTCCGCGTATTCCGCGAAATCACGTTCACGCGTCGTCAGATAGTTCTCGTGACAGCCATAGGAGTTTCCCGCAGAATCGGTATTGTTCTTAAAGAGGTAGATAGATCCTTTGATCCCTTCATCTCTCAGCCTTTCCTCTGCAGAAATGATGAGTGAATCAAGGATTCGCTCTCCTGCCTTGTCATGAGCGACTACGTCTTCGAGCAGATCGCACTCAGGAGTCGCGTACTCGGGATGACTTCCAACGTCGAGATACAGGCGCGCGCCATTCTCGAGAAAGACATTCGATGAATGGCCCCACGTCACGACTTTGCGAAACAGGTAGCGAGCGACCTCGTCAGTGCTCAAGCGGCGTTGCCCATGCAAAGCACAGGTAACTCCGTACTCATTCTCGATCCCAAAAATGCGGCGTTCCACGCAAAAGAACCTAGCCCCAAGTTCTCAAGAAGTCGCTCCGCCAAACATAAAAACATGGGTGGGGCAGATTCAATCGCCAGACCACCACAATTCTCTACAAGGCAAATTCGCCGAGCAAAGCGCGAAGTTCATCTCCTTCTACCCGATGAAACGCGCGCCGTCCATATTTTGAGTTCAGCACACCGACTTCGAGATCCTCCATCCCAAGCGGCCTTTCGCCGCCGGTAAGACTATGGATCGAGGACTCCAAAGCCTCTGAAAGAGTCCAGTCGCTTTGGAACGAATCAAGCGCGCGTTGAGCGATCGCCGACGCCTCGCCCCCGAGCACAGTGAATCGCTGCTCATCTGCAACCGTTCCATCATAAGCAATGTGATAGAGCCGGTTGAGTTCAGGCGTTGGTCCAAGTTCGGCAACAAGAATCTCAACTTCAAGTGGTTTCATCTCCTGCGTGAAAACCTGACCGAGATATTGCGCATAAACATTCGCGAGTGAACGAGCGTCGACATCATCTCGAGAGTAGGAATAGCCCTTTGTATCGGCATGCCGAATCCCCGCAACTCTCAATTGATCAAATTCGTTGTATTTGCCCACTCCAGCAAATGCAACGCGATCATAAATCTCGCTGATCTTGTGGAGCGTACGCGAAGGGTTTTCTGCAACCATCAGAATCCCTTCGTTATAAACAACAGCAATTAACGCCCGGCCGCGTGCAATCCCCTTCTGGGCGTACTCGGCACGGTCTTTCATTACCTGCTCAGGGGCCACGTAATAAGGCATGCTCATGAGAGTTCACCGCGTCGATAGAGGCTCGAACGCCGCTCTAAAATGGCAGCGAAGAGATCTCCTACCTCGCTCTCGGAAACCATCCGAAATCCCGTGGAATCCACTGTTGCAACAATTGGATAGATTCCGCGGATCGGATCAGGGCCACCAGTCGCGCTGTCCTCTTCAGCAGCCTGAAATAGAGCCTCGACGGCTAAAGAAACAGCAGTGTCTCTTGCCAATCCATCTCTGTATCCCAACTTGATCGTGGTCCTCGCATCGCGTCCACCTGACCCAGTAGCAGCAAATTCGGTCTCCTCGTATCGACCGCCAGTGATGTCATAGGTGAAGATTCGCCCAAGATCTCGCCGATCGTCCCAACCGGCAAAAAGCGGCACCACACCAAGGCCCTGCATAGCCATTGGCAGATGAGTTCTCACCATCTGTGAAAGCTGATTGGCCTTTCCCTCAAGACTAAGAGTCAATCCTTCGACCTTTTCATAGTGTTCGAGCTGCGTCTGAAATAGGCGAACCATCTCAATGGCAGGGCCCGCGGCACCCGCAATCGCCACAGCTGAAAAGCGGTCGGCGGGGAAAACCTTCTCAATTGATCGGTGAGCAATGATATTGCCCTCAGTCGCACGACGATCTCCCGCCATGACAACCCCACCTTGATACCTCAGCGCGGCAATCGTCGTGCCGTGGCGCACATCACCGATGTTTTGATTCACCGGGATTTCAACTGGAAGCTGCACACGCCGCAAAAGCTCAGCAAAATTTGGGCCTGGATCTTCGCCTGCACGAAACAGATAAAAACTCATGGCAGGCTCACTCCAATGCTAAGGAAATCACGCACTTGGCTATTCGCCACCTTTTTGGACGTAATTGCGAACAAACTCTTCGGCATTCTCTTCTAGCACCTCGTCGATCTCGTCCAAGATATCGTCGATCTCTGCCTTGAGCCGTTCGCCACGTTCGGTGGTGGCGGCCTGCGAGCCTGTCTCCTCAGCCGACCGCGTCCGATCGCTAGAGGGCTTCCGACGTTGTTCGCGCTCCGCCATTTCCCCGCCTCTCGTTATTCATTTCGCTATTCATTCAGACGCGCAATCAGCGTCTTCACCGAATCGCAACTATCAAGAAGCGTAGCGACGTGAGCCGCCGTACCTCTCAAAGGATCCATCATAGGTATACGTTGCAACGGATCAGACCCCACATCGACGACAATCGAATCCCAGTTCGCAGATACAACATCTCGCCCAAATCGCTTCAGGCACTCACCACGAAAATAGGCCCTGGTAGTCAATGGTGCGTTCGTAACCGCTGACTCAATGACCTCCGGTGCAAGCAATTTCTCCATGCCAAGCCGTGCGAAAAGTGATCTTTGGCTTCGGAGGTCGTGATATTGCAGATCGAGAGCTGCAATACGAGGATCATCGAAATCACAGTTGTGACGTTCACAGTAGGCATGCATAATCTCGTACTTTGCTACCCAGTCAAGCTCTCGACGCAAAGAGGCTGGATCCCGGGAAAGACCGTCAAGCACATGTTCCCATCTCGAAAGTACAAGTTCCCCGATTTCGGGCGGTCCAAGAGCCTCCAGGCCACGCTGTCGCGCATAGGTCTGTGCCCGCTCAAACAGGTCATATTGAAGATCAATTGCACTCGCGCTTCGGCCTGACTCCAATTCGAGAGGCGTGCGAAGCGAAAGGTCATGAGAAACATCGTGCATCGCGCGAACTGGGTCGCGGAGATAGAGGTCTCCTCCAGCCAACGCACCATCCTCAATCATCATCAACAACACAGCCGATGTTCCCACCTTGAGAAGCGTGGCAACTTCGGAAAGATTCGCATCTCCGGTGATCACATGTAGACGTCGATACTCATCTGCCTCGGCGTGCGGCTCGTCACGCGTGTTGATGATGGGTCGGTTCATTGTAGTTTCAAGACCAATACGCTCTTCGAAGAAATCAGCTCGTTGGGTAATCTCAAATCCACGACGCTGGCTGTCTGGCTCTTCGCATCCGATTTTTCCGGCACCAGTAAAGACTTGCCGCGTTACTAAATGAATCGTGAACTGCGCAGCAAGGTCCTTGAAGTCCAGTGAGCGAGCCACCAAGTAGTTTTCGTGGCAACCGTACGAGTTGCCCTTGCCATCAGAATTGTTCTTATAAATGATGATCTGTTCACCAGATTTTAAAAACCGCCGAACCGCATCCATCGATCTTTGGAGAATCAATTCTCCAGCCCGGTCAGCTGCAAGTAGTTCAAGAACCGTTGAACATTCCGGAGTCGAATACTCAGGATGGGCGTGGTCCACGTAATAGCGCGCTCCATTGGTCAACACGGTGTTCACCAAATGGGTTTCGATAACAGGAACACCGGATGCCTCACGAAAACCACGGGCGTCTTGGCCAGGGTGCTCATCATCGAAGTCCCAGTCGACGCGCCCTGCAATATCTTGCACATAGGCGTTGATCAGCTGAGACGAGCCGTTCGTTGGATCACCTTCAGGGTCGGTGACGTGTATTCCATACTCTGTCTCAAGTCCAACAATCTTGGCTATAGCCATGGCACCGACGCTAGCTGAGGCTCAAAACCTAATGACACATATCGCAGATCAACCATGACTTCTGACCCGATAATTACAGCAGAGCGCTCAGAGATACTGTCCGGTGCCGACACGCTCGATTGCGCGTCCGCCTGATGAATGATCGCCGTGGTCGGTAATCGTCCGAACATAGACAATCCGCTCACCCTTGCGACCAGATATTTTCGCCCAGTCATCAGGATTTGTTGTGTTGGGTAGATCTTCGTTCTCTTTGTATTCCTGTTTCACGGACTCTTTGAGGTCATTGAGTCGAATGCCTCGGCCCTTCTTCGCTATTGAACGCTTGATCGCGAGTTTCTTGGCGCGCCGGACTATGTTCTCGATCATTGCCCCTGAGGCAAAGTCTTTGAAGTACAAGGTTTCCTTGTCACCATTTTGATAGGTGACCTCAAGAAACTGATTATGTGCATCAGTGCGATACATCTCGGTGACAGTGGATTCGATCATGACCTGTACTGCCTTTTCTGGATCTCCGCCGCCGAAGTCCAGGACGTCCTGAGGATCAAGAGGAAGGTCTGCTGTGAGATATCTCGCAAAAATCTGCTGAGCCGCAGCCTCGCTTGGCCTCTCGATCTTGATCTTCACGTCAAGCCGCCCAGGACGCAAAATCGCGGGATCGATGAGGTCTTCACGATTTGACGCACCGATGACGATGACATTCTTCAGAGTCTCGACTCCATCAATCTCGGTCAAAAGCTGCGGAACGATCGTGGACTCCATGTCGGAGCTGATGCCGGTGCCCCTTGTCCGGAAAAGTGAATCCATCTCATCGAAAAAGACGATCACCGGCACGCCCTCTTCGGCCTTCTCGCGCGCTCGCTGGAACACAAGGCGTATCTGGCGCTCGGTCTCACCCACCCACTTGTTAAGAAGCTCCGGACCTTTGATGTTCAAGAAATAGCTCCGGACATTCTGATTTCCTGTCGTCGCCGCGACCTTTTTCGCAAGCGAGTTTGCAACCGCCTTTGCGATCAACGTCTTTCCGCAGCCAGGGGGCCCATACAAGAGAATCCCCTTCGGAGCAGGCAAGTGATGTTCCAAGAAGAGTTCGCGATACAAAAAGGGAAGTTCGACCGCATCAGTTATGTCTTCGATCTGTTCGTCAAGGCCGCCGATGTCCTCGTAAGTGACGTCGGGAACCTCCTCTAGGACGACCTCTTCAAACTCAGGTCGATGCAGTTTCTCGATGAGCATCTGGCTCTGGGTATCGAAGAGCATCCAGTCACCGGCGCGAAGCTTCGTCTCCGCGAGAGATTCGGAGATCTCAACCACGCGATTCTCGTCAGCCCTTCCGACAATCAGTGCCCGTTTTCCGTCTTCGAGCACCTCCTCGAGCGTGACGACCTCTCCTGAGTGTTCAGCATCTCGAACCAGTATCACGTTGAACGATTCATTCAACGCGACCTCCTGTCCGCGATGGAGGCTCGAAATCACAATTTCGGGTGCGACACTGACTCTCATCTTGCGACCACTTGCAAAGATATCCACGGTTCCGTCCTCATTTGCGCGGACAAAGGTGCCGTAGGCACTTGGCGGTTCGGATAGTTTGTCGACCTCCTCGCGAAGTGACGCCATGTTCTCCTTGGCTTGGCCGAGCATGAAGCTGAGTTTTTCGTTCTGGACGGTCGCTTGAGAGAGGTGGCCCTTTACCTCAAGGAGCCTCTCCTCAAGTACTCGAACGCGTTGGGGAGCCTCTGCAAGGCGCTGGCGAAGAAACGCGATCTCTTCTTCCAGTTCAGTCGGGCGTTTTGCGGAGTCGTTGCTGTTCGAATCTTGCAACCTCACACCACCTCTTCGCAATGGTTGGCTTCCCTCGCGGACGTTACACCCGCTCGGGCGAAATATACGGTCTCATACCCTTCAAATAAAGGTTTTAACATGGAAAAGTGATCCGAATGCTCATGGCTCTCTGGTCTGTCCGGTAACGTTAGAGGTCCCAACATTTACAAGGAGCAGCATGAAGGTCTGGATTGACCAAGATCTGTGTACGGGTGATGGTCTCTGTGAGGAGATCTGTCCCGACGTCTTCTCATTACAAGACGATGGTCTTGCCTATGTCAAAGAGGGCGCGGAGGTGCAGAACACCCCAGGTGGAAGTCAGAGCATGGTTGATGTGCCAAATGCTCTTGAGGACGCGGTAACCGAGGCGGCTGAAGAGTGCCCCGGTGAATGCATCTTTATTGAACAGGGCTGACAGACCTAACTGCCGGCGCTGTGGTTTGTCCGCCGGAGTCTTCGTTAAATATCGCTCTCGAATTCATTAGCAACGGCTTCGTCTGAACTAAAGCTCGCGCCCTCAGGAGCGGCGTCTACAGGTCGACGCCTTCTTGTGCGTCCAGGGACGCGGCGAGCTGTCGTCAAGAAGCCGGTATGGGCAACCATTCGGTGGTCAGGGCGTACCGAACGGCCCTCGATATGCCAGGTCCTTCTCAAGATTTCAAATGTCTCCGCGAACTCGTAGTCTCCACGATCAAGTGCGGATCGAAACTCGGCTGTCTGATTTATGGAGGGCAGATACGCGCAGATGATCCCTCCGGGAACCAACGCGTTGCGGGCATGGTCAAGGACCCGCCACGGCTCTGGAAGGTCAAGAAGAATACGATCAAGCCCTCGTTCATCGATGCCTTCGTAAACATCGCGAACCTCGACAACATAACTTGCGCCTTCGCCGAATAGATCACGCACATTTGCCATCGCCCGGTTCGCAAAATCCTCACGGATCTCATAGCCGCGTACAATGCAGCCTGCGCGTAACGCAGCCATCGACAAAGCCCCACTCCCCACGCCCGCCTCGAGCACCTTTGCACCAGGAAAAAGATCGGCGGCCATAAGGATTGCTCCGAGATCTTTCGGATAGATGACCTGTGCACCCCGGGGCATTTTCAGGATCAGATCGCCAAGCGTTGGTCGCAATACGAGCAGCACTCGGGTCGACTTTCGGCTCTCATCCCGCTGATGGGCGACCACCTCGCAGCCTTCGAGTTGCCCGATGATCTCATCGTGATGGACGATTCCGGCATGTGTAGAAAACATTCCAGATGCCGCCAAGGTAATCAGGTATCGGCGGTCTTTGCTGTCAATTAGAAGGACTCGCTCGCCTGCCTGAATACTTCTTGCGCCGTTCTCCTCGGAAATTGCAACGTTCACTCGGCTTGATGTGCTTTCTTATGGTCGTGTTTAGGTTGCTTTGGACGGGCAACATTCGTCACAACAAGGGTCTCCCCCGGTTCGAGTGTCTCTCTTCGCACGGTGGGGCGCCTTGGCTTGAGGAGCGTCCGCGCCACCCAAGAGAGGCCTCCGACGTAGAGCCACATTCGACTCCCATCAATTAGTCCACGCTTCACCCCGGTACGGACGAGGCGACGAAAAAGCACCTTGGCGAACGTGTTCACAAACGTCAGGCCCTGTGCACTTCAAGGACGGTCGGGCGACTACGCCCCTGTCGCCTTCCGAGAAGATAGGAGATCACCATGAGTGCCAAGATAAACGCCAGAATCTTCATAAGGTGCTTGTCATGACGATCTTCCTTCTTCTTCTCGCCCTCTGAACTAAAGAGGCCGTGCAACTTGTTTTCGATCTCTTTCCACGCGGAGGAGGCAGCAGAGGTCGATGAGCTATCTGCCTCATGTGCTCCAAACACACCACCAAGTACTGATGTTGCAAGGGTTTTGACCAGAATCGAGCCGAGGTCCTTCTTAAGAGACTCTCCAATTTTCATGACAAGTTCACCCGCTTTCGATAGCGACGAAATCCAACAAGTACGACAATGACAGCGATCAAGAGGCCTGCAACAGCGACGAGAAAATACGGGACAAAAGTCCATGATCCGGTAAAGGTGTTTCCGACCTCGGTTTGAAGAACCCGCAGCAGACCAATGAGACAGAGCACAACACCAAACCCAGAGACCAGCGCTCCACTCAGCCCGTAAAGGAGTCTCCTGCCCACTGATTTAAGTGGAGTCAGGGTCTTTGCGACAAAATAACGTCTTGCCTCATCTACGACATTTTGCAGCTCGTCACGCGGTGATTTGACCTCGGGCCTAAGCCACTTCGGAATCTTCATCACGTACGCTCCAGTGTCCTGCGGATAGTCCCACAAACCTCGGGACGAACTGCCCATTCCACAACCTCTCTGCTTTAGGCTACAGGGCGGAGGAGAATTTCTCTCACCCTTGGCTTGAATCGCCCAAATTTCCGCTGATGGCTCCGCTTGGGCGGTTTCGCTTGCTGATAACGTTCAAAGGTGCCCCAGCCCATCCTCGCCATCCTCTGCGCCCTTGCGGTATGCCAGATTGCGATGTTTTCGACAACAGTATTCCTACACCGGTATGCAGCACACCGCGCGCTCACGATCGCCGCACCCATACGACTTGTGTTTCGCGTCCTGATCTGGCTTACGACGGGAATCAAACCACGCGAGTGGGCCGCAGTGCACCGAAAGCACCACGCATTTACTGATGTGGAGGGAGACCCTCACTCACCGCTGCTACTCGGGCTCTGGAAGGTCGAACTCACGAATGCACTTCTTTATCGACGCGTCGCTCGCGACGGAGTCACGGTTGAGCGCTATGCGCGCGATATTCAACCGGACCGGTTGGATCGGATACTTTTCGACCACGCGTTTCTCGGGCTTGGCCTCGGTATCGGGATCTTGTGCCTCTCTCTTGGCTGGGAATGGGGCCTCATTGCCTCAGCAATCCACGCCGTTAGCTACCTTTTACTGAACGCTGCCGTAAACGCCTTTGGTCACGTCGTCGGTAGGCAGCCGTATCCAAATACGTCGCACAACCTTCAATCTCTTGCCTTTCTCGTTGCAGGAGAGGGTCTGCATAACAACCATCACGCGGCACCGACTTCAGCAAATTTGGCGCTCAACCCCCGTGAGATCGATCCCGGCTGGTGGCTCATTCGCGCACTCGTACGCTGTCGTCTGGCTGTGGTTCGCCTCGATGCGCCAGTGTTCAAATCTGCCCCAAAAGCGGTTCCGATCTCCTGATCTTCAGCCTCCAATGAGATGCTCCGGAGCAAATACATGACCGCACTGCACGAACTTTACGAACAGACGCGTCAGAGTCCATGGGTCGACGACCTCAAACGTTCGTACGTTGATCGTGGAGGTCTTAACGACCTCATCGTAAAGGGAATCCGGGGTGTTACTTCAAACCCCACCATCATGGCGAACGCGATCGCATCAACGACTGATTACGACGACCAGTTCCGCGAACTGGTGCTAGGCGGCTCAACCGTAGAAGAGGCGTACTGGGAGCTCGTAATTTATGACATCCTCGGTGCACTCGAGCAACTCCACCCGCTCTATGACTCCTCTGATGGTGAGGACGGTTACGTCTCTCTTGAAGTTGCTCCATCACTCGCTCGCGATACCCAAGCGACAATCGCCAGCGCGCGTCTCCTTCACGAGAGAATTGCGCGTCCGAATCTGATGGTAAAGATTCCGGCCACGAAAGAGGGCATCAATGCAGTTGAGGAGATGATCTCCGAAGGGCATTCAATCAATGTGACCCTGATCTTCTCTCTTGGGCGATATGCCGAGGTAGTCGAGGCGTACATCCGAGGAATCGAGCGGCTTGTCGATCGCGGCGGCGATCCGGGAAAGGTCGCTTCAGTCGCGTCGTTCTTCGTGAGTCGCGTCGATACCGAGATAGATCGTCGAATCGGGCCAGCCTCAAAGTTGGCCGGACAGGCAGCGCTCGCCCAGGCTCGACTTGCCTATCGTTATTTTGAAGATAGCTTCAGCTCGGCAAGATTTCGTTCGCTTGCAGAGATCGGCGCGCGCCCACAGCGCCCCTTATGGGCGTCGACCTCTACAAAAAATCCTGCCTATCCGGATCTACTTTATGTTGAGGGCCTTATCGCGCCACAGACGGTGAATACCCTCCCAATCGCAACCATGGACGCTTTCATTGACCATGGAATTCCCAGACGCTCAATAATCGATGGCTATGCAGCGGATGAAGAGATACTTGAGTCGCTCAAGTCCGAAGGGATCGACTTCAAGGAGGTCACTGATCTTCTTGAAGAGCAAGGACTTAATTCGTTTTCGAGTTCATTTGACGACCTGCTCGTGAAGATGGAGGTCAAAGCGGCCCAGCTGCGAGGTCGATCGTGAGTGATGGTCGCGTCGATGAGATGATCAATGCCCTTCTCGATGAATTCACCGATATACAGCCCAAGAACAGCAATCGACGTTACCTCCGGAACCTGATCAAGGCCTCTCTCGAATTTGCCGATACGAACACCAGTCGTCTTGACCTCAAGATTGCCACTACGGCGATCGAAGAGATGGCCGATGCATTTCGCATGTTCAGCTCCTACCGCGATGCGCCGAAGGTAACGATCTTTGGATCTGCTCGGATTAAGACGTCTGACGCGCTCTATGAACTCACGAAAGAGCTTGCAAGCCGTCTCGCAAGCGCTGGAGTCATGGTGATCACCGGCGCGGGTCCTGGAATCATGGCTGCGGGGAACGAAGGCGCGGGTCCTGGAATGGCAATGGGAATCAATATTCGGCTCCCGTTTGAGACAGAACCAAATGAGTTCATCGCGAACGACGACAAGCTCGTCGAGATGAAGTATTTCTTCACGAGAAAGCTCATGCTGATCAAAGAATCCACCGGTTTCCTCATTCTTCCGGGTGGATTCGGAACGATGGACGAGACCTTTGAGCTGTTGACTCTTCAACAGACAGGAAAAGCTGAACCGGCTGCAATCGTACTCACCGAGTCCACCGGGGATAGTTTCTGGGAGGGCTGGTTGCGCTTTGTCAATGCGGAGATCTTCAGTCGAAATCTCGCATCTCCTGTTGATGCTTCACTGTTTCGCATAACGAGCACCGTCGAAGAAACTATCGAAGAACTCATTCAATTCAACAGGAACTATGTGTCGCGCCGGTTTATCGGATCGGAGATGGTGATTCGACTGCGGAAGGCGCCAGGTCCTCGCGAATGTGCCGATCTCTCTGCAGAGTTTGCAGACATTCTCGATGATTCAAAGATCCGGGTTATTAGTCCCCATCCGGTAGAGATTACCGAAGGTGATTCGCTTCATTTTGAGCGGATCGCGCTCTCCTATGGCGGCGGTCGGTCAGGCAGACTCCGTCAGCTCATCAACCGGCTCAACGCGATCGATCTCAATTAGCACCTAATCCAGATCCTCCTCAGGGATCTCGTCAACGCGCAAAAGAGGCATCGCCCGGAGCAATGCGTTACGCGCCCGGGTTAGGCGCCGCTCGATATCTGGTCGCTTGGTCTCCTTGCGCGAGACGGCATCACGCAGTTCACGGTAAGCAATGTCATCTAGACGGTCGATAACATCTTGAAGAGCCTGCCGGACAGTCTCTAGTTCATCGGCGATCTCAGACAAGGGGTGGCCTAGGAGATCGCGTAGGTATAGGGATTCAGCGGTGACGGAAGATCGGTGCTTCCCATGATGAACCGGTCAACAGAGGCCGCACACGACCGCCCTTCGGCAATTGCCCAGACAATCAGGCTCTGACCCCGAGCCGCATCTCCACAGCCAAAGACGCCGGTCTTTGAGGTCATGTACTCCCGGTCAATCTTCAAGTGATCGCGTTCATTGAGTTCACAGCCAATCGCGCGAATGACCCCGTCTTGCTCTGGCCCAACAAATCCAAGTGCAAGGAGGACAAGATCAGCAGGAATCGTCTTCTCGGTGCCAGGAACCGATTCAAATCCCTCAGATCCGAGCATGATCTCTTCAATTAAAAGACCGGAGACTCCCCCGTTACCATCATCTATAAATGATCGCGTTGAGACTGAATAGATGCGCTCACCGCCCTCCTCATGAGCCGCCGAGGTCCGGAGAATCAGTGGCCACGTCGGCCAGGGATTCGCATCAGTTCGACCATTCGGGGGTTCTGGCAAAATCTCGAGCTGCAGGACTGACGCTGCGCCCTGGCGATGTGCAGTGCCTAGGCAGTCTGCTCCAGTATCTCCACCACCGATGATCACTACGTGTCGACCGTGAGCGGTTATCAGTGGCTCGCTCAGCAGCCCCTCGCAGACGAGGTTTGACCCCTTGAGATAGTCCATTGCAAAAATTACGCCGTCGAGATCGCGGCCTGGAAGAGACAGGTCCCTAGGGCGAGTCGAACCGATCGCAAGCACGATCGCGTCAAACTCCTCTTCAAGCGTTGCTACCGAAACCACAGTTGCATCGGGTGCAACCGCTCCGTTCGGTCCGGAGAATTCAACCGTAGTTGAGGTCTTGAAGACCGTACCTTCGGACTCCATCTGCGCGACACGCCGGTCAATGACCGACTTCTCCATTTTGAATTCAGGAACGCCAAAACGCATCAATCCGCCGATGCGCTCTCCGCGCTCAAACACGACTACCGAGTGGCCAGCTCGAGTCAACTGCTGAGCGACGGCGAGGCCCGCAGGACCCGAGCCGACGACAGCAACGCTGTGCCCAGTTGGTGGAGCCACTGCCTGGGGAACGAGACCGCTCTCACCCGCCCATTCGGCAATTTCGTATTCGACCTGTTTGATCAGGACTGGATCATCATTTATGCCAAGCACGCACGAACCCTCACAAGGAGCTGGACAGAGCCGACCAGTGAATTCGGGGAAATTATTCGTCGCGTGAAGACGATCGCTCGCCTCTGGCATCTTGGAGCGCCAGACGAGATCGTTCCACTCCGGAATGAGGTTACCGAGTGGACACCCTTCATGGCAGAAGGGAATACCGCAATCCATGCAGCGTGCTGCCTGGTGATGCAGGTCCTCCTTGGGAAAGGGGTTGTACACCTCTCGCCAGTCATAGATGCGCTCGTTAATCGGCCGGCGCGTCGGACCGGTCCGACCTATACGCATGAAACCGCGTGGGTCAGCCATTTGAAGCCGCCATGATTGCTTCGTTCACATCTGCACCGATCTCGATCGCATGTCTCGTCGCCTCGAGCACTCTCCGATAATCAACCGGGACCACCTTCGCGAATTTCTCGATCTCCTCCGCACCGAATTCAAGGATGCGTGCGGCGAGCAGTGAGCCCGTGAGATCACGGTGGCGGCTGATGATCTCAACGAGGAATTCGCGATCTTCGTCTTCGAGAGGTTCGAGCGCCACCATCTCCTTGTTAAGCCTCTTCTCGAGCCGTATCCCTGGGTCATAGACAAAGGCAGTACCTCCGGACATTCCAGCAGCAAAGTTTCTTCCGGTCTGTCCAAGAATGACCACTCGGCCGCCAGTCATGTACTCGCATCCATGATCGCCGATTCCTTCAACAACCGCAGTCGCTCCAGAGTTTCTTACACAGAACCTTTCGCCGACCTGACCCGAGATGAACAGCTCGCCGGCGGTCGCGCCATAGGCGATCACATTGCCCGCAATGATGTTCTCCTCGGCCGCAAATCTTGCCTCGATCGGGGGCCGAACGATGACTCTGCCGCCTGAAAGACCCTTGCCAAGATAGTCATTCGTATCGCCAACAAGAGTAATTTCGATTCCTTTTGGCAAGAAGGCTCCAAAGCTTTGTCCTCCTGAGCCACTGAGGTTGATCGAGATCGTTCCGTCTGGCAGACCATCAGCACCATAACGCCGTGTCACTTCAGCACCGAGCATTGTTCCCACAGTTCGATGAACGTTTCGGACCTCAAGATCGATCTCTACCGGTAGAGAATGTTCAAGAGCAGGACGCGCTAGTTCGATCAGGGTGTTGTCGAGCGCGAACTCGAGTCCGTGCTCTTGTCCACGCGTACAGTGCAGTGCAGTTGTCCCGAACTCCGGCCCTACTTGCGCAAGTATCGGTGCAAGATTGAGTCCACCGAGCTTCCAATGTGAAATAGCTCGATCGGTATCGAGAAATTCAACGTGGCCTACCGCCTCTTCAATGGTACGAAACCCCAACATTGCAAGATATTCACGCACCTCTTCCGCGAGAAAGGTAAAAAAATTCTCTACGAACTCTGGTTGGCCGGTAAAGCGCTTTCTCAACTCAGGATTCTGAGTCGCGATGCCTACCGGACAGGTATCAAGATGGCAGACTCGCATCATCACACAGCCAGAGACAACGAGCGGCGCAGTTGCAAAACCAAACTCTTCCGCGCCAAGCAGTGCCGCAATAACAACATCGCGACCGGTCTTGAGTTGACCATCTACCTGCACGACAATGCGGTCGCGAAGTCCGTTGCGGACCAACGTCTGTTGGGTCTCGGCAAGCCCGAGCTCCCAAGGTGCTCCGGCATGCTTGAGCGAGGTGAGCGGTGCCGCTCCGGTGCCGCCATCTTCTCCCGAAATCAACACCACATCCGCATGCGCCTTTGCGACACCTGCGGCTACTGTTCCCACGCCTACTTCGGCGACAAGCTTGACGTGGATACGCGCGTCTTTGTTCGCATTCTTGAGATCGTGAATCAACTGGGCAAGATCTTCGATTGAATAGATGTCGTGGTGCGGTGGAGGCGATATCAACCCGACGCCAGGGGTCGAATGGCGGGTCTTTGCAATCCACGGATAGACCTTCTGACCCGGTAGTTGGCCACCCTCGCCAGGCTTTGCCCCCTGGGCCATCTTGATCTGAATGTCGTCGGCGTTCACGAGAAAGTCGCTCGTAACCCCGAAACGACCGGAGGCCACCTGCTTCACGGCACTCCGGCGCGAGTCACCATTTGCATCAGGCACAAACCGTTCAGGGTCCTCACCCCCCTCGCCTGTGTTTGACTTGCCTCCAAGGCGATTCATTGCGATTGCAAGGGTCTCGTGCGCCTCTGCTGAAATCGAGCCGTATGACATTGCACCGGTGGCAAACCGCTTGACAATCTCTTCTACAGGTTCAACTTCGGATATTGGGATCGAACTGCGGCCAGGCGAATCGGTCACGAAGCGCAACAGGCCGCGTAGGGTCGCTAGACGTTCTGACTGGTCATCGACAAGTTTTGTGTACTGCTTGAAGATCTCATATCTCCCTGAACGTGTCGCGTGCTGAAGCTTGAACACCGTCTTTGGATTGAAGAGGTGGTACTCCCCCTCCCGACGCCACTGATAGTCGCCACCGACCTCAATCTCACGATGATCAAGTTCCGCCTCGCGGGCGAGATAGGCGAGATGATGACGCTTGGCCGCTTCAATAGCGAGCACCTCTAGGTCAGCTCCACCGAGCCTGCTTGGGGTGCCCGTGAAATAGCGATCGACGAGAGCGAAATCGAGCCCGATTGCCTCGAACACTTGCGCTCCGGTGTACGAGGCGATTGTCGATATGCCCATCTTCGACATCGTCTTCAAGATCCCTTTGCCCGCAGCCTTGATGTAGTTGTGCGTTGCCTGGTCAGCAGTCAGCGATCCGAGATCTCCATTTTCAGCCATCTCACGCAGAGAATCAATCGCGAGATATGGGTTGACAGCTACTGCGCCATAGCCCACGAGAAGAGCCATGTGGTGAACCTCGCGGGCCTCACCTGTCTCGACGACCAGACCTGTCATGCAACGAAGCTTGGATCGCACCAAATAATGATGAACCGCTGAGGTAATCAGGAGAGAGGGTATCGGAGCCAGTTCGGTAGTTGAATGCCGGTCCGAAAGAACGACAATATTCGCGCCACCTTCCACGGCACGTACGACCTCGCCACAGATACGCTCCAACGATGCCTCCAGAGCCTTGCCCCCTCCAGCGACCTCGTAGAGTCCATCTATTGCGAACGATTTGAAACCCCGGGTCTCACCGAACTCGTTGATATACAGCAGTTTCGCGAGATCATCGTTGTCAATTATCGGAAAGTGCATGGTGATCTGATGACACGAAAGAGCCTCCGGCGCTAGCGCGTTGCGCTCTCGCCCAAGCGTCGCCGACAGAGAGGTGACGAGCTCCTCTCGGATTGCATCAAGTGGCGGATTTGTCACCTGCGCAAAGAGCTGGGAAAAGTAATCGAAAACAAGACGCGGACGCTCAGAGAGGACTGCGATCGGAGTGTCGGATCCCATTGAACCGACCGGCTCAGCGGAGTTCTTTGCCATCGGCGCGACAATTACCCTGAGGTCTTCGCTCGTATACCCGAACAGCCGTTGCTGGTGAACGATAGATCCATGACGGGGAACCAAAGGATCTTTGGCGGGAAGCTCGTCAAGCTGGAGCATATATTCGTCGAGCCATTCCTGATACGGATACTCAGCAGCGAGTTCTGACTTGATCTCGCTGTCATCAATGATCCGGCCCTCTTCTGTGTCGACAAGGAACATCCGCCCAGGCTGGAGCCGTCCCTTTTTAACGATCCTCTCGGGATCGATAGGAAGCACGCCGACCTCCGAGGCAAGGACGACCAAACCGTCCTCGGTTACCCAGTAGCGCGCCGGACGAAGCCCGTTGCGATCCAGCACTGCACCAATCTGGGTTCCATCGGTAAACGCAACAGCCGCTGGACCGTCCCAAGGCTCCATGACGCAGCCGTGGTAGCGATAGAAGGCCTTGCGCTTCGCGTCCATCTCCGCGTGGTTCTCCCAAGCCTCAGGGATCATCATCAACATCGCATGCGGAAGCGAACGCCCTCCAAGGTGCAAGAGCTCAAGTACCTCGTCAAATGTTGCAGAATCGCTCGCTCCAGGCGTAGCGATTGGAAAGAGTCGGTCGATCTCTCCAGGAATCAGGTCGCTTTCAAGCAGCGCCTCGCGAGCGCGCATCCAGTTACGGTTGCCTGCCACGGTATTGATCTCGCCATTATGCGCAATCAGGCGGTAGGGGTGGGCGAGCGGCCATGCCGGAAAGGTGTTGGTCGAAAACCGTGAGTGCACAAGCGCAATCGCGCTCTTCATCCTCTCGTCAGAGAGATCCAAGAAAAACGCTCGTAGCTGATCTGTTGCAAGCATGCCCTTGTAGACAAACGTCCTCGCCGACAGCGAAGGGAAGTAGACGCCGGAGATCTCGTTCTCGATCCGTTTTCTCGCCACGTATGCGAGACGCTCGAGGACGATACCTGAGGCTCCGGCAAACCGTCCTGCCGGGTCAGCGCGAAAGAACAGCTGCATAAAGGCTGGGGCGACCTCCTGAGCGCTCTCGCCAGCGACCTCAAGCGCCACTGGCATCTCGCGCCATCCGAGAACAATGCATCCCTCCGATGCAAGAACTTCAGCGATGAGCGCCATTGACTTGGTTCTTTGTTCCTCGTCGGTTGGCAAAAAGCACATTCCGCTCGCGTAGCTTCCAAGAGGAGGCAGCGCGAACGGAACAGAGGCGGAAAAGAGCTCATGGGGCATCTGGATAAGGATCCCAGCGCCATCGCCGGTACGCGGGTCTGCACCAAAAGCTCCACGATGCGCAAGGTTTTCGAGGGCAGTCAAGCCGAAATCTATGATCGAATGGCTTGGCCCATTATGCATGTCGGCCACAAAGGCCACTCCACACGCGTCGTGTTCAAAGCGCGCGTCGTAAAGGTCGGTTGGACTCGTATTCGTACTCATAGCGTCCCTTGTCGTGATGAAGAGGTTGGTCCCCATCTGCTGTCAACTTTGGCCCTGGGACGCCATTGGCCCGA
>Ga0307372_10002203_pt1 | contig 32696 bp, 39 predicted proteins | sample OX1MG_FD_202533 | JGI IMG/M metagenome (GOLD analysis project Ga0307372, IMG submission 202533) | Soil microbial communities from Risofladan, Vaasa, Finland - OX-1 | ecosystem: Environmental > Terrestrial > Soil > Coastal area > Acid sulfate soil | place: Finland: Risofladan, Vaasa | collected... | reverse complement strand
GAGTCCGGTCCGTTCTTCCGCCGAGAGCTTGACGATATGCTTGTAGGCCATGGCCATCCTCCTGCGCTCGGCGTGCGCGCAGAGATTCAAGCATAAATGGTCAGATTACGCGAGACGGACTACTAGATACCCATCTAGATCATCTCTCTGGATATCCACGTCATCTCTCACATGGCTTAACATCAAAACGAAACACCCCCCGGCGCAAGGCCGGGGGGTGTCTGTGTTACGTTAGGTTAAGTTTTTTAGAACTTGACCGAAACGTTGGCGTCCGCCAGGAACGCCGGGTTGGTCCCGTGACTAGCCGCGGCATTCAGATTGGCAATCGCGCCGCCGGGCTGGAAGGTCCCGAGAGCGCCGTTGATGCTGACGTTGTCGGACTCGGCCCAGGAGCCGGTTAGGTCGATTTCAGAGCCAATATGGGTGTTGCCAAGGGTGTTGGCGCCTGAGCCCACATTGGTCTTCTCTCCGGACACGTTCTGGTAGCGATAGTCCCAGTAGGCGATTCCCGCGGTCAGCTTGGAGAGCGCCGCCGGGGTGGTCTTGACGCCGATGCCCCAGATGACTTGGTTGCCAATCTGGTTTGACGTGCCGAGGCCAAGGCCTGCGCCCCCAAGAGCAGCGGACGCGCCGGCGTATCCGGCAAAAAGGCCGTAGATGCCGCCGGGGCGATAGTCCGTGTTGATGGGGGTGAAATACCGGTTCAGACCGTTTCCTCCGGAGAGGTCGGTGAACTCGGCCCAAGGAGAGACCGAAGCTGCGGCCAAATCGGCCTTATAGCCAAGATCTACCTTGAGGGCCCAGCCATCGTATCCAGCGCTGCCGGGGGCGCCGGCAACGCGGTTGGTTCCGAAGTTCTGGTCGTATTCGCCGGCAAGCGTGGCGCCTTGCGCCATGTACTTGCCGCGAATGCCCGCGACATAGAGATTGTCGTTGGAAACGGGCGCCGCAGCCGCCGCAGAAAGGTGGCTGACGCGGTTGTAGATATAGGCTCCGCCGTTGTACATCTCGTTGCCTTTGGCCACGACGTTGATGCCGCGCAGGTCCGTGGCGCCGGCATCAGAGGCTCCACCGAGAGCGCTGGTAGCAGTCTTCGCCACGATGCCGGTCACGCCGACCATGGCGTTGGACCAGTCGAAGCGGAAGGCATCCAAGGCGTTGACGGCCAAGCCGTAAATGTTATCCTGGGGGCCGTAATAGACCACCAAGTCTCCGGGGGTGCCGTAGTACTGGCGGCCGATCGTGGTGTCCAGGGCGCCGAAGAGCTTGTCGATCTTCAAGTAGGCCTGGGTCAGGATGGTGTTCCCCAGAACGCCGGTCTGGGTGCCCATGAGCGACTGTCCCTTGACATTGGCGAGGGCTGGTCCCGACCTGGAACTGTTGCCAAACTGTGAGTCATTGTTGACCACGCTGGCCATGGCATGCACATTGTCCAACAGGTCCCAGCCGGCGTTCAACTGCACCCGGGTCTGAGCATCGCCGATCTGGTCGTACTTGGCGGTGTTGAAGTCCGTGACGTTGTTCGCGGAAACGGCTTGCACGTCGACTTTGCCGTTGAAGGTGAGATTCTTCAGCAGCGTGTCAGCATGAGCGGCCTGGCTATAAGCGGCGAACATAGCCAAGGCTAATGCTGAGCCTAGGAGCTTCTTCATTTACCTTGTCCTCCTTAATTTCGCGTCCGTAAGCCCCGCCTAAGGCGGAGATACGCTTTAATCCCCCGCCTTACGCGGGGGCCTACGCTACCCTCAGGGTTACCCCTTAAGGACTTCCCGGATTCTAGCCAAAGGCCCTGTTTTATGTCAAGAGCCATGATTTGTTGTTAAGTGTTATTGAATATTCTTCTGGGCCAGTTGCGCGAAGGAAGTGCCGGGGTATTCGATGGCGATTTTCTGGTAGTCGGCCTTGGCCTGGTCCTTGTCGCCCAGGGCGTCCAAGCAGCGGGCCAGAGATAGGTGCACCTGGGGCGCCAGGAAGTGGTCCGGGTAAGTGTCCAGGAAGCGTTGGGCCAGGGCCGAGGCGTCCTTGCAGTCGCCGGCGGCTTCCTCGGCCAAGGCGGAGTCCCCCAAGGCGATGGGCTGGATGACTTCAGGCCGTCCCTCCTGCATGACTTTCTGGTAATAAGACAGCGCGTCCTGGTACTTCCCTCCTTGATAGAGAACGTCTCCCGCGAAAAGCTGGGCATAGGCCGTGGCTGGCTGGCCGGAGTAATCGGTTTCCATGCGCCGGATTTCCTGCAGCGCTTCCGCCGCGTGCCCGCCGTAAGCCAGGCTGCGGGAGATAAAAAGGCCGTTCCAGGCCGCCGTGGCCTTTTTATGGGCCGTATAAAGGATAAAGCCGCCTATGGCGGCCAGCAAAACGATGGCTCCGGCGATGGCGGCCGCTTTTTGCCGGTTTAAGCGTATCCAGGCAAGCCCCATGAAGATGAGGTCTTCCAGTTCATTTTTATTCGCCTGCTGCTTGGCCCAGTGTTTTCCCATGAATGTCTCCAGTATGCGCCGCTGAAAAGCAATTGAAGCACAATATTGCCCCGAGAGGGAATCGAACCCCCATCTTCTCCTTAGGACGGAGTAGCTCTATCCATTGAGCTATCGGGGCGTTTTACTCATGCCGGCGGCATTACGCGGGTCCCAATTCGTTTCCACCGTGCCTGAGTGTAGCGAGAAAGCCATGCCATGTCAAATTCGCGTTTCGAAACCGCGGCATGCCCCCTTGATAAAATGGTAGTATTATGCTACCATTAAAACATGGGACAGCCAGTCAAGATCGGAGACGAACTGATGCTGGACGCTCGAATGATCGGCAAGGCGAGCCATCGTTCCATTAACGGCCAGATCGAATTCTGGGCGCGGTTGGGGGAAGCGCTCGAGCCGCTGCTCCAGGGCATTCAAGTGCTCGCCCTGCTAAGGGCCAAGGCCGCTAAGCCGCTCTCCGCCTGCCTGAAATCAGTCGACGCTCCCGAAGGGCGTCGCCGGGTGGCGGACTATTTGAAGAGCCAGCCGTTCCCCCATTACGAGCCGGCGCCGCATAAGCGCGGCTTGCTGGTTCGTACGAACGTGGACGGCTCCCGTACGGTAGGACGATTCGTCAATCGCCGCTTCACGGCCGTTCATTGAAGAAAATCGCCGAGTTGGACCAGCGACCCGTCTTGGCGGCCATCGCGGGCCCGAATGGAGCCGGCAAGACCACCTTCTATCATGCGCATATCGCCCCGGCTGCTTTAAGATACGTGAGCGCCGACATCCTGGCGAATGAGCTGAATATGGACGCCTACGCGGCGGCGGATGCGGCGGATGCCTTGAGACATTGTCTCCTCAAACAAAAGGAGAGTTTCGCTTTTGAAACGGTCTTTTCCGATCCGGTCGGCGATAAGCTGAAATTCTTGAAGGAAGCCGCGGGTTCGGGGTATACGGTCGTGCTCTGCTTCATCGGACTCGCGGATTGGGAACTCTCTGAGGAGCGGGTCGCGATGCGCGTCTCGCAAGGAGGTCATGACGTTCCTACGAACAAGCTGAAATCCAGATTTCCCCGTGTCATGGCGAACCTCAAAGCCGCCATCGCCGAGCTTCCGTTTGTTTACGTGTTCGATAACAGCGATTTGCGCAAACCTTTCCGAAAGGTCGCTGTGTTCAAGAACGGCCGGCCGGTAGAGAAGCTTAAGGCCGTGCCGGAGCGGTTCAAGGGCCTCGGCGGGGCGTGAATCCGGGCCCGGCGCCGTCAATACGTCAGAAGCGCGCGGATCACGCGGCCGCTGAGTTTCTCCCGGCCGCGCAAAAAACCAAGCTCCATGAGGAAGGACAAGCCTTCCACCCTGCCGCCGAGCTTTTCCACGAGCTGGCAGGCCGCCGCGGCGGTGCCTCCGGTGGCCAGGACGTCGTCGACCACCAAAACTCCGGCGCCCGCGGGCACGGCGTCGGCGTGCGCCTCCAGGCTGTCCTCGCCGTATTCCAGGCTGTAGGTGACGCCCACGGTCCGGCGCGGCAGCTTGCCCTTCTTGCGGATTAGAGTCACGCCGGCGTTGAGGCTCCGGGCGACGGGGCCGGCCAGGAGAAATCCCCGCGCCTCGATGCCCGCCACCAGGGCGATATTCCGGCCCTGGAACGGCGCCGCCATTTCGTCCACGGCGGCCGCGAACGCCGCCGGGTCCGAGAGAAGCGGGGTGATGTCCTTGAAGACGATCCCTTTTTTGGGAAAATCCGGAACGTCCTTGACCAGGGCCCGCAAGTCTGGCGCCGCGGATTTCATTTAGATACGCGCTTTTTCTTGACGATGCGGCGGATGCCGGAGACCATGACCCTGCGGCGGATGACCTGCGGCATCAGGTTCTGGGTGCTTTTCTGCCGGGCCAAGGGCTGGCCCAGGATGTTGGTGCGCACCTGGGGCATGTGCCAGCCGGGCTGGAGGTTCGGCGTGGCGGGCCGGCTTTCGTTGATTTCGATGAGGCCCATCTGGTTGGCGATGCGGCGCAGCCGCAAGAGCGCGCGCTCCTCGATTTGGCGGATGCGCTCGCGGGAAAGCTTCAAGCGCTTGCCCACTTCCTCCAAAGTCATGGGAACCTTGCCGGTCAGGCCGTGGCGCAGCTCCACGATCATGCGCTCCCGGTCGCCGATTTCCTTGAGCGCCAGCCCTAACTCGTCGTGGAGCTTCAAGACGGAGATGAGGTTTTCCGGGGACTGGTTGTCCGATTCCGAGATGGTGTCCTCGACGGTCATGTTTTCGTTCTCGCTGTCGAGGGGCGTCTCCAAGGAGCCGATGCCCTTGGCCGCCTCGGCGGCGTCCAGGACTCCGCGCACCTGCCGCGCCGTCCAATGCATCTTGCGGGCCATCTCGGCCAGCGTCGGATCGCGGCCCAGGGCCAAGTGCATTTTTTCCCACTGCTTGAGCCATTTGCGCAGGGCTTCCCAAGCGTGGGGCGGGATGCGGATGGTCTTGGACTGCTCCTCGACCGCGCGCCGGATGGACTGCTCGATCCAGTACGAGGCGTAGGTGGAAAAACGGTAGCCCTTCTTGGGCTCGAACTTGTCCACCGCGTGCATGAGGCCGAGGTTGCCTTCCTCGACCAAGTCCAGGAAATCGATGCCCTGGCGGTGATATTTCTTCGCGATGGGCACGACCAAGCGCAGATTGGCCTCCATGATGCTCTGCTTGGCCGGGTGGTCGCCGCGCTTGGCCTTGCGCCAAAGCTTGTGCATCTCCTCGCGGTCGACGTTGGCCAGCCTTTGGATGCCCCGGAAATATTGGGTCGTGATGTCCGTCGTTGGTTCCATGTCTCAGAGCTCCTCAGCGTATTTCAAAGGGGGTCGTCTCCTGCGCGGGCCCGAGTTCTTTTTCTTCCATGCTTTTCACGCGAGCGAACGGATGGCCGGTCTTGATCATGTCCTTAAACCGAATCAGGAGCTCGCTTCCGCCCTGGACTTCCATCTCCACGCCGCCGTCCGGCAGGTTGCGCACCCAGCCCGCGAGGCCTAGGCGCCGGGCGTTTTCCAGGACGAACATCCGGAATCCGACGCCCTGCACGCGGCCGCGAACCAGCAGGTATAGACGCGTCAAGGGCAAAGCGTTGGAATTCTACTATATTCTTCGCGTCCGGAGGCAAGAAAAAGAATCGGGGTACTCAGGCTTGAACTGAGAACCTCCTGGTCCCGAACCAGGCGCTCTGCCAATTGAGCTATACCCCGTCAAATCCATCGGGGACCCGGGAATCGAACCCGGAACCTCTCCCACCCCAAGGGAGCGCTCTACCATTGAGCCAGTCCCCGTCCATGCCGCGCCCGCGCCGAATCTTAGCGGGAAAGCTCCGCGACCAAGCTTTGAATCTCCTGCCGGATGTCCCGCAGGATTTTCGACGTCGCCCCGGACGTTGGGGCGTCCGAGGCCGTTGAAACATCGTTCGCGGCCGTTTTGCCGCCTCTCTTCCTTTCCAAGAGCGCTTTGCGCGCGCCTTCCAGCGTCAGCCGGCGCTTGTACACGAGGTCCCGAACCAGGCAAATCGTTTCCACGTCCGCGCGCGTGTAGCGGCGGTGCCCGCTGGGCCGTCGCGAGGGGCGCAGAAGTCCCAGGCGCGATTCCCAATACCGGAGCGTATACGCCGGCACCTGCAGCAACCGGCTTATTTCCCCCATGGTAAAAAACTGTTTTTCCGGGAGGGGCGGAATTTCGGGAAGCATTCGAGATCCTAGCTGCCGGGCTCGAGCAGGTTGCGCGAAGCCTTGAAGCGCACGCCGCGGCGCGACGGGACGGAGACGGATTTTCCGGTGCGGGGGTTGCGGCCCTGGCGCTCGCGGCGCTCCTTGACCCGGAAGGTTCCGAAATTGGAGATGACGACTTTTTCCCCGCGGTTGAGCGCAGAGCGGATGGCCTCGAAGGTCGCCTCCACGGCCTGGGCCGCCTCGGTCTTCGTCCCTAAAATTTTGGACACGTCTTTAATGACATCAAGCCTGTTCATCCCCGTCCCCCTTCTCTTTTTTTCCGTCCTTCTCGCCGTTGCCCTCTTTTTTCTTCTTGATGTCCTTGAAGATGTCCTCGGGCTTGAGGTTCTTGAGTTCGGCCTTGAACTTGCTGACTTCGTCCTCCGTGATGGGCTTGACCATCGTCTGGCATCGGTCGAAAACCTTTTCCTCCACGAGGATGGAGCACCCGGCGCGCACGGCCAAGGCGATGGCGTCGGAGGGCCGCGAGTCCAGAATCGCGCCGCTGCCGCCCTTGTGGACGTAGATTTTAGCGTAAAACGTGTTGTCCTTGATATCCGAGATGACGACGCGGTCCACCCCATAGCCCATGGTCTTCAGGGCGCTCAGGAGCAGATCGTGCGTCAGCGGCCGCGGGAGCACGATGCCGGAAAAGCGAATCGCGATGGCTTGGCCCTCGCCGAGGCCGATCCAGATGGGCAACAGGCGGTTGCCGGTGACCTCCTCCAGGAAAATGATGCACTCGTTGGTTGTCGTGGCCAGCGAGTAGATGCGCACCTCTTTTTCCTTGGCGCCCGCGGGCTCCTTAGGCGAGCCCTTGCCGTTCTTTGGCATCCGCTATTCTCCCGAAATATATAATCCGACCGCGCGCTCCAAGTTCGGCACCGGCGGAAGCTTGGGGCTCTGGGTAATTTTAATATTTTTCCGCACGGTATGGAAATAATATCACGATTTAACGCCGGACGCCATCGGCGGGGTGGAATTCGAGCACGTTTTGAATCCTCTGCAGGAGTTCCTCAAGGCCGCGTCCGGAGGTCGCCGAAACCATGAGGCGGTCGGGATAGCGGCGCTCCAGGTCCGCCGCGCGCGGGGGCTCGAGCGCGTCCGCTTTGTTGAAAATCCGGATGGCGGGAACCGCGCGCGCGCCCAGCTCGGCCAGGGTCTCTTCCACCGCTTGATCGCGGCTTTCCAGGTTCGCGGCGGTGGGATCGGAGACGACCACGAGACAGTCGGCCGCGGCCGCCTCCTCCAGGGTCGCGCGGAAAGCGGCGATAAGGTCCGTGGGAAGGTTTAAGATGAAGCCCACGGTGTCGGTAAGCACCGCCGGGTCGCCGCCGGGAAGGCGCACGCGCCGGGACGTCGGGTCTAACGTGGCGAAGAGTTTGTTGTCGGCGTAAACCTGGGTTTTGCCCGTCAGGGCGTTAAGAAGAGTGGATTTGCCGACGTTGGTATATCCCACCAGCGCCACTTGGGGCACCGGCACAGAAAGCCTTTTTTTTCGGCGCACGGCGCGCTCGCGCCGGATGCGCTCCAAGTCCTTCTTCAAGTGCTCGATGCGGTACTGCACGTGGCGCCGCTCGTATTCGATTTTGCGTTCGCCGGGACCGCGAGTGCCGATGCCGCCGACCTGCTGGGAGAATCCGCGCCACGAACCCATCAGGCGCGGCAGAAAATAAGACAGCTGCGCCAGCTCCACCTGGATGCGGCCCTCGCTGGTGCGCGCGCGCCGCGCGAAGATGTCCAGGATGAGCCGGGTGCGGTCGATGACCTTGGCCTTGATGAGTCCTTCCAGATTTTTTTGTTGGGACGCGGAAAGCTCCCGATCGAAAATCACGGTGCGCACGCCCGAACGCTTGGCGGCCGCGGCGATTTCGGCCGCCTTGCCGGAGCCGATGAGCGTGGCGCTTTGGTAGCGCTCGAGCGCCTGGAAGAAGCGTCCGGCCACGCGCGCGCCCGCGGTGTGCGCCAAGCCTTCCAATTCGGCGAAGCTTTCCAGGCTTTGCTTCGTCCGGCCCTTGAGGCCGACGCCGACGATGAAGGCTTTTTCGATCATGTTCCATCGCCATTGGCGGCGTATTCTAGAAAAGCTTTTGCCGCGGCCAGGGCTTGGCGCGTCATTGCTCCTAAATCTCCGCCGGGAACGGGGACGCAGCTTTCTTGATGCCGGAACCAGGTCCGTTGCCGCTTGGCGTAGGCGGCGGTCCGCCGGATGAAAAGCGCCAAAGCATCTTCCTGCGAGGTCTCGCCGCGCGCGGCGGCCAGGGCTTCGCGATAACCCAGGCTTTGAAAGCCCGGCTCGGTTCCCGAGTAACGCGCGGGCACGAGCGTGCGGACTTCCCGCAGGATTTCCGGCCACATCGCGCGGCAGCGCTCCTCGATTCGCCGGCGCAGCTGCTCGGCGGGCCACTCGACGCCCAGGATCAGCGCGTTCCAAAGCGGCCGCGCGTCCCCGGTTTCCTCCCACATTTCGGAAATGGGCCGGCCGGAAACCTCCAGGACTTCGAGCGCGCGCACGAGCCGCTGGATGTTATTGGAGGGAATTTTAGCCGCGGCCGCCGGGTCCTTCGCGGCCAGCCGGGCATGCAGGAACGCCCGGCCTTTTTCCTGGCCCAAGGCTTCCAGCCGCCGGCGCACGGCCTCGTCTTTTCGCGGCATGGGCGAGAGGCCTTTTAAGAACGCCTTCACGTAAAGGCCGGTTCCCCCCACAAGAAGAGGCAGCTTTCCGCGCTTCAAAATATCTTTCGCCGCGCACCGCGCTTTTTTGGCGAAACTCCCCGCGTCGAAGGGTTCCGCGGGATCGGCCTCGTCAATGAGGCTGTAGGGGACGCCGCGCGCGCGGCCCAAAGAATCGCGCGCGGGCTTGGCGGTGCCGGCGTCAAGCCCGCGGTAGACCTGGCGCGAATCGGCGGAAATGATTTCCCCGTTTAATTCCCGGGCCAGGGCCAGGGCCAAGTCGGTTTTGCCGGACGCGGTCGGCCCGACGACGCAGATGATTTTGGGCGCGGCGCCTATTTTTTCCAATACAGCGCTTTCTGGGGCTTGGCGCAGAGATGGTGGAAGCGGCAGTCGGGCACGCAGGCCTCGGGGAGCTTCAGGGCGACGCGGATGTCGCAGTCCTGATTGTCCAAAGCCATGTTGTTGATGAGGTCCTTGTGCTTTTTTTCTATCTTCGTGAATGAAATGCCGACTTTGTAGGTCTGCCCTTTCTCCATGACGCGGGCGACCCTGCCCTCGACCGAGACGGACTTTAAGCCCGGAAGCGAGAGAATCATCTCGATTCTCCGGGAGTGCGGCGGCTCGATGAAGGTGACCAGGGAGAGCCCCCCGGCGGACAAATCGGTCAGCACGGCCGGCTGGGAAGACGTGTCCTGAGCGTCCAGGCGCAGCGTGATGGGGCCGACAAAGCCGCCCACGGGAAAACGGGCGTAGCGCCGCTTGTCCGAAGGATTAGATCGTTTCGCTTTCATGCAGTTCCCCCAGCAAGGTCCGTTTTGTCGCGCCCGTGACGGCCAAAGACGCGATGGCGCCGGGCCGAGCGGTCCCGGGCCATTTGGCGTTAAATCCCCCGCGGGTCCGCCCGAAGCCGGGCTCTTCGCAGAGAACCTCGGCCGTCTTTCCCACGTGCGTCTTCAACGCCTCGCTCGTCAGTTCGTCCATGAGTTGATTGAGCCGCTTGAGCCTGTCTTCCTTGACCTCCCGGGAAACGTCGTCCGGCCAAGAGGCGCTTTGGGTTCCCTGCCGCGGTGAATACTTGAAGCAGTAAGCCCAAGCCGGGCGGACGTTCTTCAAGAAATCCAGCGTTTCCTGGAAATCCTCCTCGGTCTCGGTAGGGAATCCTACTATAATGTCGGTGGAAATCACAATGCCGGGCACGGCGGCGCGCGCGGCGCGCGTTTTTTCAAGGTAAGCCCCGGGCGTGTAGTTGCGGCGCATGAGCTTGAGCACCCGCTCCGAGGCGGACTGCAGGGGCAAGTGGAGGTGCTCGCAGACCGAGCGGCACTCGGCCATCGCGGAGAGCATGCTCTCGTCCACGTAGTAAGGGTGCGGGCTCATGAAGCGCAGCCGCTCCAGGCCGGGCGTTTGATCCAGGAGCCGCAGGAGATCGCCGAAGCCGACTTCGCCCCCCGGGTTTTCCGATTCGTAGCTGTTGACGGTTTGGCCGAGCAGCATGATCTCCTTGGCGCCCGCCGCCGTTTTGGTCCGGGCCTCGCCGAGGATGTCTTCCACCGGCCGGTAAAGCTCCCGCCCGCGGACCGAAGGAACGATGCAGTAGGAGCAGGAGTAGTTGCAGCCGCGCATGATGGTCAAATAAGCCGAAACGGGCGACGCCGCGGCCCCGGACGCCAACGTATTTCCCGGTAGGGCGTCCGGGACTGCTCGCCCTCCGGGCTTGACCGCGGGCGGCAAAATTTCCGGCGCGAAGCTTTCCTGCTGTTCTTTGAGCGCGTCGAAGCGGGCGTCGAGCGTTTCCTGGACGATTTCGGGGAACCGCTCGACGGACTTGGCGCCCACGATGAGATCCACGTAAGGAAATTTTTGGCGGATGGAGTCCCCCGCGCGCTCGGCCGCGCAGCCGCTGACGATGAGCACGCGGTTGGGATTGGCCGTCTTCCAGGGGCGCAGCGAGCCGATAAGCGAAATCGCGCGATCCTCGGCGTGCTGACGGACCGTGCAGGTCGAAATGAGAATGACGTCGGCTTCCTCGGGAGTGTCGGCCTTGGCAAAGCCGCGCGTGGCCAGCGGCGCGGACATCTCCTCCGCGTCGGCTTCGGACATCTGGCATCCCAGCGCGATGGTGTGAAGTTTCATGAATCGAGTTTCTCGACGGGCCGTTTCGTCGATTATATCATACCCAGGCGGCTTTCCAGGGCGAGAACGGCCAGCGCGGCCAGGAGGGTCGCCGCGGTCACGAGCGCTCCCACGCGGATGAAGCGCCAAAAGCCGATGGCGGCTTTTCCCCCCGCCCGCTCAAGCACGATGAGGTTGGCCATGGAGCCGATGGGAGTCAAGTTGCCGGCCAAAGTGCTTGACGCCGCGACCGCGAGCCACAATATCCGGCTGCGCGCGGCCGCTTGGATGACGGGGTGGGCTAGGATCACCGCCGGGACGTTGCTGACGAGATTGGAAAGGACGAGCATGGCGCCGCCGGTCGCCAAGAGGCGCGCGCCGGCCGAGCCTTTAAGCGCGGGTGTCACCAGCCGCAAAAGAACAGCCGTGGCGCCCGAGGCTTCGAAGCCTTGGATGAGGATAAAAAGCGAGGCGAAGAAGAGCAGCAGCTCCCAATCCACTTGGGCGTGGATTTGCTCGGTTTTGACGCGGCCCACGATCAGGATAAGGGCTCCAACGGCCGCCGCGGCCAGCGGGAAGGAAAATCCGGCGGCCCATAAGGCGAGAAGAACGGCGGAGGCGACGGCGCACTTGGCCAGCAGCGCCTTATCGAGAGGCGCTTTGATTTTTCTGGCCGCATGAGGAAGATCGGGGAAGCCGAAGAGATTTTTGCGGAACATGAAAGCCAGAATGAGCGCGTCCAGAGAGAGTCCGATGAGCGAAATCGGCGCCATGCGGACCAGGAAATCGAAGAAGGAGAAATGCGCGGTGATGCCGATGAAGGCGTTTTGCGGGTTTCCCGTCACCGACATGACCGAGCCGATGTTGGCGGCGGTCACCAGAGCCGTGAGATAAGGGATGCTGGGCAAATCCAGCCGGTCCGCGACTTCGAGCACGACGGGCGCGAAAACCAGGCAGATGGTGTCGTTGACGAAAAAGGCGGAGAGAATTCCGGAGACGAAGACGAGAAAGACCAGGAGCTCGGCGCGCGTGCGCGCCAGCGCGGCCGTGCGCGAGGCGACCCATTCGAAAAATCCGGAGATTTGAAAGTGCGCGACCAGGATCATGATGCCCAGCAGGAACAAGATGGTGTTCCAGTCCACGCACAGATAAGCCTGATCGAGGCTCACCGCGCCGAAGAACACCATGGCCACGGCGCCGCAAAACGCGGCGGACGCGCGGTTGATGTGGCCGCCCAAGCCGCTTTCCACCGCGATGAGGATGTAGGCGCACGCGAAAATCGCGATGAAGAGCCAACGCAGATGGACGGCCGCCAAGGCCGGGCTCAAGTTTTTTGGCAGGCCCTGCAGCGGCCGAAAATCTCGTGGCGGTGCCACTGCGGGGTGAAGCCGAACTTGCGGCAGGTGTCTTCCTGGATTTTTTCAAGCTTGGGCCAGCGCATTTCCTGGATGCGGCCGCAGGAGACGCAGATGAGGTGGTCGTGGTGCGGGCGCTCGAGGTTCACCTCGAAACGGCGCCGGCCGGCCTCGTCCGAGACGTGGTTGACCAGGCCGCATTCCTCGAGCATCTTGAGCGTGCGGAAAACGGTGGCCCGGCCGAGGCCATGGGGGCGCATCGCCCGGGAGATGTCCTCTTGTCCCAGGTGCCGGTCGCTTTGGAGCAGGAAATCGAGGATGCGCCGGCGCTGGGAGGTCAGCCGCAGGCCGCTTTGCGCCAAGTGCTTGCGGAAGACCTCGTAGACCCGGCCCGCGTAGTCTCTCTGCCCGCCGCTCTTGGCCGGGAAATGGTCGATTTCCTTCACGGTCGGATTGTACTATTTTCCGCTTACGGGCCGAAAATCAAAATTGGTATAGTAGGCTGGTTCATGGCGCGGAAATTTCCGGCCGCTGCTTGGCTGAGCGCAATCGTCCTTGCGCAATCCGTTTTGGGTTTTCTCTATTTGAGAAAAACCGCCGTCTTTAACGCGCCCGACGAGCCCTATCATTTCGCCTACGTCGCTTTTCTATCCCGGAGAGGACATCTGCCCGAGGCCTCCGGCCAGCGCCTATTCAGCGAGGCCATCCAACCCCCGCTCTATTATCTGACCGCTCTCCCGCTCTATCGCCTCACGCAGCGCAAGGCCTTGCCGGATTGCGTGCGCGCGCTGAGGGCCCAGAATCTTCTTTATGCCGTTCTGAACGTTTGGCTGATTTTTATGCTCATCCGCCGATTATGCGGGGAGAAAACGGCGCTTCTGGGCGCCGCGTTCGCGGCCTTTTTGCCGCAGTATCTTTTCATCGGCGCCAGCGTGAGCAACGATCCGCTGGCCAATCTCTTGGCCACGGCGGCGCTTTATGGAGGCCTCGGGATTTTAGAGAGGCCCGATTCCAGCCGACATATCGTTTTCGAGGGGCTTGCGATAGGATTGGGACTGCTGGCCAAGCTCACGACCGCGTGCTGCGCCGCGGCGGCCATTTTCACCTATGCCTGGAGCGGCCGCAGGCAGACGCAAAAAACTTTGTGGCGCGCGGCGGCCGTCGCCGTCCTCGGGGCGCTCGCGGGCGGCTGGCCGCTGTGGCGCAATTACCGGCTTTACGGCGACCTCGCGGGCGAGCACGCGATGTTCCGCGAATCCGCGATGCATTGGAGAGAACTCGGCTTTTGGAGCGTAAAACTCTTCGAGAGCTTCTGGGGCCTTTTCGCCTGGATGGCCTCTCCGCTTCCGCGGCCGGCGTATGTCCTCTTGGCGTGCGCGACGCTCGCGGCCCGCCGCGGGATTTTTTCTCTGGGCGCGCGCTCATCTTGAGGACCTGCGCAGGCCCGGCATGCTCCTGATGCTTTCCGCCGCCGTCTTGGCTTTCGCCCAGACGTTTTATCAGGGGTTCCTGCACGCGCGCCAGCCGCAGGGACGCTATCTCTTCCCGGCGCTCGCCCCTATCGCCATGATGTTCGCGCTGGGCGCCGCGGAATTGTGGCGCCGCGCGCCGAAGAAGCTCCAGCCGGCCCTCGCAGCGCTCCTGATTTTAGGAGAGCTCGCGCTTCAGCTTGTCAGCCTCAGGGCTCTTTAAACTTCGCGCCGAGACTCGCTGCTGCGTTTGCTACCCCAGCTTCGCGTGCGTGCCGTCGCAGAAAGGCTTCTTGGCCGAATGCTTGCAGCCGCACCAAGCGACGGTCTTGGCTTCGGCGATCTCCACGCGGATGGGCGTCATTCCGGTGTTGAGCCGGGAATGGGAGCCGTCGCAGTAGGGCTGATTCTGGGATTGTCCGCAGGCGCACCAAAACTTGGCGCCGGGCTCCTCTTTCTTGATGTAGGGCGCTTTCTGAGCGATTTTAGGTTCGGGCATTTTATATCTCCAGTTGATGCGGATTCGCGGCTTGAGGGCGCGTGCTTACGGTTTGCCGTCCAGCGCGCCGGTCACTGCCTTCGGATCGAACAAATCCCCAAGCTCCCTTTTGGAAAGAATTTTTTTCTCCAAAACCACGGCGCCGACGGTGGTCTTGCGCTTGACCGCCTCTTTAAAAACCTCCGCCGCCTTGGCGTAGCCGATTTTGGGGTTCAAGAGCGTCGCCAAGGACGGGCTTCGCTCGAAGTAGGAACCGCATTTTTGCGCGTCCGCCGAAATGCCCCGGATGCAGCGCTGGTCCACGACGGGCAAGTAATTGACGAGCAGGCGGATGGAATCAAGCAAATCGTAGGCGACCAGAGGCGTCATGACGTTCAAATCCATCTGGCCGGCCTGGGCGCACAAGCCTACGGCCAAGTCCCGGCCGATAATTTGGAAAGCGATCATGTTGAGGCATTCGATCATGGACGGGTTGATCTTGCCCGGCATGATGGAGGAGCCGGGCTGCACGGCGGGCAGCGTGATTTCGGCGAATCCGGTGATGGGTCCCGAGCACATAAGCCGCAGGTCGTTGGAAATGCGGATGAGCTCCCAGGCCAGTTCCTTCAAGGCGCTTGAGACCGCGGCCAGCGGCTGGTGGCTTTGCAGCGCCATGCGCGGGTCGCGCGCGACTTTAAGCGGCAAATTGGTGATTTGCCCCAGGTGCTTGACGGCTTTTTCCCGAAAGCCCGGCGCGCTGTTGATGCCCGTGCCGGCGGCGTTTCCCCCCAAGGCGACATGGCGCAGAAGATCGGAGCGGCGGGAAATCTCCTCGCGGCAGGCCGCGAGCGCCTGGGCGTAGGCCGCGAACTCCTGGCCCAACGTGATGGGCACGGCGTCCTGCAGGTGCGTGCGCGCGGACTTGATGACGGCGGAGAACTCCTCGGCTTTTTGCTCGAAGGTTTCGACCAGGGAGTCCAATATCGGCAGGAGCTTGCGGATTTCCATGAGCACGGCCGCGTGGGTCGCGGTCGGAAACGTGTCGTTGGTCGACTGGGCCATGTTGACGTGATCGTTGGGATGGATGGCCTTGTATTCCCCCCGGGGGCTCCCCAGAATCTCCGCGGCCCGGTTGGCGATGACCTCGTTGGCGTTCATGTTGAAGGAGGTTCCCGCGCCGGCTTGGTAGACGTCCACGATGAACTCCGCGTCCCAGCGGCCGTCCAAGACCTCGTTGCAGGCTTTCACAATCGCCTCGGCCTTATCCTTGGCGAGCGCGCCCAGCTCGCCGTTGGCCATGGCGCAGGCTTTCTTGACGGAGGCGTAGGCGCGGATCAGGGCGGGGTGGGTCCTTAAGCCGGAGACCGGAAAATTTTCGGAGGCTCGCAGGGTTTGGATGCCGTAATACGCCCGCGCCGGCACTCGTTTTTCGCCAAGGGAATCTTTTTCGATGCGCGTTTCTTGCTTCGCCATTGGTTCCTGACCTCTCATGACCCGAGATTTTTTGGTTTTCACACGCCTTCCACCGCGTCGGATTTGATCCATCCCTGGAGTCCTTCCTTCAAGACGCCTATTTCGAGCCAGTCGCCCTGCGGGGCCAGAATCTCCACGCGGCGGCCCTCCGGAGCCGTGAAGATGACGTTGAAGCCGTCGCCCGGCCCGCTGCGGATTTCAGCCGACGGGCTCACGATGACGCCCAGGCGCGCGGGCTCGAGGCTTTTCCTCACCAAAAACCACCCGCCCCAAAAAATCCAGAGGGCCAAAGCGGAGGCGGCCCAGGGCTTGAGCTTGTCGCGGATGTCGGGCAGCAGAATCCAGAAACCGCACAGGATGAGCGCCAGCCAGCACAGAGTCCATTGCAGCCCGGAGAGTTCCGGCAGGCTGAACCAATAGAAGACGTCGAAGAGAACCGGCGGCACTCCAGGCGGAACCAGCGTCTCGCCGGCTTTCTTGAGCGCGAAGTTGAGGTTGTAGCGGATGTTGGAATCGCGCGGATCGAGATCGAAGGCTTTTTGATACGCGGCGATGGCCGGCCCCAGCCGGCCTTGCTTGAAAAGAGAATCTCCGAGATTGTAAAGATAGGCCGGGTTTTCCGGGTTCTGGGCTGAAAGCTGGGAAAAGGCCTCGGCCGCGCCGGCGTAATCGCCGGCATCGTAGTTCTTCTGCGCCTGCTTGAACGCGGGTGAGGGAGAGAAGGCCGCGGCGCTTGCTCCCGTCAAGGCCAGAGCGAGGCAGCAGAAGGCGGCGGAAAGAACGGATGGAGCGGATCTGCTCATGCGCCCAGCTCCTTTTCCACGGCCTTGAGCAGTTCGGCCAAATCCGGAGCGCCGGTTTTCCCCGCTCCGGGATGGGCGGCCGGAGCGAAGCGGTGGAGATCGAGTTCTTCCCAGGCATTCTTGATTCGAGACAGCGTCCCGGCGCTGAGCTTCGGATAGCGCAGGCGCAGAAGCTCTTGGGCCCGCCGCAAGGTCAGGCCGGCGGGAGGCTCGCTGATTTTATCCGCGAGATAGCCGCAGAGCGCCTCGCTCATCAGGTCCGCCGATTTTTTGGGGTCGCGCTCGGCTTCGCGCGAGGCTTCCGCAACGAGGGCCAGCGCCGTTTTGCAGGCTTGGCGCGCGCGCAGGCGCTTGGGGTCCGACAGGCGGCGCCGTTCGGCGCCGCGCCACAGCAGGCAGGCGGCGAAGAAAATAAAGGGAAGCGCGTTTTGCGGCCCGCCGCGGCCGAGGCGGCGGAGCAGGCTGGCAAGGGGAGAGCGCTCCGGGTTCGTATTGAGGTAGCGGATGTCCTGGGAAATCTCGGTTAGGCCGGGCGCGGAAGCGGCTCCGAGAGAAGCAAATCCCACGGCTTGGTTCGCGGGACCCGGCTTGACGCCGACCGAGAGGGGCTTGGTTCGAATCGTCTCGTAGGCGCCGCGGGCCGGATCGAAATAGGCGAACGCGATCGGCGGGATGCTCAGCGTTCCCGAGACTCTGGGGATGAGCACGGTTTTGTAGACCTTGGATCCCTCCACGATGTCGTTCTTCTTATCGAGATTAAGCGAACTGACCGTTTCGTAGGTCCTGAAATTCGCCAGCGCGGGCATCTGCAAATCGCTCATCGCCCTTAAATTTCCCTGCCCTTTGACGGTGACGGTCAGGTTAAGCGCTCCCCCCACCTGCGTTTTACTTTTATCAAGAGAGTCGGAAATGGAGAAATGCCCGACCGCTCCGGAGAAGTTCTGCGGCTGCCCGGCGGTGGGCAGGGGCAGCACGGCCAGCTTCAAGGCGTTGGTGGAGACCGTCTTCATTTGCGCCGCGCCGAAGTTCATGTTGAAAACCTGGTTGAAGAAATTCGGGGAGAACGGGTCCATCCCCTGTCCCGCCACCGGGCACCGCACCGACGCCGGCCCGATGACGAGGCGGCCGTCGCGCTCCGGAAAAATCGCCGTCTTGATCACGGACACGTCGTACATCCGGCCGCGGAACTGGGCGCTTTCGCGGCGAATGGGAGGCAGATCCTCCTTCATGAACCCGGAAAGATCCGGCGGCGTGTATTGCGGGTTTCCAGCGAGCGCGGCGGAATTATAGAACTTGACGGTCAAGGTCGCCTGCTCGTCGACGTAGACTTTTTTCTTGTCCAACTGCGCGGTGACGAAGAAATCCGGCGCTCCGGGGACTTCCTGGGTCTGGGCCGCCGAAGGCGGCGGCGCGGTCCGCGGCGGCTCTGCGGCAGGGGCCGAACGCAGGACCTCGATGGCGATGGGGCTGGTCCGGACCGTGCGTCCGTTGTCGCTGAGCGTGATGGGAGGAATGACGCCCTTGCCCACGAAACGCGGCACCAGCACGTAGGTGTAGTCGATGGAACTGGAAATCTTGCCGTTGACGATGGAGATGCTTTGGCTTCTGCCGGAGGAGTAGACGCTGAAATCAGGCAGGGACGGAATATGCGGTTCGGGAAGAGAGCTGGAGGCGCCGCTGACGTCCACGGTCAGGGTGATTTGCCCGTTTAAGGCGACTTGGCTGCGGTCAACCTGGGCGTTGATTGAAATTTGCGCCCGCAGCGCGGCCGGAACGGACGCAAGCAGCAACGCGGCCAACCCGGCCGCCCATATCTTTCCACGCATGGCGCTATTCTATATTTTTCTAACGCGCGCCCTCACCAGTCCTCGCCGCCGGGGGCTCGCTGCTTGGCCTGCTTCTTAAATTGGTTCGTCATCGGCTTTTCGCGCTCCGCGACCGCCTGCATGATGCGCTTGGCGTCCTGCGGGGAAATTTGATTCTGCGGGTTCGGCTTGGGCTGCTGGTTCTGGTTGTTTTGTCCGCCGCCCTGCGGCTTCGGGTTGTTTTTATTTCGCGGATTTTGATTATTTTTATTCCGCTGATTTTGTTTTTGGTTTTTTTTCTTGGGCGGGTTTTTTAGCGCGCGCAGCGCCACCGCCAGGTTGTAGCGCGCGTCGGCGTCGGACGGGTCCAGCACCACGGCTTTGCGAAAATCGCCGACCGCCGCCTTATAGTTGCCTTGGACGAAATCGATGTCTCCCAAGTTGTAGCTGGCGGCGGAGCGCACCCGGGGCGGCGCGGACGAATCGGTGAGGGCTTTAAACGCCTGCGAGGCCTCGTCCATGTCTTCTAGGCGGAACAAAGCGTCCCCGGAGTTAAAGACGGGGCGGATGTCGTTGGGGCTTTTCGCCGCCGCCGCCGAATAGTCGTCGAGCGCGTCGAGATAGCTCTCCTTTCCATAAAGCTTGTTGCCGGCCCGCAGATCGCTATCGGTCGTCGCGGCGCGGGCGCCGGAGGCGGAAAAAACAAGCAGCAGAATGAGGCCTCCGAAAACCGCCGATTTTCCAGATTTCTTGGATTTTCCCAGCCAGTCGCCGGTTTCAGGAATGAGGAAGGCGGCCAGCAAAAGAACGAAGGCCAGGGCCAAGGGCCACTGGAAATGGTTGCGGTAATGGCTGGCGGACGTGGAAACGTTTTGCGCCTGGGTCGTTTTGAGGATTTGCTGGGCCACGGCCGAAACCTCGCTCTGGTCAGAATTGGCGCGGTAATAAGCTCCGCCGGTCGCGGCCGCGAGGTCGGAAAGGACATCTTCATGCAGATGCGTGATGACGGTGTTTCCTTTGCCGTCCTTCTTATAGCCGGTCAGATTTCCGGAAGAATCCCTGAGCGGAATGGGGGCGCCTTCCGCGCTCCCAAATCCAATGGAGTAGATGCGCACGCCCAGCGGCGCGGCGGCCTTGGCCGCGGCCAGGGGGTCGCTTTTATGATCCCCCCCGTCGCTGAGGATGACCAGGGACTTGACGCCGGGATATTGCTGAAGAATTTGCGCGGCCCGGGCGATGGCCGGCCCGAGGGCCGTGCCCGGCGCCGGCAGCATGTCCGGGGACAAGGAATCGGCGGCTTGGCGCAGGGCGTCCCCGTCGAGGGTCATGGGGCAGATGACGGCGGGCTCCCCCGAGAAGGTCATGAGCCCGATGCGGTTTCCGGAAAGCTCGTCTAAAAGCAGCGAGAGATCCTGCTTGGCGGCTTTTAATCGCGAGGGCGAGACGTCCTGCGCGGACATGGAGAGGGACGTGTCCACCGCGATGAGAATTTGGCGGGTCCTGGATTTGCTGGCGACCAATTGGACGCCCCACTGCGGCCCGGCCAAGGCGACGAAAATGAGCGCCAGAGCCGAGGCTGCGAGCGCGAATTTCAACGTGCGCCGGGCGGATATTTTTTCAGGGATAAGGCGCCCCAGCGTTTCGGGCGTTCCCAGGAGGGCGTCCAGGCGCCGGCGCCTCTTGTTCGCCGCCCAAGCCGCGAGCGCCGTCGCGGCGAGCGCCGGAATCATCCACAGCAGCCAGACCGGATTTTTCCACATAATATTAGGGCCACCTCAAGAAGAACGTGCCGCCCAGAACGGCTTCTAGAATCAGTAAAATCGCGGCCAACGCCGCCGGATATCGATAGAGATCGGACTTGATGATTTCCGGTGGCCGGCTGGTCTTGGATTTTTCCAGCTTGTCGATGGTTCCGTAAATTTCCTTGAGGCTCTGCGAATCGGAGACGCGGAAATAGCGCCCCCCCGTCAGGTCCGCGATCTGGGTCAGCAGGGCGTCGTCGAGATCGTCGGGAACGGTGGCCATCACGGTTCCGTTCGGGGTTTGGACGGGAGCCAAGGCGTTGCCGTGCTTGGCGCACCCGATGGTGTAGACTTTCACCCCTTCGGTCGCGGCGACCTTGGCCGCGGTGATCGGATCGATGAGGCCGGTGTTGCTGCGCCCGTCCGTCATCAAGATGATGATTTTGCTTTTCGCGGCGCCGGCCTTCAAGTGATTGAGCGCCGAGACGATGCCGTCGCCGATGGCGGTGCCGTCCGCGCCGGTCATGCCGGGATAGAGCGCGGAGATCTGCGAGTCCAAGGCGGAGTAGTCCGAGGTCAGCGGGCAGACCAGCTCCGGGGCTCCTCCGAACTGGATGGCGCCGATCAAGTCCGAGGTGCGGCGCGCGATGAAGCTCAAGGCCGCCGCCTTGGCCGCCTGGATGCGCGACGGCGACAAGTCGATGGCGCTCATCGACGTGGAGGTGTCCATCGCCAGCATGATGTCGATGCCTTCTCCCGAGCCGCGCAGGCGTTCCAGGATTTTCTGGGGGCGGGCCAGGGCCGCGATGATGAGGACAAGGGCGGCGAGGATGAGCGCGGGCGAGTAAAAAGCGGCGGCGCGGGCTTTGAGCGACGGTTTAGCGTCGGCCAAAGCGGCGTTTTCAGGGAGAGGCCAGTTGGCTTCCTGCGAGCCGCGCGAGCCAAAATAAAGCCATGCCGCCGCGGCCGCGAGCGCGAGGAGCAGGAGGAAAAACGGCGCGCCCAGGCTCATGCCGCGGTCCTTGTTTCCTGGCCCGGCGCGCTCGGCTCGGGAGGCTGCGGCGTCGTGCCCCGGACGATTTCAATGGCCGAGACGACGTCGGAGGGCCCCCAGTCCGCGCCGGGAGGAATTTTTGCGAACTTGACGAGATCGGCGCGATCCGACACTTCTTTGAGCTTCCCCAGAATCCCACGATCCAAATCGGCTCGGCGCAGGGCGCGGAAAATTTCCACGGTGGTCATCCGCGGCGCCGCGAAGCCGAAACGCCGCTCGATATAACGTTTCAAGATGTCGGTGAGCGCGCTGTAAAAATCCTTATGCCGGCCAAGCTCCCATAATCCGGATTTCTGCAGGGCGTTCAAATCCGATTCCGCGATGACTTCCGGAGGCCGCGAATCGACCGGCCGATCATTTTTCGGGTCGGCGGCGTTCTTTTTGGAAAATGCGCGGTAAAGCGCGTAGCCCGTGGCGAGAACGGCGGCCAAAACGAGCCACGGCCAAAGCGGCGGCCCGGCAGACCGGGGCGCCTTGATATCTCTGGGTTCCGCGTTCTGGGGCAATGTCGGCGCGGCGACATCAATCAAAATCGGCGGGCTTGCAAACCGCGCGGTTGCGGGCGCGCCCGCCGGCGCGCAGGCGAGCGAAACGGAGATTTTCCCCACGGCCAAAGGCAGTATCTCAGCGGAGAAGGGCTGAAGGCGCTCCCCGTTTTGAAGAATGGTTTTTCCAAAACGGGCGTCGGCCACGGCGTAGGATTCGCTGGTTGACGCGGAAACCACGAACGCCAAGTCTTTTGGGGAATCGGAAGTCACCGTTCCGGCAAGGGCGTAGGGCACGCCCAACTCCGCCTCCGCGGTGGACGCGTTGACGTTCCAGCGCGCGTTTTGCGCCGCGGGCGCCGCCGCGGCAGGGCGGCCGAGCGCGCATAAAAGTGCTAGAGCCGTTATCATCGCCGCAGCCTCTTGGCCCGGCGGCGGAAGAAGCGCGCCACGGGGTCGATGTAGGACGCGTCGGTGTTGATTCGGATGGGGTCCAGGCCGCACCGGCTGAAAATAGAGGAAAGGCGCGCGAGGCGCTCCCGTTCTTTGTTTTGGTAGGCCTGTAGGCCGGATTTTTGGGAGGCGTCGATGAGGAAGCGCCGTCCCGACTCCGGATCTTGAACCCGCAGGAAAGCTCCCGCTTGCGGAATGGCCGTCTCGCGCGGATCGGAGATGAGAACGGGGATGACGTCGTGCTTGAGCGCGGCCAAGCGCAGGGATTTCTCGAAGCCCTCGTCCCTGAAATCCGAGATCAGAAAAAGGATGGAGCGCCTTTTAAGCACGCGGTTGACCGTGTCCAAGGCCGCGGCGATTTTTGTTCCCGCGGCGCGCGGCTGGTAGGCCAGCACGTCGCGGATAAGATGCAGGACGTGCGTGCGGCCTTTTTTGGGCGGCACGTATTCCTCGACGGAATCGGTGAAGAGGAAAAGCCCGACCTTGTCGTTGTTCTGCAGGGCCGAGAAGGCGAGGATGGCCGAGAGCTCCGCGGCGATTTCCTTCTTAAGGTTCTGGCCGCTGCCGAAGAACTGGGAGCCCGACAGATCGCAGGCCACCACGGCGGTCAGCTCCCGCTCCTCGGAGTAGCGCCGGATATGCAGCCGGCCCGTGCGCGCGGTCACGTTCCAATCGATGGAGCGGACGTCGTCGCCCGGCGCGTATTCGCGCACCTCGGCGAATTCCATGCCGCGCCCCTTGAAGACGCTGAGGTATTCTCCGGCGAATGTTTCCGAGACCAAGCGCCCGGTCAGGATTTCAATCCGCCGGACTTTGGCGAGGATTTCTGGAGCGATCACGGCTTGGCGGCCCCTTCCCGCTTAGGGAACCTCCACGGCTTCGAACAAGGAGCGGATGATGGTTTCGGAGGTCACGTTCTCCGCTTCGGCCTCGTAGCTGACCATGATGCGGTGGCGCAGGACGTCGGGGCCGACGGACTTGACGTCCTCCGGGGTCACGTAGCCGCGGCCGTTCAAGAACGCGTAGGCCTTGGCCGCTTGGGCCAGGAAGATGGTCGCGCGCGGGCTGGCTCCGTAGGCGATGTGGGATTTGTGCGCCTCCATGCGGTAGCTCTTGGGGTCCCTGGTCGCGAAAACCAGATCCAGGATGTAGTTCTTGATTTTCTCATCCACGTAGATTTCGGCCGCGGTTTTTCGCGCTGAGACGATGTCGGCGACCGTCGCGGCCTTTTCAGGCTTGGGCGTCTCCAGGGAAGTCATTCTTTCCAGGATGCTTTTCTCCTCGGATTTGGACGGGTATCCCACTTTTATTTTGAGCATGAAGCGGTCCACTTGGGCTTCCGGCAGGGGATAGGTTCCCTCCTGCTCGATGGGATTCTGGGTCGCGAGCACGAGGAACGGATCGGGCAGCGGATAGGTTTCGTTGCCGATGGTGACCCGCTTTTCCTGCATGGCTTCCAGGAGCGCGCTTTGGACCTTGGCCGGCGCGCGGTTGATTTCGTCCGCCAGCACGAGGTTGGCGAACACCGGGCCCTTGCGCGGCAGGAAGTCCGAGGTTTTGGGGTTGAAGATGAGCGTGCCGGTCAAATCCGCGGGCAGCAGATCCGGAGTGAATTGAATGCGGGAGAAGCTCGCCTCGACGGCCTGCGCCAGGGTTTTGACGGCGAGAGTTTTGGCCAGGCCGGGCACGCCTTCCAAGAGGATATGCCCGTTGGCCAAAAGCCCGATGAGCAGCCGTTCGACGGTTTCCTCCTGCCCCACGATGACGCGCGCCATCTCGCGCTTCAAGGCCGCGACGAAGCGGCTTTCCTGCGAGACTTTCTGGTTGATTTCAGCGATTCCTAACTGAGCCATGATAACATCCTCCTTGCGGTTTCCTACCACAGGCCGGCGCCGAGCTCCTGCTTCTTTTGCGCCGCTTCCGCGGCTTTTTGCTTGGCCGCTTCCTGCTCGGCCTCGATTTGCTCTTTTTCCAGATTTTGGAGCGTGGTTAAAGTTTTAAGGGCCTGGAGCCGGACGGTTTCGTCCGGGTCGTTCAAGGCCGTGGTGACGTTGGGCGCGGTGGAATAATCGCCGACCTGCGCGAGAGCCTTTAGGACCGCGACCCGGACGCTCGCGTCGGGATCGCGCAGCGCCCAAATCAGGTTCTGGGACACGCCGTGGCCTTTGTGGGCGGCCAGGATTTTCTCCGCGATGTCGCCGCGGATTTCGGGCGAGTCGTCCTTGTTGAGCTTCTTGAAGATGACTTGCTGCGCCTGCGTGTCGCACCAATTCGCGTCCAAGAATTCCAGGGATTGCCAGCGGACGTCCTTGTTGTCGTCGTCCGCGGCGTGGATGACCTTGGCCAGATTGGCGTTGTCCACGATGCAGGGCGGGACGGCCGGGATGACCGGCGCGGGCGGCGGCGGCGGCGCCGGCTTCATTTCCTGATAGGCGAAGAAGCTGGCGACGGCCAGGGCGATGACGAGGAGGGCGTATTTCATGTTGGTTTTATTTTTTCACCCATGACGGCAAAGAAACTTTTTGGCGGGCGGTTTTTAGTTCTCCATTGCGGATTTCAACGGACAATATTTCGGAGGGCTTGAACCGCGTCCAGCGGCCGCCGTCCAGGTTTTCGCTGCCGATGAGGAATTTCCCCTCGCGCCGGGCGTGGCTCATGACGTACCAGGGCTGGGCCGGGTTGCAGACGCCGCGAGAAGGGCTGGGCTTGGAGGCATGGCACAAGACATGCGCGCCGCGGGCGTCGGCCGCGACGGCATTGAGGCTGGTGTAAGGGGCTTGTTTGTCCGGATGGCGCTTGCGGCATTTGGCCCACAGCCGCCAGTCCTCCGCGATGCAGGCCTTGAAGGCCGCGGCGGGGCCGCCGGTTTTCTTCAAGAACTTCATGAACTGCCAAAAATAGACCTCGCTGTCGTTCAAGGAGCGGATGTTGCGGGCCAGCGGCCCCAGCTCGCGCGCGACCTCGTCCGGAATTTGCAGGGTCCCGTTGTGGGCGAAAATCCAGCGGCCGTCCGTGTACGGCTGGGTGTTGGCCTTGCTGATGAGCTTCTTGGCGGCAATCCCGCGGGGGTTGGAGGCGGCACGGAGGTGGCCGACCACGATTCTGGCCCGCGCCCGCCCGGCCGCGCGCGCGAAGGCGGGCCGATCCTTGAAAACGGGCTTCGGGTTTTTTTCGATGACGGCCCGGCCCGAGGCGGCAAAATGCCCGATGCCCCAGCCGTCTTTTTGGAGATTCTTGGGATCGGCGCCGCCCTGCTTGAAGAGCGAGCGCTCCGAGTCCAGCAGGTGTTCAACGGCGGAAGCCGGAGACGACGAGACTTGCGCGAAGAGCCGACACATGACCAGAAAAATTAGAACAAATCAGAGCCCGGGCGTTCAAGACGCCGCAAGAGAAGCGCCTTGGCGCGCTTTTGTTCCTCGGGGGTTTTTATGGCGGAGTTCCTTTTTTTAGCGCCAAAGCGTTTTTATAATCTCGCTTTTTTCCTGTTTGAGATGCGACGCGACTTCGGTTAGGATTGCGCTCAGCGTGCGATTCGAAGAGCGGCGTGGGCGGGAATGGTGAGATGATGTTCGCCTCCCGTCCGAGTGGTCAGCCGGAGGTGACTTCCCGTTTGCCGAGTAACGCCGCAGCCGTATCGCGGAAGCAGGGCGGCCAGTTCGTTTCCCCCGATGTCTCGGGGGAGCCTCATAAAGCAAACAGTTCGTCTTTGACCATGTGCAGACGGATGAGTTTGGGGCGATCGAGCCGATCTCCGAAGTGACAGTGCGCGGCGTCGGCGACCTCTCGGCGCAGGGCTTCGAGATCGTCCGCTTCCGTGACGAGGCTCTCCCCGATGGCTTTGGCGATATAGCCGCCTTCGGGAGCTTCCTCTACGACAAAGACCAACTCTTCCGCCGGTTTTTCCATGATCCTTCCCTCGTTGGAATTATAACAGGGATATTCCGCATGCGCAATATACGAAATGCCTATACCGGCGCCGGGCGGCGCCCGGTTAGAACCTGGCCGCCCGCAGGCTGGCGACGGCCTTGGTCCCCTGGCGCATCAACTCGCTTTGGGAGAAGCTTCCCAGGCCGCGCAGGACGCCGTCGCCCTGGAGATAATAAACCGCCCGGCCCGCGGAAGTCTTAAGCGCGGTGTCGATGCGCCAGGAGGTTTCCAGCGTCATGCCGGCGAGCGGATCTTTAGCCGTTCCCACGTTGATGATCCCGGAATCGGGGATGTTGACGGCGAGGGAGAGCTTGTAGCCCCAATCGGCGTCGACCTTGAGCGGCTCGACCGTGACTTCGGCCAGGTAGCGCCCCACGCCGTTGTAGTTGCCGCCGTAGCTGCGCAGGACCTCGTAGGCGACGTCGATGACGCGCGCGCCGTAAAGGTTTTTGGCCGTGAGCCGATAGACGTCGCCGGACGGCGCGTGCCACCCCGCCAAGTCCGTCCATTGCGAGAGGTTCTTGGGAAGGGCCGAGGCGTACTGCGTGGTGATGTCCACGACGGGCTTGTTCTGCTGGATGATGTCCCAAATCTTGAGCCCGAGGTTGATGATGCCGGAGAGATCGGGGATGATGCCGGAGGGAAGAACCTGCGGCGCCGGAAGCGCAATCGCGGCGGGGACGTCCGCGGCTATCTTTTCAATCTTGATGGAGCTCTCGTCCAGGGTGTATCGCCCCGGGTCTTTTCGCGCCGCGGCGATCTCCGATTGCGAAAACTCGACTGGATATTGCGAGGCCCAGGCGGGCAGGGCGGCTCCGGCCGCGACGAAGACGAGCGGGACGAGCTTCAGGTATTTGGCCATGTCCGCACTATACTAAAAACTCGGGGAAATTGTCAGTCGCCTTGATTTAGGATTCGCGGCTATCTATACTAAGCCATGCCTGCGGAAGCGGAAAATGTTTTTGAGAAACGGCTCCTTGCCGCGGCGCCGGGCGCGACATGACGCGCCCGGCGCCCGAAGAGAGGGTTTTCGAGTTCAAGCCGGCGCGGATCAACGAACGCTTCCTGGCCTACATCCTGGATTTAGTTCCGTTCCTCGCGTGCTACGCGTTCTGCGTCCACCGGTTTCGGGCTCTTCCCCATGGTCCGGGCCTGGGCACGCGCCTGACGCTCATCGTCCTGGGCGCTTATTTCGGCTACGAATTCCTCGGCAATCTCTTCGGCGCGACCGTGGGCAAATGGCTCATGGGCGTGCGCGTCATCGGGACCGACGGCCGATCGCTGGGCGTGGTTCGCAGCCTGCTGCGGGCGACCGGATATTTCATCGGCACCCCGTTTTTTAATTTCGGCTTCATCATCGCCTTGTTCCAGCCCGAGTCGCGGGCGTTGCACGACCTGCTCGCCGGAACCGCGGTCGTGGAGCTTAAGCCCAAGAGTTCTTCCGAGGCCGCGCTGATTTTCGTCGCGGCCCTGGGGCTCATCTCGCTGATTTTCGGCGGCGCGCTTTATCTCCCCACCATCGAGCCGTCGCCCGCCGACGCCGCGGCCCTGCGGCAGGGCCGGCAGGCGATGGCGGTCCTGGGCCGAATCGAGGAATCGTACAAGGCGAGCCACGGGTCCTACACGGCCTCGCTCATGGATTTGGCCCAGGCCAGCGGGAACGTCTTGGCCTTCCGGGACTCGCTTGCCCGGATTTTCAACCCCGATGATTTCGTCATCGAGGCGGACGCGGACCGCTACCGCATCCAGGCGCGGCTTAAAGAGCCTTGGGCGAAATCTTTGGTCGTCGAAGGGCCGGCCGCGCCCGCCACACGCTAGCGGCGCGTCTGCGCCGGCCTACCTGCCCAAGTGCTTGCGGGCCTGCTCGAGTTTTTCCGGCGTTCCCACGTCCTGCCAATAGGCGTCGTCGCACCGGAAGGCGCGGATATCGCCCCCCGCCGCCGCGATCCGGACGTAAGCGTCGCTGAGTGAAAAGGCGCCGGACTCCGTCATCCGCGATAAGAGTTCCGGCGACGCGACGGAGACGCCGCAGAAGGCCAGGGGCGCGGCGCGGTCGAGGCCGGAGGCCGAGCGTCGCGGACGCCGCAGGGAGATGCGTTGGCGTCCGCGGCCCAGCAGCCGGCCGTCGGAGCCGAAAAGAAGCGGCCGGGAGCTTGCCCGGCGTTGGACCGCCAGCGTCGCCAAGGCGCCGCTTTTGAGGTGGCTTTGATAGAGCGCGCTCAAATCGATGTCGCTTAGGACGTCCACGTTGTGGATGAAAAAGGGCCGGCCGTCCGCGACGAGCGGCGCGGCTTTTTTGAGCCCGCCGCCGGTGTTGAGCAGCGTTTCTTCGCGGGAGAGCTTGATGTCCAGGCCGAAATTGGCGCGTTCTTCAAGAAATCGCGCGATTTTGTCCGCGAGATGAAACGCGTTGACGGCGAAGGCGTCTGTTCCCGCCGCGGCCAGCCGACGCAAAACGATTTCCAGCATGGTCTTGTCCCCGACTTTGACCAGCGCCTTGGGCGTTTCTTGCGTCAAGGGCGCCAGCCTGGTCCCCATCCCCGCGGCCAGTATGACGGCTTTCATCGGCTAGGCCTACTTAGGCCTAGATAGGGCCTAGCTAGGCAGGTAGATAGGGTATAGATAGGGGGGTGATAGGGTATAGACAGGGTGGTAGATAGGGGGTTGATAGGGTATAGACAGGGTGGTAGATAGGGGGTTGATAGGGTATAGACAGGGTGGTAGATAGGGGGTTGATAGGGGGTGGTAGGTAGTGCCGGGGTTGGCGAGAGTCGCATTTTATTTGTTTTCCGGCAGAGCGTAGTGGGAACTGCTGTCCCCCTTTTTGCCGATATGGATTAAAAGGCCTTCGCTGACCATCCGCTCTAAAAGGAGGGCGGCGCGGGCGCGGGAGACATTAAGCAGGTTCGCGCACTCCCGCGTGGCGATGCGTCCGCCGTGGGCGCGGCAATGCGCGATGATGGCGGCCTTGCGCTCGGCCCAATCGGAGGACGGAAACGGAGGCGGCTCCGGCGCCGGGGCCGGGTGCGGCGCGGGCGGCCAGGGCGCTGGGATCGGCTGCGGCCGGGGCTTGGGCTTTGGGCGCGGGGCGTCGCTCAAGCCTTTGGAGGCCGCGACGAGGTAGAACAGGACCGCGGTCTCAAGCGCCAGGAGAAAAATATTTTGCGGCGGGAAAAAATGGCGGGCGGGCTTGTCCTGCGCCGCGGCCTCGGCGACCCAGATCAGAAAGACCGAGACCAGCCAAAGGATCGCGGGGAGGCCGCCCCAAGCGCCTTCCTCGCCGCCGTACCAGCGCCGCCAGCGCTCGATTTCGCCCAGGGCGACGTCCGCGAGCATGACCGCGAAGGCGGCGGCCAGCCATCCCCATAGGCTTTGCGCGGTTGCGTCGGAAAGATGAAAGGCCAGCGCGGCGTCCAAGGCAAAAGCCGCGACGGCCGCCGCGAAAAAGCGCGGGCTCAGCAGGTCGGTCAGGCGGGTCGGTCGCGTCTGGTTCGTTGGGCGCATAAGAAGTCTTGGCGATTCTACAAAAGGAACGCCCCGAACTTCCAAAATCCGTTGGTTCGCCTGCGGACTCCGGAAGTTTTGGACGGGCGATTTTGGGCCGCGCGCGCGGCCCCGGAAATAAAATCTTAAAAACAGACGCTTAAAATGAATCGCTGTTTGCATTTTAAAAGGAGCCTTCAAATCCATGGATTGTATTGACGCTAAAACTGGAAGCCGTGACGATGTTCCGGTCCAGCTTGATTTGTTCACCGGCAAGCCGGAAGCCGCCAAGTTCCGGATGGAGGATGATTTATTCCTGGAGGAAGGGGCCTCCTGGGAATTGGCGGACGGCCTGTCCCTCGTCCAATCGAAGGACGGCGCGCAGCTGATTTTATCCGGCTACGGGCTGTTCCTCGCCAAGAAAAGCGAGCGGCTTGTCGTCAAGGAGGGCGGCAAGGCGGTTTACGAATTTCCGTTTTTCCGGCTCACGGACGTGATCATTCAATCCCGAGGGATTTCGATTTCAGCGGACTTGATCGAGGAACTCTGCAAGCGCGGCGTCAGGGTTTCCTTCCTGGGATTCGGCGGCAGGCCTTACGCCATGCTGACCTCGCCCATGCTGTCGGCGACCGTCCACGCAAGGCGCGAGCAAATCATCGCCTTCAACGACCAAAGAAGCGTGGAATTCTCGAAGAAGGTCATCGCGGGCAAGATATCAAACCAAGCCAAGCTGCTCAAATATTTCGGCAAGTACGTGAAGCAGGCGGACCCGGAGAGGTTTTCACGGATGGAGGCCGTCATCGCCGCGATTGAGGAAACCGTTGGCAAAATAGGAGCCGTCAACGCCTCCAAGATAGACGAGGCCAGGCAGACGCTCATGGGCCTTGAGGGAAGCTCCGCCAAGCGCTATTGGGAGGGCGTTCAAGAGCTCATCGGCCACAAAACCCAATTCTTCGGGCGCGAGCATCGTGGCGCGGGCGATCTCGTCAATGCCCTGCTCAATTACGGATACGGAATCCTCTACAGCTGCGTCTGGGGCGCGGTCTTAAACGCCGGTTTGGAGCCGTTCGCGGGATTTCTTCATGTCGATCGTCCCGGTAAGCCGTCCCTCGTCCTTGATTTGGTCGAGGAATTCCGACAACCGGTGGTGGACAAGGTCGTCATCGCGCACGTGAATCTGGGCGAGGCGTCGGAAATGAAGGATGGGATGCTGGGCGAGCAAGAGCGCAAGGCCTTCGCGCGGAAAATCGTGGAGAGGTTGGAGACGCCCGAGCCGTTTCAAGGGAAGAAATATCAAATCAAGTCCATCATCCAAATGCAGGCGCGCAACGTCGCGAGCTTTCTGCGCGGGCAGGGCGATTACCGGCCGTTTTCCTTCAAGTGGTGAAGCCGCGTGGAAGAGCTTCGGACGTTCGTGATTTACGATATTCCCAGCGACAAAATCCGCAGCCGCCTGGGAGAAATCTGCAAGGACTACGGGCTTGAGCGCGTCCAATACAGCGGCTTTCTGGGCCTTTTGACGAGAAATATGCGCGAGGAGCTTTGCTTGAAGCTCGGGGAGACGCTTGGAGACGAGCCGGGAAAAATCATGATCCAGCCGATCTGCGAGAAAGACGCCAAGGCCATGTTCGAAATCAAGAACGAGGCTCATGATCCAGCTCAGAGTTAACGACATCAAGCAATACGCGTATTGCCCGCGCGTCGTTTTTTACGATTACGTCATGCCTGTGGACAAGGCGGCGACGTTCAAGATGAATCACGGTCGCGCCGCCGAGGCGCGAATCGACGATCTGGAAAAGAGGCGGGGATTGTCGCGCTATGGCCTGGATCGGGGTGAGCGCCGGTTTCATGTCCCGGTCTTCTCTGAGAAGCTTGGCTTGGGCGGAAAGATAGACATGATCATTGAAACTCCGGAGTCCGCGATTCCGGTGGATTTCAAGATGACGCAAGCCGACGTCCAGCCGAACCATCTTCTTCAGCTCTGCGGTTACGCCTTGATTTTGGAGGACATGGTCGGCAAGCCGGTTCCGCGCGGCTTTGTCTACCGGATTCCCGCGGAAGAGGCGCATGAAGTCGTTTTCACCGAGGAACTGCGCCGGGAGACTCGCGCCGCGATTGAAAACATCAGGCGCATGATCGAGCAAGAAGAAATGCCGCCGCCGACCGAGTCGCGCGCCCGCTGCGAGGGCTGCGAATTCCGCAACTATTGCAGCGACGTGTTTTAAGCGGCGGCCAGCGTCTTTTCCAAGGCTTGGGCCACCTGCTGCGACCTTGAAGCGGCAATCGCCGGGAAGTTCTTCTTGAGCGCCGTGACCGTTTGCTGGACGCTTTTTAGCGCGAATTGCACGCCGCCGACCTTGTGCTTGGAATAATTCAGGATTCTAAAGCCCGTGGGAAGGCCCGTAAATACTCCCACTTCAAGAAGAAGGACGTCATCCATCTCTAATACTCCCGAAGGCTCGCCGGTTTTGAAGGTGACGTAGTAAATGTCGTCCTCCTCGTCGTAATACTCGGAGAAATCGATATTCATGGAACCCTTAAGCCCCTTTTTCATTTTTTGCCTTGTATTCTTTCCCTGGTTTTGGTTTCGAAACCGGATAGGAAGTGCATACGCGCCCCGTCGTTTCGTCGATAATCACGCAAAAATACGGGAACGGGAAATTCCCCGTGGGAACCTCGAGCGATTCGTTTAATTTCATGGTCGCGAATTTTTTGTAGTAATGAAATTGCTTGGGATAATGACTTGAATGCCGCACGTTATCCGGGTTGATTAAAGTAGTCCCCAATTTGTCTCCGTTGGCCCGGTAATAAGTTCTTTCAGGCTCCGAACAAATTCTATCCCACTTGCTTTTGGAAAGCCTGACCTCGCCGTGATAGCGAGTCTGAAAACGCGCGAATCCCGATGGATCAAATGAGATATCTGGCAATCTCTGCCCCAAGAGCAGCTCGGCTTCCTTATTATAGCGGGAACGGCGGGAATTTCAAGGCTTAGGCGACTTCAGCGCGCCGCTCGATTTTTAATTGGCTTTCCTTGTGCAGCTTTTTAAAATCTTCGGCCTTTAAATCTCTTCCCGACATCAAGTAGCTATTGCAACACCTGACGTAAGCCGTCGTCTTCGTATTGATCCGTCTTCCTTGCCGTGATCCTAGCTGTTGCCGTTAGGCCCAATCAAGAGAAATGTCGTTGCCGGAGGGC
>Ga0307372_10002201_pt1 | contig 32709 bp, 30 predicted proteins | sample OX1MG_FD_202533 | JGI IMG/M metagenome (GOLD analysis project Ga0307372, IMG submission 202533) | Soil microbial communities from Risofladan, Vaasa, Finland - OX-1 | ecosystem: Environmental > Terrestrial > Soil > Coastal area > Acid sulfate soil | place: Finland: Risofladan, Vaasa | collected... | reverse complement strand
TTCCTCCAGGGTGATCTCCAGCTGTGCACGGCGGCTCGGCGGCTGGTGGCGGAGCAGTTCCTCCGGCGCGACCGACAGCGCCTTGGCCAGTGACTCGATGAGCGAGAGCTTCGGCTCCCGGCGGCCGTTCTCCAGCAGCGAGAGCGCTGACGGCGCGCGCCCCACCCGGGCGCCGAGCTCGGCGAGTGTGATGCCCCTGGCGCGGCGCAGGTGACGCAGCCGCTGGCCGAACGTGGCCAGGTCCACGGCGAAGTCCCCAGCCCCATTCGTAGCAAGGTCTAGACCACTTGACGTCAATGATCTCGCTTCTTGCTTAAGGAAGTCTGTCATAAGTTCAGTCTAGATGAAATTCTCGCGATTTTCACAACCCAGTTCCTGGCGTGCCGCGCTCGGACCGGGCAAGCTCGCAGATATCACCCAGGGGACGACAGAACGTCGGGAGGATCCAGTGAGCGATGGTCGCCTCGAGGGCAGCAACGGTCATGGGCAGCGCGAGACCAGCCCCGCGGACGCGCAGGCGGAGCGGCTGAGCCGGGAGTGGGCGTCCAGCCCGCGCTGGCGCGGCGTCAAGCGGACCTACGCGGCGCAGGACGTGGTGCGGCTGCGCGGCTCGGTCCAGGAGGAGCACACCCTGGCCCGGCTGGGCGCGGAGCGGCTGTGGAAGCTGCTGCACACCGAGGACTACGTGAACTCACTCGGTGCCCTCACCGGCAACCAGGCAGTGCAGCAGGTACGGGCGGGGCTGCCGGCCATTTACCTGTCCGGCTGGCAGGTGGCGGCCGATGCCAACCTGGCCGCGGAAACCTACCCGGACCAGAGCCTGTACCCGGCCAACTCGGTCCCGCAGGTGGTCCGGCGGATCAACAACGCCCTGCTGCGCGCCGACCAGATCACCTGGGCCGAGACCCAGGCCGGCGCCGCGGGCACCCCGCCGCACTGGCTGGCGCCGATCGTCGCCGACGCCGAGGCCGGATTCGGCGGCGTGCTCAACGCGTTCGAGCTGATGAAGGCCATGATCACGGCCGGGGCGGCCGGGGTGCACTGGGAAGACCAGCTCGCGTCCGAGAAGAAGTGCGGTCACCTCGGCGGGAAGGTCCTCATCCCGACCGGCCAGCACATCAAGACGCTGAACGCCGCCCGGCTGGCCGCCGACGTACTCGGGGTTCCCACCCTGGTCGTGGCCAGGACCGACGCGCGCGCGGCCACGCTCATCACCAGTGACGTGGACGAGCGCGACCGGCCCTTCCTGGCCGGCGGGCGGACCGCGGAGGGTTTCTACCGGGTGCGCAACGGGATGGCGGCGGGCATCGCCCGCGGCCTGGCCTATGCCCCCTACTGCGACCTGCTGTGGATGGAGACGTCCACCCCGGACCTGGACGAGGCGCGGGAGTTCGCCGAGGCGATCAGGCAGCAGTACCCGGACCAGCTGCTCGCCTACAACTGCTCACCGTCCTTCAACTGGCGCAAGCACCTCGACGACGGGACGATCGAGAAGTTCCAGCGCGAGCTGGGCGAGATGGGCTACAAGTTCCAGTTCATCACGCTGGCCGGCTTCCACGCGCTCAACTACTCGATGTTCGACCTGGCCCGCGGTTACGCCACGGAGGGCATGCCCGCCTATGTCCGGCTGCAGGACGCCGAGTTCGCGGCCGAGGCAGCGGGCTACACCGCCACCCGCCACCAGCGGGAGGTCGGGACCGGCTACTTCGACCTGGTCACCTCGGCCATCACGCCGGACGCGTCCACCGTGGCGCTGGCGGGTTCCACCGAGAGCGAGCAGTTCGCCGCCCACGCACATTGAGAGAGCCGCGGGTCCCGGAAGCCCGTGGCAGGCCGGCGGCCAGGCAGCGCCTGGCCGCCGGCTCAGCTCAGGACAGCAGGCCGGTGGCGGCCGGCAGCGCGGTCTCCTCGTCGTCCTCGTCGTCTTCGTCGTGCTCGCTGTGCCAGCGCGCGGGGACGAACAGCGGGACGATCATCGCGGCGCCCAGCAGCGCCAGCGCGCCGCTGGCGAGCATGGCCCGGAAGCCCGCACCGAACGCATGGCCCTGCAGCGGGATCCAGCCAAGCGCCCGGTGGCTGCTCACGGCCAGCAGCGCGGTCCATCCCAGCAGCGCCAGCCCGGGCAGGCCGGTGGCGAGCGGGGAGATGGCCCGGACCGCGAGCAGGATGCCCAGGAACAGGCCGGTAGCGATCAGCGCCGACAGCGCGATCAGGCCGGTCTTGCTGGTGAGGCCGGAGCCTTGGGTGGCCAGGACGGTGAGGTGGGTGATGCCCCAGCCGGCGCCGAAGAACAAGGCGGCGGTGAGGGCTATTGCCAGAATGATGCCTATCAGGTGACGCATTCAGCCATTGGACCTCTACTCCCGCTCCTAATCCCAAACTACGGCGTGAGCGACTCTACTTGACCCCCTCGCGATCTGGCAGTCCGTTGGTCATACGCTGGACAGCCAATGGGCGCGCCTGGCCGGGCCGGCGCAGCCGCCGCAGCGCCACCCGGGCCCGGTTGAGCGGCCCGAGCACCAGGTAGGCCCCGTAGGCGTCCCGCTCGATCAGGGCGAGCTTCGCGCCGCGCGGGCCTGGTGGGCGCCGGTAACCGGATGGCCGGTAGCGGCGGTAGTCGGCGGCCATCTGGTGGAAGAACTCCCGCCGCGCCCGGCGCGGCACCAGCCCGCTGGCGAGCACGGTGCTGTAATGCTCGATCGCCCGCCCGAACACCGCTGCTGCCACCTCCGCGCTCACCCCGTCCATCAGGGCGAACACGGCTTGGTAGGAGGAGAAGATGCGGAAATGGGCCATGCTGGTGGTGGCCAGGAAAGAACGGCTCCGGCGCCGGTACAGGTAGCAGGCCCGGTCCAGCAGGGCGATCCGCTCCGCGCGGAGCAGTGCCATGCAGGAAACCGGCACGTCCTCGTGGATCCCGGGTGCGAAGCAGACCGGCAGGCCAGTCAGGAACTCCCGCCGGAACACCTTGCTCCAGACCGTCATGGTCCGCTCGATCAGGGCCGGCCGGTCCGCCAGCGTGAGCGCCGGGCCGGCGCCCGGCGCCGGGGCGGCCAGCAGGCCCGCGCCCGGGCTCGGCTCCGTCCGGCCCGGCCGGTGCAGGATCAGGTAGTCGACGAGCAGCACGTCGGGCTGCTCGCGGTCCAGTTTCGCGGCGACCGCGGCCAGTGCGCCGGGTACCAGCAGGTCGTCGGGATCCACGAACCACACGTAGGTGCCGGCCGCCTCGGCGAGCCCGCGCATTCTGGCCGGGCCCGGCCCGGTGCTCTCGGGCAGGTGGATCACCCGCAGCCGGGGGTCCGCCCGTGCCGTGGCGTCGAGGATGGCGCCGCAGCCATCGGGCGATGCGTCATCGACCGCGATCACCTCCAGGCCGGCGCCGGCCTGGCCGGCCGCCTGGCCCTCCAGCACCGAGCCCAGGCATTCCGGCAGGAACTCCTCGACCCCGTGGACCGGCAGCACGATGCTGATCAGCGCGCCAGCGCCCAGTCCGGTCATCGCTCATCCGTGGTCATGGCCCACCGATGATAGACGCCGGGTGACCGCGCCGTGGCCGGCCGGACCCATGGATGTCATACCGACCGCGTATTCTTCGGCGCGTGCGTATCGACACCGTCTTCCGGGCCATCGGGTCATTTTCCGTCCGTTTCCGCTGGCTGGTCCTGGCAGTCTGGGTGGCGGGCGCCATCGCCGCCATCACGCTGCTGCCGTCGCTGTCCAGCGTGACGCAGGGCAACAACACCAAGTTCCTGCCCGCCAGCGCGCCGAGCGAGCACGCGGCGCTGCTCGCGGCTCCGTTCGGCACCGCCAACCTGCTGCCCATCCCGGTGGTGGCGGCCCGGTCCGGCGGCCCGCTGACCGCGGCCGACGTGGCGGCGCTGACCAGCCTGCAGGGCCAGTTCGGCAAGGTCGCCAGCGTCAGCAAGGTGATCGACCTCGGCCGGTCCCCGGACGGGCAGGCCGAGCAGCTGATCGTGCTCGCGACCCAGGCGGGCGGCGGGCAGAACCAGATCACCGATCTCGTCGATGCGATGCGCGCCACCATCGCCGGGGCTCATCTGCCGGCCGGGCTGCAGACGCATCTCGCGGGCAATGTGGCGGTTCAGGTCGACCAGCAGAAGGCGTCGGGCAACACCGGGAGCCAGGTCCAGAACTTCTCGATGCTGTTCATCCTCGTGCTGCTGGTGCTGATCTTCCGGTCGCTGACGCTGGCGCTGACCACGATCGCGCCGGCGGTGTTCTCGGTCCTCATCTCCGGGCCGCTGGTCGCCGAGGCGGCCCAGCACGGGCTGCAGGTCTCCCCGCTGGCGCAGTACCTGATGATCGTGCTGGTGCTCGGCGCGGGCACCGACTACGGGCTGTTCCTGGTCTTCCGGGTCCGGGAGGAACTGCGGGCCGCCCAGCATGAGCAGGAGTCCTACGCCACCACCGGGTTCGGGAACATGCTGCGCGCGATGGGCGGGGACCTGGTCCACCCCCGGCAGCCGGCCCGCGAGGCGATCGTCCACTCGGTGACCCGGGTCGGCGAATCCATCACGTTCTCCGCGGGCACGGTGATCGCGGCGGTGCTCACGCTGCTGCTTGCCAGCTTCCCGTTCTACTCCAACCTGGGGATCCCGTTCGCCATCGCGATCGGCGTGATCCTGGTCTCCGGGCTGACGCTGCTGCCCGCGCTGCTGTCGATCCGGCTGTCCCTGCTCGCGCTCAAGCGGACGCTCTTCGCTGCGTCCCCGCCCTTCCACCGGCCCAAGCTGCTGCCCTGGAGCATCCAGGGCAGCGGGAAGGCCGGCACCTGGGGCCGGATCGCCTCCCGGATCGTCCGCCATCCGGTGCCCACGCTGGCGACCGGCCTGATCGTGTTCGGCGGGCTCGCCTTCGCGGTGCTCGGCTACCAGGCCTCGGGCTTCGGCGGCAACACCGCACCGCCGGCGGGCAGCGACTCGGCCGCGGGCACCACCCTCCTGGCCCGCCACTTCCCGCAGTCCTCGGCCAACCCGACCAGCCTGATCTTCCGTTTCGCGGCGCCGGTCTGGGAGCACCCGGCGGCACTGGCCGCGGCTCAGCGCCAGCTCGCCGCAACCGGGCTGTTCACCACCGTCACCGGGCCGCTCAACCCGGTGGGCGCGCCGATGCCGCCGTCCGCCTACACCGCGATGCACCGCCTGCTCGGCCCGGCCGGTGCCCTGGCCGCGGTGCCCCCGCCCAGCATCAGCGGACGGCAGGCCCTCCTGTACCAGCTCTACCGGGCGACAGCGAACTACGTCAGCGCTGACGGGCACACAGTGCAGTACTCGGTCGGCCTCAAGGCCGGGGATCCGGGCGGTACCCCGGCGATGCACGCTGTGCCGTCGGTCCGTGCCGCCACCACCCGGGTGGCCGCGTCGGTCGGCGCCGCCGATTCCGGAGTCGGCGGGGAGGCGCCCGCGCTCTACGACATCAGCAGCATCTCCAACAGCGACCTGGTGCACGTGATCCCGATCGCGATCCTGGCCATCGGCCTCCTGCTCGCCGTGGTGCTGCGCAGCCTGGTGGCCCCGCTGTATCTCATCGCCTCGGTCGGGCTGTCCTACCTGGCGGCGCTGGGGCTGGCTGTCCTGCTGTTCGTCGAGATCGGCAACAGCGGCGGGCTGGTCTTCTTCCTGCCGTTCCTGATGTTCATCTTCCTGCTGGCCCTCGGTGAGGACTACAACATCCTGGTGATGACCAGGATCCGGGAGGAGGCACGCAAGCTGCGGCTGCGCGAGGCGGTGTCGCGCGCGCTGAGCGTGACCGGGACCACGGTGACCTCGGCCGGCCTGGTCCTGGCCGGGACCTTCGTCGTGTTCGGCCTGGTGGCGGGCAGTGGCTCGGGTGGCAGCCAGTTCCGCGATATCGCGTTCGGGCTGGCGCTGGGCATCCTCATGGACACCTTCCTGGTACGGACCCTGCTGGTCCCCTCCACCGTGGTACTGCTGGGCCGGTGGAACTGGTGGCCGTCCCGGATGAGCCGCCCCGGTGCTGAGGCGCCCAGTGCCGGCCCGGACGCGGCCAGCACCGAAGGGCCGGACAGCCCGGATGGGGGTTCCCTCGCCGCGGGCGGCAGCGACGACCCCGCGCTGGGACGGGCGCGGGGCTGAGCCGGCCGCCAGCGCGCGTCCTGCTCCCCCCACCGGGCGAATGGCGGAATACCGCCGATCAGGCCACCCGGCTGGCAGCGGGCGGAATACTGTCGGTGATCTGCGGGACATGCCGTGCCAGGTGCTGGCCACAGCGGTACTGACCCGTCACACTCGCCTGAGGGGAAATCCGAGCTACGCCCTCGCGCGGCATCAGGCACGCCGGCCCGGCCGGCGGCGCAGAAGGGACGCCGATGCAGGAACTGCGCCTGGCCGCGGTGAGTGAGGACGGCACCTATGCCGTCCTCACAGCGCCGGGGCGCAGTGGCCGCTTCTCGCTGCCGATCGATGACAGGCTGCGGATTGTGGCGCGTGGGCAGTTCTCCCGGCTCGCTCAGTACGAGATCGAAGTGGAGAGTCCCTTGCGACCCAAGGAGATCCAGGACCGGATCCGTGCCGGAGAGACGGCGGAAGAGATCGCCGACGCGGCCGGTGTGCCGATCGAGCGGGTGCGCCGGTTCGAGGGGCCGGTGCTGGCCGAGCGCGCCTACCGGGCACAGGAGGCGCAGAGGGCGAGCATCCGCCACCCGGGCGATTCCGGCCCGGGCAGGCGGCTGGGCGACGTGGTGACCGAGCGCCTCACCGACCTCGGGGCGGATACCGAGGACGCGGAGTGGGATTCGCGCAAGCGTGCGGACGGCAACTGGCAGGTGTCGCTGATGTTCAGCGCGGGCGACCATCCCCGGCTGGCCGAGTGGGTGTTCGATCCGCGCAGCAGGCACGCCAGCCCGGCCGACGACACCGCCGCCGGGCTGTGCCTGCCGCACGCTGAGCTGCCGCCGTCGCCGTCGCGGCAGCCTGGGTCCGCGACAGTCACGCCTATCGCCAGCCGGCTGAGCACTGCACCCGCCGACTACGATCCGCGGCCACAGCCCGAGCCCGCGCACGTGAGCGGCCCGCAGCGGGCGGCTGTCGTCACCGAGGACGCCCGGCCGGCCGCGGACGCCCAGCCCGAACCTCCCCTTCCTGGCCGGGAGCGCCCGGCCAGGAAGGCGGCAGGCGGCAGGTCCCGGCGGTCCTCAGTGCCCTCCTGGGACGAGATCATGTTCGGGACCTCACGCCAGCCCGACTAGGGCGCGGGCGCCGCGGCCGCGGCGCCGGGGCCCGCGGGTACGATCGCCAGCGAAAACCGTAGTGGTCGGAAGAGGTGCAGGTGAGCCGCTGTCACGACGCACTTCTGCGCGGCTGGCGCGGCTGGGTTACGCCCGCTGTGGCCGCCTGCTGCAGCGTGCTCCTGCTGACCGGCTGCGGCCTGGTCGGCGGCCCGAAGACGGTGCGGGCGGACGTCCCCAACACCATGACCGTGACCAGCCCGGATGTCACCCCCAGGGGGGTGATGGGGTCGGCTTACACCTGCCGGGGGGCCGGAAAGTACCCGGGCCTGCATTGGTCCGGCGCTCCGCAGAGCACCAAGTCGCTGGCGGTGGTCATGGATGACGCCGCCGCCCCGGTAACCCCGTATATCTACTGGATCGTGTTTGATATCGGCCCGCAAACCACGAATATACAAGCGGGCCAGATTCCAGCCGGGGCGCGGCAGGCGCGCAATAGTAAAGGCTCGGTTGGCTATGATCCGCCATGCCCGGTGAATCAAAACCATGCGTACCGCTTTACCGTTTACGCACTCGGTTCGAGGCTGCGGCTCCGGGCCGGGGCCAGCGCAAAATCGGCCTGGTCGGCTATCGCACAGGCCGCTATCGCGCGTGGCAGGCTTACGGCTATTGCCACTCCGTAATCGATTAGTCGCGCAGTGTAAACATCAGGAGTAAAAAGTTCTCTAAACACGTGACACAGGCCATACGGGTCCGCCACAATCACTGATCAGGAGTTCAGCCTTGGACTGATCCAAGGCGCTAGCGCCACAGGGGAAGGTCCGCGTCGATGGCCGCGTGTGCCTCGCTAGCGCTACCCAGATGGCCATGGCTCGTTGGGTGGTGTAATGACTCTGCTGCTGGTAGTGGGCCTCGCAGCCGTTATCCTCGTGATTCTCATCGCGGTCTTTCTGAGCCTGCGGCTCGGGCGGGGCGATGACCACGAGGAGTCGGAGGGCAGGCCCGGCGAGCGCAGCCGTGACCGCCTCGATGCCGAGGACTCCCGCTCGCGGGACCGTGACCGGCGCGAAGCGCGGCGCCCATCGGCCGTTTCTGCCCGGTCAGCCCGCGCTGGCGTGCCCAATGGCCAGCGCCAACGGGCCGAAGCCGAGCCAGACCGCCGTTACCGTGACCGCGACGAGCGCCGCCCCGAGCGCGAGCAGGCCAGACCGCGGGAGTACGACTACCCGCCGCAGCGCGGCGGGCGCTACGACAGTGGGCCACTGGAGCACCCGAGTGACCCGCGCCGGCCGGTAGCGGCCGGGGCCCGCCGCGCGGGTTCCAGCCGGGACCAGTCCGCCCGCAGGTCCGGCAGCGGGCGGGACCGGTACGACTCAGGCGCATCGCTGTCTGACACCGGCCCCGCGCCGCGCCCGGCGGCAGACGACTTTCCCTCCGGGCCGTTCCCGGCCGCGGACCTCCCATCGGGTGAGTTCCCTTCCGGGCCGCTGCCCGTGGCCGACTTCCCATCCGAAGCGTTCCCGGCCGCGGACTTCCCATCGGGTGAGTTCCCTTCCGGGCCGCTGCCCGTGGCCGACTTTCCTTCCGGTGAAATGCCCGCTGCCCGTGGCCGCGGCAGATCGGCCGCGGCAGGCGATGGCGGCCGGGACCGCCCGGAGCAACGGCGCAAGCCGGCCAAGGGCCAGAGCGCGGCGAAGGGACGGTCGCGCAGCAAGCGCGATGATGACGATGACTGGCCCAGCATGGAATGGGACAAGCTCTCCGACGAGCAGTACTGGGCGGAACTGTCCTCCGACAAGCCGCTGGCGTCCAGCGAGCCCAAACCGGCGGCCGCCAAGAACGGGCAGTCGCGCGCCAGCGCCGCAAAGACCAAGTCCGCCAAGGCCGATCCGGCCCCGGCACTGCCCCCGGCCGCCGAACCAGTCCAGGGACGTGACCGTGACCTGCCCAGCAGGAAGGGCCGCAGTGCCCAGCAGCGGGAAGCGGTCACCGAACGGCTCCCGATCCGGGCCCGGCCGCAGCCCGCTGCGCCGGCCCGCACTGCCAGTGACAGCCCGCCGCCAGCCCGGGCCGGCAACGGCCGCCAGGCCAGCGAGCCCAGCGAGCCCAGCCTCGCCATGCTGGCCAGCCTCGCCAGTGCCCCCCCACCGGCCAGGCCTGCCGGTGCGCTCGATGAGGATCCGCTGACCAGCCCGTCGTTCGCCAGGCCTACGGTTGACAGCCGGTCCTACCAGAGCGCCAGGAAGAACCCGCAGGCCCAGGACACCGGTGGGCACCAGCAGCTGGACAGCCCGCCCGCAAGTGCTGGCTACGGTGGCAACGGCTACGGAACCGGCGGCTACGAGGCCGCTGGCTACAACGGCAACGGTTATGCCAACGGCAGCGGGCACAGTGCTGGCAGCGGGCACAGCGCCGCCGAGCCCGCGGCCTACGTCCCCGCCAGCGGTACCTACCAGGCCCCCGACTACAACACCACCACGGCCTACGCCTACCCGCCCGCTCCTGCGGCCCAGCCCAGCCTGCCGCCAGCTCCCGCCCCCCAGCAGGCCGGCTGGTACGACGAGCCCGCCGTCCCGCAGGGCAATCCGTACGGGAGCTACGTGGAACCTGCCCAGGCCAGCTATCCCACCACCCCGCCGGCGGGGTATGAGCACCAGCAGCACGCTGGCGCGGGATATCCCGGCTACCCGGCCGGTTACGCCGAGCAACCGGGCTATGACCAGGCGGCCGCCATGCCGTACCAGGCCATGCCGGGTGCCGGGGTGCCCGTTCCCCCGGCCGGCGACACCCAGCTCCCCCCGCCCGGGTCCTACCCGGAAGCTGGATATGCCGAGGCCGGCGGTTACCCGCAGGAGCACAGCCAGGGCTCCTACGATGCCTACGGCAACGACGGCTACGCCCCTGGCTACCCGGCCGGCTATGCCGCCGACCCGTACGGGCACGACGGGTACGGTGGCTATCCCGCCAGCCAGGGTTGACAGACCAGCATGGCGCGGGCTGAGAATGTCCCGACCGCGACACAGAGCAGGGGAGACGGTGGACCGCCCTCGGGATCACGCACGCTCATATCATCTGCACCGGCTGGCGACCGCCCTTGACACCCAGGGACTGCAGTCGACGATGAGAACTACCTACCCCGCGGCACTGCACATCTTCGCCCCGGGTGCGGCCATGCTGGCCGAGAGCATCGACTGTATTCCCGGCACCGACGACGACGGCCGTCTCCGCTGGTACTTCCGGTGGTCCTGGGGAGAACTGCTGCACGACGCCGAGGATCCGTCGGCCGCCGCGGCCAAGATCGCCGAGGTGCTCTCGTCCCGCTGAGCCGGCGGCGGGGGCCGCGGCCAGCGGCGCGCCGTCAGTTCTGGCCGGGCGTCAGTTCCGCCAGCGCCCGCGACGCGTAGGCGAGCACATGCGGCATCAGCGGGAAGCGCCGGAGTTCGTCCTTGCTGAACCAGTGATAGGCGCGGGCTGCCCGGTAGTCGAGTGAGACCTCCCCGTCCACGACATGGCAGAAGTACACGAAATCCAGGTACTCCGCCGACGGGCTGATCCGGATCTCCTGGATCGCCACCGGCATCGGCAGCGGGGACACCGCCTCGTCGCGCACGTCGACGCCATTCCCGCTGGCCACGCTGACCGCCAGCCCGGTCTCTTCCCTGACCTCCCGGATGAGTGCCTCGTGCGGGTACTCCCCCGACGCGAGCTCTATCCGCCCGCCGGTCGGCACCCAGCGCGACAGTCCGCCATGCCACAGCAGCAGGACCCGCCCGTTCCGCACGACGTACCCGCCCACGACATAGGTGGCATCGCGCAGGTATTTCATGTCCTGGCCTCCCAGGAATCCGGTGTCACCCGGTCATCTCCCTCCGGGCCTAACTCGAGCCCGCACATCGCGATGACGATATCGACGGTTTCGTCGACCGACATCTTGTCCGTCCGGATCACGACCGCGTCGGGTGCCACCCGCATGGGCGAGGTCTCCCGTTCCCGGTCCATCCGGTCCCGTTCGGCGAGCTGCCGTTCCACTTCGGCCTGGGTGGTGAGCTCATCGACGCTCTGTGCCCACAGCTTCCGGGCCGCGCGTTCCTGCAGGCTCACGTCGAGGTACAGCTTGAGCCCGGCCTCCGGCGCGACGACGGTCCCGATATCGCGCCCGGCCAGGATGGTGGGCCCCTCGGAAACGACACGCCGCTGGATCTGCCTGACCACCTCCCGGACCCGCTCGAAGCGGGCCACCCGCGGGACGGTCCGGGTGATGTCCTCAACGTGCAGCCGCATGTCCGACAGCGGCCGGCCGGCGATGTTGATGACTCCCCCGGTGCCGGTTCTGGCGACCCCGACATCCTTCAGCACGCCGATCGAGACTTTCACCACCCCGTCGGCGTCATCGGGATCGGTCCCGCTGTCCAGCACCCCTCGGGCGACAAGCCGGTAGATGAGCCCGGTGTCCACCATCGCGTAGTGCAGCCGCACCGCAAGAGCCTGGCCGATCGTGCTCTTTCCGCTCCCCGCGGGCCCATCAATGGCGATCGTTTCGGGTCGCACCCGTTCTCCCTCTCCCGCCCCGTGAGCAGCAGCCGTGGCATCACCCTAGCCGAGCCCGAACAGCCGCCGGGGGTTGGTCACCCCCACGGCCTGCGCCTGCTCATCGGAGAGCGCTTCGGCCAGGGTGTCGGCCGGGCGGGCGAGCGCCATGTCGAAGGGAAGATCGGTGCCCAGGACCACATGGTCCAGGCCAGCCCGGCTGACCAGGTAGCGCAGGGCGGACGCGTCGTGGGTGATGGTGTCGAAGTAGAGCTGGCCGAAGAAGTCCCACGCGTTCACCGGGGCACCGGCCAGTTCGGGCCGGACGCCGCGGGCATGCACCAGGCGGCCGGCCTGGTAGGGCAGGAACCCGCCGCCGTGCATGAGCAGCAGCCGCACCCGCGGGTGGCGGGCCAGCACCCCGGCGCAGATCAGCCGCTCCACCACGATCGTGGTCTCCAGCGGGTTGCCGATCACGTTCTGCAGGTACCACTGGTCCAGCGCGGGGTGGGCACAGTTGAACGCGGGATGGATGAGCACCGGCCGCCCGATCGCGTCGGCCTGTTCCCAGAACACCCCGAAGCCGGGCTCGTCCAGGCGGCGGCCGGCGATCGAGGTGCCCAGCGCGGCCCCCACCGCACCCGCCGACACCGCCTCGGCGTACATCCGGGCCGCCTCCCGGGGTGCCTGCATCGGGAGGTTGGCCAGCCAGTGCAGGCGATCGGGCGCGTACGCGCAGAAGTCCGCCATCCCCTCATTGGTGGCCTCGCACAGCGCGATCGCCAGCCGCGGGTCCAGGTCATAGCCGAAAAGCACCGGCGCGGGCGAGACCACAGCACCCCAGAGCCCTCGTTTGGCCAGATCGGCGGTTTTCTCCTGCGGGCTGTGGAAGGCGGGCGCGAGCGGGAACGGCACGTGGTTCGGGCTGCGGAACACGCCGTCATCGGTGGAGATGCCAAGCCCGCCGTCACGGGCGGCCAGCCGCAGCACCGGGTCGGGGATGACGTGGTTGTGGACGTCGATGAACATCTCAGGCTCCCGAGGGCGACACCGTGATGGTCCGGCCGGCGGCGGCCGCCTCCGCGATGGCCGCGGTCAGCTCCACGCTGCGCAGGCCGTCCAGCCCGGACGGGCTGGGCTCGCGTCCGGCGGTGATCGCCTCCTCGAACGCCGTCACGGCGCCGGAGTATGCGCCGAAGCTGGCCGTCTCCACCGTGGTCTCGCCGTCGCCGGTCACGATGCTCAGGGTCCCGGTCATGTTCATCCGGGTGCAGGACCGGCCGGCCACCCGGCCCTTGGTCCCGTACACCGTGATGTCCGCCTGCGGGAAGGCGGCGGACTGGTTGACGTTCACATATGCCAGCGCGCCCGTGCCGTAGCGCAGCAGCACCAGCGCCAGGGTCTCCGGGTCCAGGCCGTCCTCATGCCCGGTCAGCGCGGTCACCTCCGTCACCTCGGCTCCCAGCAGGTACCGGATCAGGTCGAAGGCGTGCACGCCGATGTTGTTGATGGTCCCGAAGCCCGCCAGCGCCGGGTCGGTCCGCCAGCCTTTGAGCAGCGTCCGGCCCGAGCTCATCTCCACCTGCACCACCCGGATGTCCCCCAGCGTGCCGTCCTGGATGACCTGCCGGAGGCGGCCGAAGTTGTCGTGGAACCGGGTCTGGAAGGTGATCCCCAGCCGGACCCCGGCCTGCTCACAGGCGGCGACCGCGCGCCGGGCGTCGGCGACGGACAGCGCCAGCGGCTTGTCGCACATCACCTGCTTGCCGGCGCGCGCGGCCGCGACGACCTGGCCGGCGTGCTGCGCGTTCGGGGTGGCGATGTAGACCGCGTCCACCTGCGGGTCGGCCAGCAGCTCATCGAAGCTGGTGAGCGCCCGGGCGGCGGAGTGGCGGGCGGCGAAGGCATCCGCCCTGGCCTGGTCCCGGCTGACCACCGCGTGCAGCACACCCTGCGGGCTGGCGTTGATCGCCGGGGCGATCTCAGAGTCAGCGATCCGGCCCGGCCCGACAATTCCCCAGCGCACCTTGCTCACCATCTATGTCCGCCAATCACCCAGAAGTGCGACGTCGCCGCCGCAGCCGTCGATGGCGGCCAGCCAGCCGCCGGTCATGGCCGGGTGCGCGCCGGTGACGAGCTCCGGCCGGCAGCCGGTCACCATCGGCACCCCGAGACTGCGGGCCACCCCGGCCAGGTGTGAGCCGGCCGCCCCGGACCGGGCGATGACGCCGCGGGCGCCGAACAGCAGCGGTGCCAGCGCCGGCAGCGGCCGTTCCACCAGCAAGATGGCATCCGTGAGCCCGTCGGGCGGCCGCTCGTGCGGCCGGCAGGGCAGCAGCAGCCCGGCCGCCGTCCCCGGCGCGGCCGGCCTGCCCGGCACATGCTCCCCCCGGCCCATCACCGTCTCCGCGAGCACCGGCATCCATTCCCGTGCGGCGAGCAGGTCAGCGACCGCCACCGGAGCCGGCCGGGCGCCCGGCACTGGCGCTGGCGCTGGCGGCCTCTGCGTCGCCGGGGCGCTGCGCAGGGACTGCAGCAGCCAGATCCCGCCGTCACCGGCGGCCCATTCGATCACGTCGTCGCCCAGCTCCTGCCAGACCTGGCCGGCCAGCCGGGCCACCGCCGTCACGGTCTGCTCGCCGAGCAGGGCGGTGAGCCCGTCCCCGCCGCCCGTCCCCGGCTCCCCCGGCCGGGACGGCGGGCCGGCCGGGAGCCGGACCCGGGCCGACTCCCCGTCGGCCCAGCCGGCCAGCAGAGCGCCGGGGTGGCCGCGCACCCCCTCCACGGTGACCTCGGTGCCCGCCCCGTTCACGCGGGCCACCCCGCCCGCGGCCAGCCGGATCTCCGGCTGCACCAGGACGCCCAGTGCCAGCGCCTCCGGTGGCAGGCCGCAGGCCTCAAGCCGCTGCAGGGGGTCCACCGCGAACGCGGAGGCCCAGCAGCTGCGCACCGCCGATACCACGTCGCCCGGGCCTACCCCGGCGACCGTGGAGAACGCGCCGGACCAGCGGGGGTCGCTTTCCAGCGGGCTGGACGAGCGGACGATGACCCGCCCGCCGAGCCTGGCCACCGCCTCGTGCAGCTGCCCGGTGAGGACGTCGTCGAGCTGGTGCCCCAGGACCGCCCGCCGGGCCGAGGCGGGCCGCCCACGCCGCACGGCGGCTATCGCGGCGGCCAGCGCGGGCCGGGCCTCGTCGGCCGGGATCACCCATCCGGGCAGCACCGCGAGCCCGGCGGCCAGGGCACCGGCCAGCCGCGCTGCCTTGGCCCCGGCCAGCGCGGCTGGCCCATCGGCACCGCTGGCGCGGGTCAGCTCGTCGCCCAGCGGCAGCAGCCGCGACAGGGGCCGTGTGCTCATCCGGCGATGATGATCTCGTCAGAGGCGTAGGAGGACAGCAGCTCGTGCCCGTCCTCGGTCACCAGCAGCATCTCCTCCAGCCGCACGCCGAACTCGTGCACCTTGCCGTGCTGGGTTTCCAGGGCGAACACCATGCCGGGCCTGATCTCCTCCGGGTAGTCCAGCGACCAGATCCGGGAGATGACCGGCCGGTCGTACTGGGCCAGCCCCAGCCCGTGGCCCCACAGGTTGGCCGCGGCCTGGTCTTCCTCCTCGTAGCCCCATGCCTCCTTGGCCGACGGCCATTTCAGCGCGATGTCGCGGGTGGTCACACCCGGGCGGACCACCTCGATCGCGTCCCACAGCCACTTGTGGGCGGTGTCGTAGTACTGCTTCATCTCGGCGGTCGGCCGGCCGCCGACACAGTAGGTGCGGTAGACGCAGGACTTGAACCCGTTCCAGGTGAGCGCCGCCAGGTCGACGATGACCAGTTCGCCGGGCCGGATGATGCGGTCGGAGAAGTTGCGCCAGTTCGGCCAGGCGTTGGGCCCGGAGGACACGATGATGTCCTCCACGTCCTCTATGCCGGGGATGTTGTAGAGGTACTCGAATCCGAACGCGGCCACCTCGTTCTCGGTCAGGCCCGGCCGCAGGAACTGGGTGAACTCATAGTGCAGCGCGTCGCAGATCGCGCCGACGATACGGGAAGCCTTCTGCTCGTCGGGGCTCTTGATGGACCGGGCCTCCATCATCGGGGTCATGCCGTCGACCCAGGTCACCCCGGCCCGCTGGAACGCCGCGATCATGTTGATGTCGATGAAGTCGACCCCGAGCGGCTTGTCCAGCACCCCCGCGTCCTCCAGGTCGTGCACCAGCGCGGTGGTGAACTTGGCAACCTGGCTCTGCGCGGCGGGGCCCGCCGCACCCTTGATCCACGTGTACGAGTGACGCACGTTCTCCGGCGGGATCCATGGGTTGTGCACCTTGAGGTGGATGCCGATGTCGCCCTGCTCGTACACGATCGGCTCCTTGCCCTCGCAGAGCACGACGTAACGCAGGCCGGGCTTGAGCCGGTTCCAGCCCGGCGTGTAGGTCGACGACACGTACCGCATGTTCTCGTCGTAGAACAAGAGCATCGCCCCCAGGCCATGCCGGGCCATCGCCTCCCGCGCCCGCTGCAGCCGCCAGGCCCGGACCGCCGCCCAGTTGATGCCTTCCTTCCAGTCCGTGCTCAGGCCACCGAACGCTTCCTTCATGCGCTGCCGTCCTCTCTTACCGGGTAGTCGGGCTGGCCACCTGTCAGCACCTTGACGATCTGGGTCGCTGCCTTGCGCTGTGACTCGGCGATGGACTCCTCCGAGTAGTAGGCCATGTGCGGGGTCACCAGCAGGCCGGGCAGGTCGCCGGGGAGCGCGCCTGGCGCCGGCGGCTCGGCGGCGAGGACGTCGAGCGCGGCCCCCCGCAGCCGGCCGGCCCGCAGCGCCTCGATGACGGCCTCAGTGTCGACCAGTCCGCCGCGCGCGGTGTTGACCAGCACGGCACCCGGCTTCATCGCCGCCAGCTCCGGCGCCCCGATCAGGTTACGGGTCCGCGGCGTCAGCGGGGCGTGCAGCGACACTGCGTCGCAGCTGCTCAGCAGCTCCGGCAGGGCCAGCAGCGGCGGCAGGCCCGGGCCCGGCCGCAGGAACGGGTCGTGTACGACCACCTCGCAGCCGAGCGAGGCGAGGTGTCCGGCCAGGCGGCGGGCGATCCGGCCAAACCCGACCAGCCCGACCCGCTGGGTGGACAGCCGCCGGATCGGCCGCAGCCCGGTCAGTCCCCAGCCACCGCCAGCGACCAGCCTTCCCGCCTCCGGCAGCCGCCGGATCAGTGCCAGCAGCAGCGTGAGGGCGTGCGCCGCGACCTCTTCCACGCTGTAGTCGGGCACGTTGGTGACGACGATCCCGCGCCTGGCGGCGGCCGCGAGGTCCACGTTGTCCACCCCGATGCCGTAGCGGGCCACGATCTTGCAGGCGGGCAGCTGGGACAGCAGCTCGTCGGTGACCGGCAGGTAGGTGTTGAGCAGCGCGTCGGCGGTGCGGCCGAGGCGGGCGACGCCGCCGGGAGTGCCGTCGGCGACCACGAGCCGGGCGCCGACGGCGGCCAGCAGCTCGGTCTCGGCGGTGATGGTCGGGAACACCTGGTCGGTCACGACCACCGTGAAGTCCTGGGTCATCTCGCTCCGCTCCGGGTCACGGTGCCGTCAGCTGGCCCGGGATGACCGGCAGCAGGAGGTAGGACTCCCGGCCCGGACCGTGCCAGAGGGTCTGCGTGCTGCCGGTGACATGCGGCGGCCGGTCCACCGGGTCGTCGTGCAGGAATGGCCCGCACCCCGTCATCTCGTTCTTGAACGAGCCCAGCCGGGGTGCGGCCGGGTGGTGTACCTCGTAGTCGCGGCCGCGGACGGTGAGCGCCACCTGGTAGCCGGCCGGGATCACCACGCTGGTGGGCCAGATCTCCACATCCGCCTGGTAGACCTCCCCCGGCGTGAGCGGCTGGATCTCGTCGTGGCTGTGGTAGGGGCGGTAGGGGGTGCTCAGCCGCGGGTCGAGCTTGCGCTGCGACAGCCGCAGCCAGCCCTGCGCGACTGGGGTGTGCGGGTCGATCGCGCCCGGGAAGGTCACCTCCGCACCGCCCGGCGCGAACACCCGCAGCACGCAGAACAGGTCCGCGTCGGTGGTGGAGGACGACACGAACAGGCGGGCGGCCACCGGCCCGGTGATCTCGGTCTCCTGTGCCAGGGGCGGCGCGAGGAAGGTGACCCCCTCCCCGTCCGCCTGGTAGGACGCCTGCTCGGGCTCGCTGCCGGGGGCCGCGCTCAGCCCGGGCCCGCTGGGCCGCAGGTAGAGCCGCCGCCATTCGGTCCGGGCCAGCGGCCACTCCTGCTCGGCCCGCTGCTGGAAACCGTCCAGCCTGCGCACCTGCAACTGCACCGGTGGCTGGTCGCGCCAGCCGCTGCCGTCACCGTGCAGGAAGCAGGCGAAGAACCGTTTCTGCAGGTCCACGCCGTAATCGGTGTAGAAGTGGGTCCAGTGTTCCAGCCCGTGCACCTCCAGCCACTTGTGCCGCGAGGCTGCCTGGGTGAAGGCCTCGAAGTTGCCGCGGGTGTGCAGGCCCTGCCCGCCCCAGTTGGCCGCGGTCAGGAACGGGACGGTGATCTCCTGCCAGTCCGCCGACCGGGCCCGGTGGAACCCGTCGTCGAGCGGATGATCGCGGATCTGCTCGCCGAACGGCACCCGCGCGGCCGCGAGCTCAGCATCGGTGAGCGTCTCCGGGCCGGCGACGGTCTCCCCGGTCACCGGATGGCGGGGGCCGCGCTCCCCCACCCCGTGCTGCACCACGGTGACCTGCTTGCCGTACCAGTTGTGCCAGAACGAGGACAGGATCCCGCCGTGGTGGGTGGCATCCCGGTAGAAGTCGGTGGCACCCTCCCAGGCGCACATCGCGGCCAGGTGCGGCGGCCGCAGGCCGGCCACATGCCATTGGTTCATGGCGTAGTAGGAGATGCCGTTCAGCCCGATCTTCCCGGTGCTCCACGGCTGGGCCGCCGCCCACTCGATGCACTCGTACAGGTCGCGGGTCTCCCGGGGCGAGTAGGGATCGAGCCGGCCCGGGGAGCGGCCTGCGCCCCGCGAGTCCACCCGGACGCACACGTAGCCGTCCGGCACCCACTTCTCCGGGTCCACGACCTCCCAGCTCTGGTGCACGTTGCTCGACCCGGCGGCCACGTCCGGATGCGCGGCGATCATGAGCCGCCACTGGTCGGGATATCCCTGCTGGAAGGCGAGCCCCTTCGCATAGGGGCCGTAGGTCAAGATCACCGGGTAGCGGCCGGGTCCGGGTGGCCGGAACACATCAGCCCGCAGGACCACGCCGTCGTCCATCGGCACGGGCACGTCCCGCTCGATCTCCACACCCCCGCCGCTGAACGCCGGCGGTGGCTGAGCCCCGCTGGGATCTGGTCCAGCCGCCACGGGATGCTCCCTACAGGTCGTCAAGCCACACGATGCCGCTCTTCAGTGGCAGTAAGCGAAGGGCGGCTCTCTCAGCCACGGACGATAGCAGCACTAAACGAGGCAGGGGAACCCGGCCCCGGTGGGCAACGGACAGTGCAGTAACATTCAGGCACCATGGCAGAAGTGAGCGTGACTACCGGCAGCCGGGCCGCTGCCGGCCACAGTGGCACCGAACCCGGCGGCGATGGGCCGGCTGGACGCGGCCCAGCCGGTAGCGACCTCGCCGGCGACATCGGACGGCGGCTGGCCGCGCACCGGGAGTCGCGCGGGATGCGGGTGGCTGAGCTCGCCCGTGAGGTCGGGGTCACGCCCAGCCTCATCAGCCAGATCGAGCACGGCATGTCCCGGCCGTCGGTGTCCACCCTGTTCGCCTTCGCCCAGGCGCTGAACGTCCCGGTCGACGCCTTCTTCCGGGAGCCGGCGGCATCGCCGCCCGACCCGGGCCCGCCCGCCGAGGGCCGCTATGTGGTGCGCCGGGGCGGCCGGGCGGTGATCGACATCGAGGGCGGGGTGCGGTGGGAGCGGCTGACCCGCGCCACCCCGGACCATCTCGATTTCTTCGAGCTCGTCTACGAGCCGGGGGCTGAGTCCCACCCGCGCCAGTACACCCACCCCGGCACTGAGATGGTGCTGGTCGTGAGCGGCTGCCTGGAGATCACCGTCGGTTTCGAGCGCTACCGGCTGGAGCCTGGTGACAGCATCGACTTCCCCTCATCCATGCCCCACCGGTACCTGAACCCGGCCACCGAGCCCGCCCGCGCGGTCACGGTCATCCTGTACGACTGCCCGGGAGAGACCCGGTGAGCGGGGGAACGGTGAACACGAGCATGGGGAATGCGGCAGTGGGCCGGCAGCTGATCCGCGATCTGGTCGAGAACTGGGCGGTGTGGCGAGACGCCGGTGACTGGGACCGCTTCCGGACGGTCTGGCACGATGACGGCACGATGATGGCCACCTGGTTCCAGGGACCGGCCGATGACTTCATCCGGGTCAGCCGCGAGGGCTTCGAGCACGGGGTCAGCATCCTGCATTTCCTGGGCGGGACCGCGATCGATCTGGCGGGCGAGCGGGCCATCGCGCAGACGAAGATGACCATCTCCCAGCGCGGGCTGGTCCACGACGTGCTGTGCGATGTGGTGTGCACCGGCCGCTTCTACGATTTCCTGGAACGCCGGGACGGCCGCTGGGGCATCGTGCTGCGGCAGCCGATCTACGAGAAGGACCGGCTTGACCCGGTGGACCCGGCCGCCCGGGTCGAGCTGTCCGCCGCGACGCTGGCCCGGTTCCCTGTGGGCTACTGCCACCTGGCCTATCTCCAGGTGGGCCTGGGCTTCGACGTCAAGCCGGACATGCCAGGCCTGGTGGGGCCGGAAGTCGAGAACCTCTACCGGCGGGGGGCCCGCTGGCTGGCCGGCGAGCCGCTGTAACCCGCACGCAGGCTAGCCCGCACGCTGGCCCGGCCCTCAGATCTGGTCACTGGTGGCCAGCGCACTCCAGATGGCCGCAGTCGAACTGGGCGGCCGGGACCGGCCAGCGCTCGCCGCCCGGTCCCTGGACGACCCAGTCGCCGGCGGCGGCAGTGACCCGGCCCTCCAGCGTCCGCACGGTGGTGGGCTCGGTCACCTGCCAGGCGCGGACCTCGCCGGTCCGGGTCCACCGGTTCCCGCCCAGCCGCGTGTGGGTGGCAAGGAACTGGGCGTCCCGGACGCTGTGCACCCGCCCCTGCCCGTCCTGGATCCGCCAGTCGCCAGGCGCGGCCTGCATGACCGTCCCGTCGGCGGCCGTCCAGGCCGCGGGTGAACGGAGCCGGCCGGCCCGGACCTCGCCGCGGCGGTGAAAGCACGCGGCGTCCTCCGGCCCGGCGTCCGGGAGCACGGCGACATAACCGATCGCCTCCAGGCGCTCCAGGATGGAACGGATGTGCTGGACGTTCCCGGTGCGGGTGGCCTCGGGCAGAGCCGTCCAGGCCAGGACGCTGGCGTTGATCCGGCGGCTGTAGTCGTCGCGCTCTCCCGCCCGCGGTGGGCGCCAGCCGGCCGCTATGCGGCGCGCGTACCAGCGGTCATGCTCGTCGTGGGCGATCTTGAGCACCTGCGAATCGGTCAGCTCGACGACGGACCCGTCCGGGACGGCCCGCAGCGGGCGCCACTGCCGCCGCATTTCGACCGCCGACGAGAGCACCTGCCGCACCTGGCGGATGTTCTCATCGCGGTAGAACTCATCGAGCTGTTCCCAGGGCCGGCGCGCTGACTCCCGGGGGCTCCCGGCCGGGACCGGCCACCGCAGCCGGTACCACTCGTGGTTGTGGCGGGCGAGCCTGGTCCAGGTGTCGGCCGGCAGGTCCCCGTCGACCAGGAACCCGGGCCGGAAGTGATGCAGCTGGTCGAAGACGGCACCGGCACCGCCGGCGCCGTCGACGGACTGGGCGTAGATCAGCGTCTGCGGATGGAGCCGCGCTATCCGTCCCGCCTCGTGCATGTTCTCCGGGGTGGGCGGGTCGGTGATGACCACGGCGCACTCCCCTGGAGCCAGGGACGATGAGTCCAGGTAGTCGAGCAAGCCGCGATGCCACCGTGTGCGGTCGGCGATGACGGCGGGCAGGGACTCGCGCAGGCCCACGGAGACCGTCTGCGTGAACTCCCGGTGCAGGTGGCCGGCCCGGCGGGCCATGATCCGGATGGAGCTCAGACCGCTGTCGCCGGCGGCGGGGCTCCCGCCTGTGCATGCCGCGGCCCGCAGTTCCCCCTGCTCCCAGGCAGACCGGGCGGCTTCGATCAGGATCGCCAGCGCGAGCGTCGTATCGCCGCACAGGATCAGGGTGCGGGCACCGTGCGCGAGCACCGCCTGCACCGCGAAGACGGCCGTCGTCTCGTACGGGCTGAGCGCGTCTTCCAGCCAGAGCTGATCAGGGCCGATGTGGTTGCCGCGCCAGGTGTCGGCGTGCCGGGGGTCGTCGACGCGGGCGACGACATGCGGGCGGTGGCCGGTGTGGCGCGGCGCCTGCTGCAGGACCTCCCGCACCCGCGTCAGGATCGCCTCGTTGTCCTGCGCACCCGGGTGGAGGGCGTACACCTGCCGGACCGAGGGCTTGCCCAGGTGGGTGACGACCGGCCGCAGGGACTGCGCCCGGGCCGGGTCGGCGACGATCACCCGTGCCCCGGTGGCCCTGGCCTCCTCCATGAGCGGATGGTTCGGGTCTGGCTCCACGACCACGACCCGGTTAGCACCGGAGTCGGAGACCAGCTTGCCCAGCAGGGCCAGGGTCATCGCGTCCAGGCCGGTCATCATGGTCAGCTCGCCGACGAAGCGCGTCTTCAGCCGGTCGACCTCCACCCGCCAGAGCACCGCCCCGGCCGCTACCACGCCGACGAATGTCGCCCCGAGGCAGAAGACGGCCGCCGCCTGCAGGGCCAGCGGCTCGGGCCCGGGGCAGCCGGTATGGGCCGATGGTCCATAGCTCGCCTGCACCTGACCGGTGAAGAGCTCAAGCACCCAGCTCAACGGTGCCAGGACCGGGGCCTGGCCCGTCGCGCACGGCAGGAACGAGGCCTCGCCGAGTACTCCCCCGATGATCACCATGCTCAGCAAGGCTGGCAGGGCGACGTTCGTGTGCTGCTGCCGCCGGGGCCACCAGTACAGCGCCAGCGCTGCTGCCCACAGGCCCAGCAGGATGGGGAAGGTCCACGAGGCATCGGGCCGCAGCCACTGCCGCCATCGCGGCCCGGGCGCGAATGCGGCGCTGTGCGCCGTTGTCACCGCGGCCCACGCCAGCGCCGCGGTGAGCAGTGCCGTGCCCAGCGCCGGAACGGCCCACGCCAGCCGGGCCGCGCGCCCGGGACCGCCCGTTCCCCGCGGGATCACGGTTTGCGGGCCAGGCCCCCGTACACCGAGACAGCGGCGTCGCTGGCAATGCCGGCCTGGCCGATGTCGGTGGGGTCGGGCCGCCAGCGGGGCAGTGACACGACACCTGGCTCGATGAGATCCAGCCCAGCGAAGAACTGCTCGATCTCCGCGTGTGAGCGGACCCGCATGATCACCCCGCTGCGCCGGTACACGGCGGCGACGCCTTCCCAGGCAGCCGGATCGAAGTCGCCGGTGAGGTGGGACAGGGCCAGGTAGCTGCCGGAAGGCAGGGCCGCGAGCAGTTCGCTGGCCAGCCGGTACGGGTCGTCCTCATCCGGCATGAAGTGCATGACAGCGATCAGCAGCAGGCCCACCGGCTGGCTCAGGTCGAGCGTGTCCCGCAGGTCGGCTGAGCCGAGGATGTGCTCGACGTCGCGCAGGTCGGCGTCGATGTAGGCGGTCCGGCCGGCCGGCCCGGTGGTCAGCAGGGCGCGGGCGTGGGCGAGCACGATGGGGTCGTTGTCCACGTACACGATCCGTGCCGCCGGCTCGACGTCCTGGGCGATCTCGTGCACGTTGGGCGAGGTCGGGATGCCGGTGCCGATGTCGAGGAACTGGCTGATGCCGGCGTCACGCGCGAGATAGCGGACCACCCGGCGCAAGAACGCGCGGTTCTCCCGCGGTGGGACCCGCGAGTTGGGGTTGGCTTTCAGGCCCGCCTCAGCGGCGGCCCGGTCGGCGGCGTAGTTGTCCTTGCCCCCGAGCAGGTAGTCATAGACACGGGCCGGATGGGGCCGGTCGGTCTGCAGGTCAACTCCCGGGTAAGCGGGACCCACGTTCATCCAATCCATCTCCGCCATACCGGCTCCCCTGCACGTCGATCATCAAGGTCCCCACCCCGGATCCTTAGCCGCATGATCCCTATCACGCATGATATGGCCGCGCCGCTACAGGCTGCGCCCGGACCGCCAATCGCCCGCCCGCTGCGGCGGGAGCGGGAATGGCTCAGCCAGCCAATGCCTGGTAGACGAGCTGGCGTAGCTGTGGCCGGATCCGGTGGGCGCTGGAAGGGAGCAGCTGCGTGAAGAAGGAAACGGCCAGCTCTTCTTCCTGGTCGGCCCAGAACGCGGTGCTGGCGGCCCCGCCCCAGGAGAACTCGCCCTCGGAGCAGACCACCCGGCCTGCCACCGGGTCGGTGACGACGGCGAAGCCCAGCCCGAAGCCGACCCCGCGGAACGGGAACTCGGCGTACAGCGGTCTGCCGAAGCTGTCCAGGTCGAGGCCGCCGGGAAGATGGTTGCGCGTCATGTACCGGACCGTGCGCGGGCTGAGCAGCCGGACGCCGTCCAGTTCCCCGGCCGGGCTGTCCGCGCTGGCCAGCAGCATCTGGGTGAAGCGGTGGTAATCGGCGGCCGTGGCGATGAGGCCGGCCCCGCCGCTGATCATCGATGGCGGCGTCCGGGCGGCGCTGCCCAGGGCGTCGAGGCGCGCGGCCCGGCCGTCCCGGCCCGGGGTGTACAGGGCGGCCAGCCGCCCGGCGTCGCCGTCGCTGACGTGGAAACGGCTGCCGGACATGCCCAGCGGGCCCAGGATGCGGGTGGCCAGGAACTCGTCGAGGCTGGTCCCGGAGACGACCTCGATCACCCGGCCGAGGACGTCTGTGGCGACCGAGTAGTTCCACTCCGCGCCCGGCTGGAACAGCAGCGGCAGGCCGGCCCAGATGTCGCAGGCCTGCGCCAGGTCCACCGCGGCCGGAGTTGACCATTCGAAGCCAGCCGCCCGGTACATGGCATCCACCGGATGCACCCGGTGGAACCCATAGGTCAGGCCGGCGGTGTGGGTGAGCAGGTGCCAGACCCGCACCGGCTCGGTCGCCGCCACCGTGGCTGGCCGCAGGTCCGACCCGCCCGCATAGACCCGGACGCCGGCGAACGCCGGAATGTAGGAGCTCACCGGGTCGCTCAGCTCGAGCGCGCCCTCCTCGTAAAGCATCATCGCGGCGACCGAGGTGACCGGTTTGGTCATCGAGTAGATCCGCCACAGCGTGTCCGCCTGCACGGGCAGGCCCGCCTCGACATCACGCATCCCGCCCCACGCCACATGCGCCAGGCGGCCGTGCCTGGCGACCGTGACCAGCCAGCCGGGCAGCCTCCCGTCGTCGACGTACCGGGCGAAATGCCGGTCGATCCGGCGCAGCCGCTGCGGATCCAGGCCCACCTCGGCGGGTTCCACCTCGGGCTTGAGCCCGTCCATGGCATCACCTTCCCAGCGCGCCGGCGCCCGCTCGGGCACCGCCACCGATTCTCCGGGAAGCCGGGCGGGCGCCGCCAGCCCGGCGCGGCGAGCATCAGCAAAGATCAAGCCTGCCATCAGCATGCCTTCAGATTTCTCCCAGGTACGCAGCCGACTCTCAAATGAGAGAGCAGGACGATCGCGTACCGAGGGGGCGCTCCCATGAGCACGATCCACGACCCGACCATCCCGGCCGGCCCCGGGCAGGAGCCGCCGGGCGCGCTCTGGCCAGGTCAGGGTGGGCCGGCCGGACCTGGCGGCCCGGCCGGCTACGGGGGCGGAGAAGGCGGCCCGGGCAAGCCGGGCCGGGGGTTCCGCCGCGGCTTGCTGGCAGCCGGTGCGGCCGGCGTGCTGGCCCTGGGAATCTTCGGTGGCCTGGCGATCGCGGGCGCCGGCCACGGCAGCCGGCCGCTCACGACATCACAGATCGCCGCGCAGGTCGACCCGGGCCTGGTGGACGTGGTCACCACCCTTGGCTACCAGCATGGCCAGGCGGCCGGCACCGGGCTGGTGCTGACCCCCTCCGGAGAGGTCCTGACCAACAACCACGTCATCCAGGGCGCGACCTCGATCAAGGTCACCGACGTCGGCAACGGCCACACCTACCCGGCCCGCGTCGTCGGCTATGACCGCAGCCACGACATAGCGGTGCTCCAGATGCAGGGGGCGTCCGGCCTGTCCACCGTGACCCTGGGCGACTCGGCCAGCGTCACTACCGGCCAGAAGGTCGTCGCGCTTGGCAACGCGGGCGGCAAGGGCGGCACCCCGTCGGTCGCGACCGGCCGGGTCGCCAGCCTTGGCGATTCGATCACCGCCTCGGACGCGTCCGCGGGCACCTCTGAGCAGCTCACCGGGCTCATCCACCACAACGCGGGCATCCAGCCGGGCGACTCGGGCGGGCCACTGGTCAACACCGCCGGGCAGGTGATCGGCATCAACACCGCGGCCTCCACCGGCATCCAGCTCCAGTCCGACCAGACCCAGGCGTTCGCGATCCCGGTCAACCGGGCGGTCGCCGTCGCCAGGCAGATCGAGGCCGGCTCGGCGTCCGCCACCGTGCACATCGGCCCGACCGGGTTCCTCGGCGTGGAAATCCTGTCCGCGGACGGCGCAGCCGCGCAGGGCGTGCCGGTGGGCAGCGGGGCGGCCGTCGCCGGGGTCCTCCCCGGGGCGCCAGCCGCCGGGGCCGGCCTGACCGCCGGGGACGTGATCGTCTCGGTGGACGGGCACCAGATCGCCTCGCCGAACGCGCTCCAGACGGCGCTGGGCCTGCACCACCCGGGCGATCGCGTCAGCATCGGCTGGACGGACCAGGCCGGCCAGCGGCATTCCGCGGCCATCACCCTCAGCACCGGCCCGGCCGCCTGAAACCGGCCGCCTGAGCCCGGCCGGGGCCTGCAGGTCACTCGGCGCGGGCCCACATCCGCGTCACCGTGACACCCTATGCAGCGAGGAGCGGCATGCCTGCACCGATCGCGGGAAGGGGCACCGATGACTGAGGGGCTGACGGCGGCTGGACTGGCACGGCTGCGGGCAGTCGCGCAGGGCCACATCGGCGACGACCGCGTACCCGGCCTGGTGGCGCTGGTGGCCCGCGGGGATCAGGTGCACGTGGAGGCCCTGGGCACACTGGCGGTCGGTGGCAGGCCGGTGACCCGCGACTCGCTCTTCCGGATCGCGTCGACGACCAAGCCCATCACCGCTGCGGTGACGATGGCGCTTATCGATGAGGGCCTGATCGGGCTGGACGAGCCGGTTGACAGGCTGCTGCCCGAACTGGCCGGCCGGCGGGTACTGCGGCGGATGGACGGGCCACTCGATGACACCGTCCCGGCGGGCCGGGCCATCACCACCCGGGATCTGCTGACCTTCACGTTCGGCTTCGGCGTGGCCCTGGAGATGTTCGCCGCGCCCGCTCCGTGGCCGGTGGTGGCCGCCGCGGAGGAGCTGCGGCTGTCCACGATCGGCCCGCCCAACCCGCAGGTCCAGCCCGACCCGGACACCTGGATCGCGAACCTCGGCTCGCTGCCGCTGCTGGCACAGCCCGGCGAGCGCTGGCTGTACAACACCGGCGCCTCGGTGCTGGGCGTGCTGGCGGCGCGTGCCGCCGGGGAGCCGTTCGCACAGGTGCTGCGGACCCGGATCTTCGAGCCGCTCGGCATGCGCGACACCGGCTTCTGGGCACAGGACCCCGGGCGGCTGGCGACGTCGTACCGGCCCACCGCGGAGGGGCTGGCCGTCTGGGACGAGCCGGACGGCGCCTGGAGCCGCCCGCCAGCGTTCGGGGACGGCGCGGCCGGCCTGGTCTCCACCGCCGATGACCTGCTCGCCTTCGCGCAGATGCTGCTGCGCGGTGGCGCACCGGTCATGTCGGCGCAGGCCACACGCGCGATGACGACCGACCAGCTGACACCGGCCGTCAAGGCACGCGGCGGGCTCGGGCCGGCCTTTTTCGACGGCCGGTCGTGGGGGTTCTGCCAAGCGGTGTTCGACGGCGGGGCGTTCGGCTGGGACGGCGGCCTCGGCACCTCCTGGCTGGCCGACCCCGCCTCCGGCCTGACCGTGATCGTGCTGACCCAGCGCATGTTCGAGTCGTCAGATCTTCCCCAGGTGCATCGCGACATCCAGGCAGCCGCCCAGGCCGCGCTCGCCTAGCAGGTGTCCTGGCCTGCCTGGGCGGCTGCCCGCCGGGCAGCTGCGAGATAGTCCCGCGTCTTCGCCGTGCCCGGGTCGTCAGCACCCAGGAGCCGCTCCCGGTCCGCGAGGGTCCGCTCAAAGAGCGCGATGGCCTCATCAAAGCGCCCGGCAGCCTGGTAGGCCGCCGCGAGGTTGTTCCGTGACCGCATGGTCTTCGGGTGATGCTCGCCGAGGATGTGCTCCCGGTCGGCGAAGTCCGCTCGTACAGCCCGGTGGCCTCGGCGATCCAGCCCGCCCGCCGCAATGCGTAGGCGAGGTTGTTCCGCGAGTTCAGGGTGCTCGGATGGCGTTCTCCCAGGATCTGTTCCTTGCCGGTGACGGCGCGCATGTGGAGCTGGATCGCGTCATCGAGGCGGCCCGCGTCCCGGTAGGCCAGTGCCAGGTTGTTGACCGACATCAGGGTGGCAGGATCGAGGTCGCCATGGACGCGTTCCCGGTCGGCGAGGGTGCGCTCGTACAGCCGGATCGCGTCGTCGAGGCGGGCCTCGTCCTTGTAGGCGGTCGCGAGGTTGTTCCGTGACGTCAAGGTGTCAGGATGGTCATCCCCGAGGATTCGCTCGCGGTCGGCCAGGGTGCGCTTGAGCAGCGCGCCGGACTCGGTCAGGCGCGCCATCCCCCGGTAGGCGATCGCCAGGTCGTTGCGGCTGGTAAGTGTGTCGGGATGCTCGTCCCCCAGAACGCGCGTCCGGGCGGCCAGGGTGCTCTCGAACAGCGTGATGGCCTCAGCCGGGCGCCCCGCGGCACGGTAGGCGTAGGCGAGGTTGTTGTGGGCGGTCAGGGTGCCGGGATCATCGGCACCGCGGATCCGGCCGTAATCGGTGACGAGCGGCTGGCCAAGCTCGATCGCCTGGGTGTGGCTGTCGCCGAGCTCGTTGAGGCAGCTCACTGCCCAGCTGCGCAGCATCGATCCGTGATCGTGCGTAGGCAGCGGCGACCTGCGTCTTGCCGACCCCCCGCAGGCCGGTGACCGCCTGCACCACGGACACTCCCGGCCCGGTCCGGCGCAGTGCGGCAAGCAGGTCAGCCCGTGGCTGGAAAGCGGGCGGCTCCTGCGGCACGTCGCCGACCACCACCGGCCCTGCTGCCGTGACGGCCGGCCGTGGCTGGACGATCAGCTGGCCGATATGTGCATGGAAGGTGTTGACCTGCGTGCCATGATCGCCGATCTGGACGCCGTGACTGCCCCGCGCATCGGTCGCGGGACCGGGTTCGCTCCCGTCGTGGCTGCCCGCCACGGGATGCCCGTCCCTCAGCCGTCCGCAGCGGCGCCGAAGGTGTTGTGCTGGATGTTGTAGTCCCCAACCTGAACACCTTGCGAGCCCCGCGCGTCAATGTGGTACCTGCCGGACCGTGATCCGGCCGGGTCGATCAGGCCCATCAGAGCCTGGGCAGCCGTTACCAGCTCCTGGTCACCGGCAGCACAGCCGCGGCGAGTTCCGCCGCCAGCTGAGCCGCCCACAGCCGCGGGGCATCCGCGTGCTTGGCCAGCAGCGTGCCCCCGGCCGGCCGGCCGGCGAAGCGTTTGGTCACCAGCGCCTTCAGGCTTGCGTACGCGTCCTTCACCGCTGCGGACGCCGTTTCCGCCAGCCCGCTCGCCGACCCGGCCGCCAGCGCGGTGACAATCAGAGTCACCGGATCCATTCCCAGCCCCCTTACGCTGCTGGCCGCCAGGGCAATCCTCTCAGCCAGGGTGCTGCGCTGCCAGCTTCACAACGCGGGCGGCTGCCCGGGCCAGAAGGGCCATTCCTCGAACCAGGCACAGCGCCCGTCGGCGGCGAAGCGGACGACCCACAGGTCGCGGTACTCCTGGTGGGCCGGCTCGCCGTAGCGGACCTCGGCCCGGATCACCGCGGTGTCGCCGTCGGCCGCGATGACCTCGCTGGTCATCTGGAACACCTCGGCCGGGCCGTCGCGTTCGGCCTCCCACATGACGGCGATCGCGGGCAGCCCGGTGACGGGCTCCTCGTAGGGGCCCTGCCGGTAGACCGCGTCTTCGGTGAAGATCCCGGCCAGGGCACCGGTTCCCGGTGCCCGCCAGGCGCGCTCGTAGGCCGCCACCCACTGGGCGGCCTCCTGCCTGGTCACCGTCCCGCTCCCGGCTGGCCCGGTGGCTGGTGGGCCAGCAGCTGCTCGGCCCGGGCCAGGGTCTCGTGCAGGTTGGGCTCCGACGTCGCCTGGTGCGCCTCGGGCGGCGACAGCCAGCGCACCGGCGCGTCCGGCTGCTCGGCGCGTGCCGCACCTGGCGCCCACGTGGCCAGCACGAACCGCAGGTCGGCGTGCTCGTGCCGCGGCTCGCCAGCGCCGGCCGGGACACCCACGATCACCGCATGCCGGAGCTGCCCGTCCGGCCACGGCGCCAGGTCGGCCAGCCCGGTTTCCTCCCGGGCCTCCCGCAGCGCGATGGCGAGCGGGTCGCTTTCGCCGGGGTCGCCGTGCCCGCCAACCTGGAGCCACGCCTGCTGGCGCCGGTGCCAGCGGAGCAGGATGCGGCTGCTGCCGGGATGCACGATCAGCGCTGACGCGGTGATGTGCAGGGGAGTCGAGCGCAGCCACGGGTCGGTGGTGGTGCGCATGAGCGCGCGCATCCGCTCGACGTCGGCGGTCTCGGTCTCCCCCTGCGGGTGGTAGGAGTCCAGCAAGGTCGCGGCATCCACCCAGCGATTGTCGGTCACCCGGCGGCGGCCGGCATCCCGTTTCGGGCCGGCAGTGCCGATGTAGCGTGACAGCTGTGACCACCGACAGCGGGGATGCCTTCGCCCTGCCGGCCATCCCGGTCTCGGCGGGCGCGCTCATCTACGACCGCGCGGGCCGGCTGCTCATCCTGAAACCGACCTACAAGTCCGGCTGGACGATCCCCGGCGGTGTCATGGAGGCCGACGGGGAGACCCCCTGGGAAGCCTGCCAGCGCGAGGTGCGGGAGGAGTGCGGCCTGCAGGCCCGCACCGGCGCGCTGGTCTGCATGGACTTCCGCCGCCCACGGCCGGGCAAGCCGGGCGGCATCCGGTACCTGTTCGACTGCGGCACGTTCAGCGAGGAAAGCCTGGCCGGGATCGTGGTGCAGCCCGAGGAGATCTCGCAGTACCAGCTGGCCGACCTGGCCACCGCCCTGACCCTGCTCAGGAAGCCGATCCGGAGGCGGGTGCGGGCGGCGGTCAGGTGGCACGGCGGCCTGTGCTACCTGGAGGACGGCCGCCCGGTTGCCAGCGTGCCGATCTCCGCCAGGATGCCGGGCGCGTCCAGCCAGTAGCGCCGGTCTCAGCCGTCCGCTGCGGCTGGCTGCCCGTCCGTGGCCACCTCCTCGATCGGCGCCGGCCCGGCCGTGCCGGTCTGGCCGAGCTGCGTCCCGGGCTCGATGTCGAGCAAGCCACCCACCGGCTGGTCGCCTTCATCGACGGGGTGAGCGTGGAGGCGGTCCTCTACCCGTCCCGGGTCCCGCCGCAGCGCCAGCTCGCCATGCTCGACGACCTGCTGGCCGGCTTCCGCAGCACCGGAACTTGACATTTGCTTTCCCCGGCGCTGACCGCTGAATTCTCCAGTAGCATCTCAATCCACATCGCACCGCAGGTCAGCTGGTGTTTGATTTCCGGCAAAAGGGGCCCTGGCCGTGGATCTCTACACATTCGTGGTGACCGACTTCGTCATTCATGACACCCGGGCGCTGCACAACGACACCCTGCATCTGAGCCATTCGGCATATGTCGACGGCGACATGGTGGCGAACCACCTCATCTCCATGGGCGATTTCGACAACGGCGGCTACCACACCGCCGACTATGTCCCGGCGGGCCAGAGCCCGGGCCTGGCCGATGTCGTGATCAACGACCCGGAGGCGAAGGTCGCGTTCGTCTTCCAGCTCGTCAACGCCGGCAACGTGCCCGCCGACACCCTGACCGGCCGGATGGCCGCCTCCGCCGACCAGCTCGCAGGCATCACCGCCGGCCTGGCCGGGGCCGGCGCGGCCGGGATCGGCGACGCCGTCACCAGCGCCGCGTTCCCGATCGGCCTGCTGCTGGAGGCCTTCGCCAACGTCTGGGCCTGGCTGACGGTGGACTGCGACGGCCCGGTGGCGGTGGACCAGCTCTCCGGCCCGCGCTACGTGATCGACGCCACCACCGACAACGGCACCGGGCTGGTGCAGATCCAGCGGCGGTACCCGGGCACCGACTCGCCCACCGGCTGCGGCGGCAACTCCAACTACGAGGTGACCTGGTCGCTGCAGCACCGGCGCAGATGGGTGCCGGTCACCGACCCGGTGAACGGCCAGTTCACCTCGGACACGGCGCTGAGCGCCGTCACCCACTACGGCGCGGTGCACGCGTTCGGCGTCGGCGCGAACGGGCTGATCAACCACGCCCGGACCTTCACCGGCGCCGCCTGGAGCGTGGACACGCTGGGCTCGTTCCGCATCGGCGGCCTGCCGGTCACCGCGGTCAGCTTCGACGACCGCCTGTGGGTGCTCGGGGTGCTGGCCGACGGCTCGATCTCGACCCTGGCGTACACGGTCGACGGTGGGACCTGGGTGCAGGACGCGGCCGGCCCGCCCGCCGGGCTGCTGACCGCCGAACCGGTCGCGGCGGCCGTGTTCCGGCACCGGCTGTGCCTGCTCGCGCGGGACTCGGCGACCGGCCACCTGCGGATGACGTCAACCGCTGACCTCCAGCTCTGGACCCCGTGGGCGGACGTGCCGCAGCCCGGCATTCCCGCCGTCTCGCCGGTGGCGGCCGCGGTGCTGGCAGGCCCCCTGCTGACAG
>Ga0307372_10002199_pt1 | contig 32727 bp, 33 predicted proteins | sample OX1MG_FD_202533 | JGI IMG/M metagenome (GOLD analysis project Ga0307372, IMG submission 202533) | Soil microbial communities from Risofladan, Vaasa, Finland - OX-1 | ecosystem: Environmental > Terrestrial > Soil > Coastal area > Acid sulfate soil | place: Finland: Risofladan, Vaasa | collected... | reverse complement strand
CCTGGGCCAGGTGCTGGCTAATCGCCGCGGCCAGCTCTGAGGGTGTCGTGCTGGGCTTGAGCAGCACTTCGCACACACCCAGAGCCCGGGCTCGCTCGTGATACGCCGTTGGGCTGAAGGCGGTCAGGAGCGCGACCGGGACAAGGGCCGTGCGGGGATCCGCGCGCAAGCGGTCCAGGACCTCGAGCCCGTCGATATCGGGCAGACCGACATCCAGGACGACGAAATCCGGCGCTCGCTGTAGCGCCGCCTCGATCGCCCCCTGCCCGTCATGCGCGACCAGGACTTCGAAGCCGTGCATCCTGAGGCCAAGGGCGTACATCTCAGACAGAGCCCGGTCGTCCTCCACGTGAAGGACCCGGATGGAGTGTTCGGCGTAGCCCGCACCGATCCTATCTTCGGCCGTCCATTCAGACACCGACTGGGATCCTCCACACAATCCATTGAACTATTGCGGCGGTAGTGTAGAGCTTTCGCAGAGCACTCCGCAATTGTTGATTTTCCTGTCCCGCAAGATCGAAAACCTATCGGATAGCTCCGCACTAACTTGTTATTCGGATGTGCCCGATCCCTAATCGGAGTGCTAACTTACCCGGGATGGCCAATACCAGCTCGGAACAGCCGGTCTTCAGCATCGGGGCGGTGGCCAAGATGCTCGGGGTTCCAACTGCCACCTTGCGCGCCTGGGAGGATCGCTATCAGGTGGTGGTGCCATATCGGAGCGAGGGATCTCAGCGCCTGTACTCGCGGGTCCAGGTCGAACAGCTCAGGTCGATTCGCACCGGACTCGAAGACGGCCTGTCGGCGGCGGATGCGCATCGGATGCTGAGCGAGAGGCTCGGAGCCGCAGAACGGGGCACCACGAAGCCTGATCCCGCGGTTCCTCTGGTCCTCATCGCCGAGCGCGACCCCTACGCGGCGGGGTTGGCCGAATATCTCCTGCGGACCGAGGGCTATGACGTCTGCACCGCCCTCGACGGTCCGGAGGCCGCGCACCTCTTCGGCGAGCGCTCCCCCGCCCTGGTCTTGATCGACCTCTTGATCTCGGGCGGGGCGGGCTTCCGTCTCTGCCGCCAGTTCGCGGCCGCCGGCCAGGGTCAGATCCTGGCGGTCTCGGCCCTCGAAAGCTCCGGCGAGGCGCTCGAAGCCGGCGCCGCCGCCTTCGTCCAAAAGCCCATCGAGCCCCGGCTTCTCGTCTCAGTGGTCCGTGACCTGCTCGGCACCAGCGCGCTGGCCCGGCCCGCGATCTCGATGGCGAGCCAGGCTTGACTCCAGGTCGGCTTTCGTCCGGCAGCCAGCGGCTGGACGACGTGCTCGGCGGCGGCCTTCCGGCCAACGCGATCAACCTGATCATCGGGGCGCCAGGGAGCGGCAAGACCATCCTCTGCGAGCAGTACGTGTTCCACAACGCCACCCCCGAGCATCCGGCCATCTACCTCTCAACGGTGTCAGAGCCGTTCGACAAGATCATCCGCTACGGCCAGGAGCTGTCCTTTTTCGAGCCCAAGGCGCTCGGCTCTCGGGTCATCTACGAGGACTTGGGGGCCGACCTACGCGACGGTGGCCTGGGCGCGGCGCTGGCGCGGATCGACGGACTGCTGAAGGAGCGGCGGCCGGGCATAGTGGTTATCGACAGCTTCAAGGCGCTCAGCGCGTTCGCTTCCAGCGACGGTGATCTGCGCCGCTTCCTGCACGATCTGGCCGGAAAGCTGACCGCGATCGCCGCCTCATCTTTTTGGGTGGGCGAGTACAGCCCCGAAAACGCGGTCGACGCCGCCGAATTCGCCGTCGCGGACGCCATCATCGCGCTCATCGCCCGGCGCTCGAACGAGCGTGAGCGGCGCGTCATGAGGGTGCTGAAGCTGCGCGGGAGTGGATTTCTCTCCGGCGACCACGGGTACCGGATTTCGAAGGATGGCATCAACGTCTTTCCCCGGCTGGCCGACCGAATTGACGACTCGGAATATCGCCTCGGCACCGAGCGCCACGCGACCGGCGTGGCCGCTCTGGACGAACTGCTGGGGGATGGGTACTGGCCGGGATCGGCGACCCTGGTGGCCGGGCCTTCGGGCGTGGGCAAGACCCTGATGGGACTGCACTTCATCTTCAATGGCGCTCAGGCCGGCCAGCCCGGGCTCATCGCCTCGCTGCAGGAGAACCGCACCCAACTGGAGCGAGTGGTGCGTGGCTTTGGCTGGACCCTGGAGGCGCCTGGCGTGCACCTGCTGGCCCACTCCCCGGTCGACATATACATCGACGAATGGGCGCACGAGCTGCTGGCGGCGATTGAGAGCCACGGCTGCCGCCGGGTGTTGATCGACAGCCTGGTCGATCTCGCACTGGCCGCCGGGGACGATCTGCGCTTCCGGGAGTGGATGTATTCGCTAACCCAGCGCTGCTCGCGCGCCGGCATCAGTCTCATGATGACGATGGAGGTCCCAGAACTCTTCACCATGACCCGAATTTCGGAAGCCGGCATGTCCCATCTGTCGGACAACGTGCTGGTTCTGCAGTACGTCAAGGAGGGAGAGTTGCTACGCCGGGCCCTCACCGTGGTAAAGACGCGCGCCAGCACCCATCAGCCGGCGGTGCGACGCTTTGAGATCACGCCCCAGGGCATCACGCTGGGGCCGCGGGTATCTGAATAAGTCTCAATGCGACCCGGCCGCTGCGGGGCGTGCCCAGAGCTGAGGTCGGCATCGGCGCAGGACGGGTGCGGCACCCTCCTCCACCATCACCCCAGGCTGAGGCGGGTGGAGGCCGAGCGCACGATGGCCCCTCGAGGAGGTGTCGCTGTCGCCTGAACCAGGAAGCAGTTCAATCCCCTCGGCTTGGGACCACGCGAATCCGGTTTGGGGTCAATCTGGCCCTTTGCGGCCCTTTCCGAATACAGATAATGGTGGAGGCGGCGGGAGTTGAACCCGCGTCCGAAGCAGAGATCCCCGAGACTTCTACGAGCGTATCCGGGAGTTTGATCTCACCTTGGGGCTCCTCCCGGCGGGATCCCCTGCGGCCAGTCTCGGTGATCAGTCCCGAATCCCGGCCGAGACGCCCGGGGAACGGCAAGCCGGCTCTTTGTGACACCACCTTCTGGCTTGCCGGCGCCGCCAGGGGCGATGCCCGGGATCGTGTCCCGGGGCTCTAACCCGGGGCTACTTACGCAGCCAGGGCGAGAGCGGGTCGGTTGTTGGCATTTGTATTGCCTGCGCTGTAACGCACACGCCTTCGGCTCGCAATCCCGAAGCCCAACTGCCCCGTCGAGACCGTACGCCCCCGGGGATGGAACTTCGACTTTGATTGTACCGCCCCGACCGTGGGTGCGCCTGGGTCGAGAGGCAGTTCAGCGCCGGGTGGCCCTCTCCATCTCGCGCCGGGCGTCCGCCTCGGCCAGCGCCTGGCGTTTGTCGTACTGGCGCTTGCCCCGGCAGAGACCCACCTCGACCTTGGCCCGGTTGCGGACGAAGTAGACCCGGAGCGGAATCAGCGTGTATCCCTTCTGGCGGGTCTTGCCGACCAGGGAGGCGATTTCAGAGGCGTGCAGCAGAAGTTTGCGGGGCCGCATCGGTTCGTGGTTGTCGTAGCCGCCCCGATCGTAGGGCGTGATATGGACGTTCTCCAGCCAGGCCTCGTCCTGATCGATGCGGACGTAGCCATCGCGCAGGTTGCAGCGACCAAGCCGCAGAGACTTGACCTCGGTCCCGGTCAGGACCAGTCCCGCCTCCAGATGCTCGTCGACGAAATAATCGTGGTAGGCGCGGCGGTTGACCGCCACGTCGCGGGGCGCGTTCTCAGGCATCCGCGGCCAGAAGCAGCCGGGCGGGTCCAGGTCGACCTCCAGGCATCTGCACCAGTTCCAGCCGGTAGGAGTCCACGGCGCAGGCCACGAGCACTCCATCCCCACTCCGCTCGAGCACCTCGCCCGGGCGCCCTCCCAGTCCTGGGCAGGCTCGGCCCCGCAGGACCTTGAGGCGCCGCGACGACCACGGCACGGTGACCCCGGGCCAGGGCTGCAGGGCCCGCACCGCGCGCTCCAGCCTTGATGCCTCGATCCCCCAGTCGAGCTCGCCGTCGCTCCGCTGGAGCTTGGGCGCCAGCGTCACCTGGCGCTCGTCCTGGGGCTCGGGGATGAGCTCATCGATGCGATCCAGCGTGTCCACCAGCAGGCCGGCCCCGAGGTGGGACAGGCGCTGGCCCAGCTGAACCGAGTCCTCCTCGGGTTCGATCGGCGTGCTCAGGATCTGAAGCACCGGGCCATGATCGAGCTTTTCGTCCATCAGCATGATGCTGACGCCGCTCGCCTTATCACCAGCCAGAATTGCTGCCGCGATCGGCGCCGCCCCACGATGGCGCGGGAGCAGCGAGGCGTGGACGTTGATCACGCCCTGGGCCGGCAGGCTCAGGAGGGCGGGAGGGATGATCTGCCCATAGGCCACCACCACCATCAGATCGGGGGCCGCGGCGGCGATCCGCCGGAGCGATTCGGGGGACCCGATGCGTTCGGGCTGGAAAACGCTCAACCCCAGGCCAAGGGCCTCGACCTTGACCGGCGGAGCACTCAGGCGCAGGCGGTGGCCCGGCCGGTCAGGCTGGGTCACGACCAGGCCAAGTCGATAACCGGCCGCGTTTAGCGCCCGCAGTGACGGCACGGCGAACTCGGCGCTGCCGGCGAATACGACGGAACGCGCGCGGTCAGCCATCAGCGGGCTACGCCTCGGCTGCGCGCAGCTCCTCCCCCTCGTCCAGATCTTCGACCCGAACCAGGGTGTCGAGCCCGGTCAGGCGATCGGTGAAGAGAACGCCGTCGAGGTGGTCGAGCTCATGCTGAAATGCGCGCGCGGTAAAGCCCGAGGCCTTGACCCGGATCTCCTTGCCACGTCGGTTGAGACCCTTGACCACGACCGTCTCCGCCCTCTCCACCTCGCCCACCCAGCCCGGATAGGAAAGACACCCCTCGTAGCCGCGCTGGACTCCCTGTGCCTTGACCAGGGTGGGATTGACCAGACCCCAGTGCTGGTTGTCGTCGCCCTTGACCACGCACACCCGGAGCGCCACCCCGACCTGGTTGGCCGCGAGACCGGCCCCGGGCGCGGCGTACATGGTCTCAGCCAAATCATCCAGCAGGCGCACCACCGAGGCGTCCACGTGCGCCACGCGGCGTGACTTTTCGCGCAGCACCGGATGGTCAAAGCCGAGGATCGTACGCAGGGCCACGATTCGATTCTACCCAGGCCGGCGAGAGCGGGCGGCCATTCTGATCAGCCCCGCGGGTCGACGTCACAGCTCCATCCCCGGCCTCGGGGCACCAGCCGGCGTACCCGCGCCAGCCCCTCTCCTCGGATCGTCAGCTGCCAGCGCCACTCGCCGCGCAGGCGGTGGATGAACGCGGGCGAGGGGCCGCTGAGCTGGATCCCGGCCAGACCCTGGCGCGCCATTCCCGCCGCCAGCGCGTCGGTCCCGGTCCTGGCGCCCTGCTCGGCGCGCTCGGGATCGGGGTCGGAGAACGTCACCACTGCGAGCTCGGAGGCGGGAGGAAATCCAAACCGGAGGCGGGATCTGATCTCCTGGGCGAAGAACGCCGCATAGTCGCCCGCGGCGGCCCAGCGCAGCGCATAGTGCTCGGGGTTGCAGGTCTGGACCACCACCTGCGCCGCCCGCTCGCCGCGACCCGCGCGGCCCGCAACCTGAGTCACCAGGGCAAAGGTCGATTCCGCCGCCCGGTAGTCGGGCACCTGCAGGGGAAGATCGGCGTCGATCACACCGACCGCGCTGACGGCCTCCAGATCGAGTCCGCGCGCTACCAGTTGGGTCCCGACCAGGATGTCAGCCCGACCCTGGGCGAACGACTCCATGACCTCGAGGTAGGCCTCCGGGCGCCGGGTCACGTCGGAATCAAGCCGGAGCACCCTGGCCCTCGGCCAGCGCCGGGCCACCGCCGCCTGCAGGCGCTGGGTGCCCACTCCCATGCCCTTGAGACGGCGCCCGGCGCAGACCGGGCAGACCTTCGGCATGTCCTCCCGCCAGCCGCAGTAATGGCAGTACAGGCCGTCCAATTCAGGGTGCTGCACCATCGCGACTGAGCAGTTGGGACAGCTGAACCGGGTGCCGCAGTCGCGACAGAGGATGGCGGTGGACATCCCCCGCCGGTTCAAGAAGAGCACCGCCTGCTCGCCCGCCGCCAACGTCCCCTCGACCACCTGGCCCAGCCGGCGCGAAATCGGAGCCGGGCCCGAGTCGGTGGCGCGCATATCCACCAGCTCGATGACCGGAGGCCGCCCGGCCGCGCGCCTATCCATGCTGGCCAGGGCCAGATCGCCCGATCGCGCCCGATGAAAGCTGGCCACGCTGGGTGTGGCGGAGCCCAAGATCAGGCGCGCGGAGCAGATCAGGGCGAGCTGCTCCGCCACCCAGCCGGCCTCATAGCGCGGGGTGCGATCCTGCTTGTAGGCCGCCGATCCCTCCTCGTCGACCACGATCAGGCCAGGACGATGCAGGGGAGCGAACACGGCCGAACGGCTGCCCACCACCACCTGAACCTCAGCCCGGCGGATGCGCCACCACTGCTGGGCCCGCTCGAGTTCGCTGAGCCCACTGTGGAGCACCGCCAGGGGAACGCCGAGGCGGCGGGACAGGCGTTCGACCAGCTGGGGTGAGAGTGAGATCTCGGGCAGCAGAACCAGCACGTCCAGGCCCAGATCCAGGGCCGCGCGCGCCGCGCAGGCGTAGACCTCGGTCTTGCCCGAGCCGGTGACGCCGTGGAGGAGCACCCGCTGGTGTGTCGCGATCTGTTCCAGGGCATCGATCTGAGCTCGGTTGAGGGCCGGGGCGGGCTCGGGCGGGCCCTGGGGAAGGGCGTGGAGCAGGAGACGGCTGTGTCGAACCTGGCGGCTCGAGAACCCCGAACCGTTGGAGCGGCCGCGCCGAATGCGGGGCGGAACCATGGCCCGAAGCACGTCGATCAGGGGAGCCCAGTAGTGCTCGGCCACGCGCTGGGCCAGCTCAACCTGGTGCGGCCAGAGCAGCGGGGCATCCTCCACGCGCTCGATCTGCTTCACCGCCTTGAGGTCCGGCGGCTCCGAGCTTGTGGAGACCACCAGCCCCGGCTGTAGGCGGCGCCCGAAGGGAACCCAGGCGCGCTGGCCGGGCTGAGCCGTCAATCCCTCCGGCACGGCGTAGGTGTAGGTGTCGTTCTCACCCCGACGCGCAACGTCGACCGCCACCTCGGCGTAGAGCAAAACCTAGGCCAATATTTCGCCCGGGGAGGTCGCGACGTCACCTCCAGGGGGGGAGAGATCGCCCACCCGGGCGGGGCTGAAGCTGGCCGTGCTCAGGATCTCCTGGTGCTGCCCGCTGACCGGATCGGTGGCCGCGAGGTGAACCTGGATCTGGAGCAGGCGATCACCAGGGAGCGAGAGGTCGACGTCGATCTGAGTCTGGGCCTGCTTTAAGAAGGCGGCCTCGATCGAGGGATCGACCGCGATCGACTGCAGTTGCTGGACCTGATCCGGCCCGGGTTGGATGGCGTAGGAGCGAGCAAAGCCCGAGTTGAGGTGGATTAGCTGGGGCGAGGAGATCGAACTGGCGAGCAGCAGTGACTGGCGGATCAGGGTCAGCCGCAATGCCGGGAAGAGTGAAGTCATCGACTCCAGAGGGACCGACTTCCAGCCACTGCTGGGAGCGTGTTCGACGTAGAGCCGGGAGGCGTCGAACATCATCTGGTAGGTGGCGCGCTGGCTGCCCTGATCGATGGCATAGCTGAACCTGGCCTGATCCCCCCGCGCCAGGCCACTCCCCGACGCCTGGAGACGGTACTCCTGACCCGCGGCCAGACTGCCCCCGTTCAGAGCCAAGGACTCCTCCAGGGTGACCCTGACGCCACCCTGCTGCGCCTGCCGGACCGCCTCGGCGAGCTGCCGCCCGGTGGCCGCCTGCTGGGCCCGGGTGGGGCTGCCGCAGGCACCCATGAGGGCGCTGGATAAAACCAGGAGCAGGGCCAGGCGGCTCAGCCGAGGCGTGGCCGCACCTGGTCCAGAAGACGGCCAGCCATTTCCGATTTGGGCATGCGCTCGAGGTCGAACCGGGTTCCGTCGGCAAAGAGCAGGAGCCCGGCGTTGTAGTCCGAGCCGAAGGCGATGTCGGAGCGGGCGACGTCGTTGGCGACTATGGCGTCAAGGTGCTTGCGATCGAGCTTGGTCCGCGCCAGCTCTTCCAGAGGGCCGGTCTCGGCGGCGAAGCCGACCCGATATACGTCCTTGAATCGGGGCTCTGCGGCCAGCTCCAGCAGCAGGTCAGGGTTGGGCACCAGATGAAGCACCAGATGGGAGCGGCCCTGGCGCCGGATCTTGTCCACCTCCCGGCGCTCGGGCCTGAAGTCGGCCACGGCTGCGGCCATGACCAAAAGCCGCGCCCCGTCCAGGTGTTCTCTTAGCGCCGCCAGCATCTCGACCGCGCTCGCCACCGGGACCATCTCGACCGCGGGCGGGGACGGCATCTGGGCGGCGCTGATCAAAATCACCCGAGCGCCCCTCTGGGCCGCAGCCTGGGCGATGGCGATGCCCATCTTCCCGCTCGAGTGATTGCTGAGATAGCGCACTGGGTCCAGCTCCTCGCGAGTGCCCCCGGCGGTGACCACCACCTTGAGCCCGGCGTAGTCGTAGGCCGAGCGGGTCGCGCTGGCCAGGGCCGCGAGCAGCGCGGACGCCTCCGGGAGACGACCTGGACCGTGGTGTCCGCTGGCCAAGCGGCCCGAAGCCGGCTCTAGCACGCTCAGCCCGCGGCGTCGAAGCTCGGCCACGTTGGCCTGCACGGCCGCGTTGGCCCACATGGCGTCGTTCATCGCCGGGGAGATCACGACCGGACAACGGGCGGCGAGCAGGGTTGCGGTGACGGGGTCGTCCCCCCGTCCCTGGACAACGCGCGCCAGGACGTCGGCGGTGGCCGGGGCGAGGAGGATCATCTGCGCCCAATCACCCAGTTCGACGTGGGGCTCGGCGGCGCCGCCGGGGGCGAATAGGTCGGTCAGGACAGGCTGGCCGCTCACCCCCCGGAAGGCGGCCGCGCCGGCAAAACGCTGGGCCGAGCGCGTCATCGCCACCCGCACCGTGCAGCCTCCCTGGACCAGCTTGGAGGTGAGATCGACCAGCTTGTAGGCGGCGATGCCGCCCGTGACCAGAAGCGCCAGGCGCCGTCCGACGAGCTCGGATGGAATCGGGGGATCAGCTGGCATCGCGCTCTGCACCCCGGCCCTCAAGCAGCTCGAGGATGTTCTCGGCTGCCCTCTCGACCCGATCGTTGACGATCACGTGGTCGTAGCTAGCCGCCCACCGCATCTCCTCGTCAGCCAGCCTCTGGCGCGCCTCGATCTGGGCTTCGCTCTCGCTTCCTCGCCCCCGCCGGCGGCGCAGCAGCTCCTCCATGTCGGGCGGGCTGATAAATATGAACAGGGCGTCTGGGTGGGAGCGCCGCACCTGCTCGGCTCCCTGGACGTCGATCTTGAGGATCACGTCGCGGCCCTCGCCGAGCGCCTCCATTACCGGCCCCCGGGAAGTTCCGTAAAGGTAACCGTTGACGCGCGCGTGCTCTATCATCTCGCCCGCCTGGAGCAGCTCCCCAAACTGGTCGGCGCTGACGAAATAGTAGTGCTCGCCGTCGCGCTCATAGTCCCGCGCCGGCCGCGTCGTGTGGGAGACGCTGTAGGCGAGCCGGGGTCGTTGCCGGCGCAGCGCCTCAATCACCGTGTCCTTGCCGACTCCGCCCGGGCCGGAGATGACGACCAGGCGCCCTCGAGTCACTTGAGGCCCGCCCAGAAGGCCGCCATATCGGGTGCGAGATCAATCTCGAAGCTCATCTCCGCCCCGCTCAGGGGGTGAACGAAGGCAATCCGCTGGGCGTGGAGCATGGGCCGACCACCGGCGGTGCCGCCCCCATAGAGCTCATCCCCCGTCACCGGATGGCCCAGAGCGGCGAGATGGACCCTGATCTGATGGGTCCGCCCGGTATCCAGCTCGCATCTGACCAGAGTATGCCCCCCCTTTGACTCCAGCACCCGGTAGCGGGTTCGGGCCCAGCGCCCCTTCTCCACCACGGCCATGCGCAGGCGCTGGCGGGGGTCGCGACCGATCGGGCCCTCGAGGATTCCAAGCAGAGGTGAGGGCCGTCCGCGGACCAGCGCCAGGTAGCTGCGACGCAGGCGGCGCTCGGCGAGTTGGGCGGAGAGGGAACGATGGGCCCGATCGGTGCGCGCGGCCAGGATCAGGCCCGAGGTGCCCCGATCCAGGCGGTGGACGATGCCAGGCCGGGCCTGCCCCCCCGCGGCCGACCAGGTGCCCCCCAGGCCGAGGAGGGCGTGAACCAGGGTTCCGCTGCTGTGGCCCGGAGCTGGATGCACCACCATCCCGGCCGGCTTGTTAACCACCACCAGCTGATCGTCCTGATAGACGATCTCAAGCGGTATGGCCTCCGCCACCGGGGTCGAGGACGCGGTCGGCTCCAGGTACCCACTCACCTCGTCTCCGGCCTGGACCAGATCGGAGGGACGGCAGGGGGCGCCACGGAGCTCGACCCGCCCCGCCCGGATGAGTCGAGTGGCGGCCGAGCGCGACAATCCCAGTTCGGAATCGGCCAGAAACCGATCCAGCCTTATGGGCTCGCCCTGGGCTAGGAGTCGGAAGTCTTGGGCCGTAGCGCAAACCCCGCCACCAAGATCAGCACCCCGACCGTGATGGCGGCGTCGGCGAGGTTAAACACGGGCCAGAAGTGCAGCGCCACGAAGTCGGTCACGCTCCCCCTCAGCACCCGGTCGTAACCATTGCCGACCGCACCCCCGGCGATCAGGCCCAAGACCAGGCCCGTCGTCACCGTCACCGACCGCGTGGCCACGTAGTAGATCATGCCGGCCACCACCACGATCGAGGCCACGATGAATGGCAACAGCAGGCTTCCACCCTGGGCGAAGCCGAAGGCGGCACCCGCGTTCTGGGTGTTGGTGATCCAGACGTGAGGCAGCACCTGGATCTGGGTCCCGGGGCGCACGCTGCGAAGAACCATCATCTTGGTCACCCGATCGGCCGCGAAGACCAGCGCGGCCACCAGGGCGAACACGCCTTTGCCTGCCCTCAACTCGACGGGCGGATTCTGAACCAGAGTTCGGGGTCCAGGCTCACGCAGCCGTCGTCGCGGTCGGAGGTTACGATCACCTGGCTCGCCAGCACCTCGCCGGCCACGTAGTCCCCGAATCGCTCCCAGACCCGCGCCCAATCGCCGCCCGCCCCGATCACGAGCACGATGCGATCCTCAATCCGGAGCCCGCTGCGCTTGCGATGTTCCTGGATGGCCCGCACCAGCTCGCGCGCCATGCCCTCCAGTCGAAGCTCGTCGGAGATCTCGACGTCGAGAGCGAACTCGGCCCCGTGTCGCACCTCCTTCACGTTCAGCTCCTCGGCGATGATGGCCGCCAGCTCCGGTTCGAAGGCGCGATTCAAGGTGACCGACCGCAGCGGCTGGCGGACATTGATGCGGACCTGGTCACGCGCTGCCCGTCCCGCCTCGACCGCCTCGCGAGCCGCTGCCATCTGCTGATCTAGATCCGGTCGGCGGCGCTCGGGTGCTCGGGCAGGAAAGTCGGCCAGGTGAACCGAAGCGCCGGCGCACAGGTTGCGGTGGATGGCCTCAGAGAAGAAGGGTGTGAACGGAGCCAGGAGGCGGGTGAGGGTGACCAGGGTCTCGTACAGCGTCTGGTAGGCGGACAGCTTGTCCTGGTCGTCGGCCGACTTCCAGAAACGGCGCCGTGATCGGCGCACGTACCAGTTGGAGAGTTCGTCCACAAAGGCCTGCAGAGGGCGCGCGGCGGCGTTGACGTCGTAATGCTCCAGGCCCTCGTCGACGCTCTCCACGACCGCGGCCAGGCGCGAGAGCAGCCAGCGATCGAGCAGGCTGCGCTCCTCCAGCGCGATCTCGGCCTGACGCTCGGGCCTGAAGCCATCGATGTTGGCGTAGGTGACGAAGAACGAATAGACGTTCCAGAGCGTCATGAAGAACTGGCGCACGACCTCACGCAAGGCGTCCGCACCGGTTCGATAGTTCTCCCCCACCGCCGCCGACGTGTAGTAGAACCAGCGCACGGGGTCCGCCCCGAACTGATCGAAGAGCTGAGCGGGGTCGAGCACGTTGCCGCGTGACTTGCTCGCCTTCTGACCCCGGGGATCGAGCACCAGGCCCAGGCAGATCACGTTGCGGTAAGAGTTCTGGCCGAAGAGCAGGGTGGATATCGCGAGCAGGGAGTAGAACCAGCCCCGGGTCTGGTCCATCGCCTCGGAGATGAAGTCGGCGGGAAAGCTGGCCCTGAACTGCTCCTCTCCCTGACGCGGGTAACCGCGCTGGGCGAAGGGCATGGAACCGGAGTCAAACCAGGCGTCGAGCACCTCTGGTACCCGTGCCATCTCGCCGCCACAGCCCTCGCAAACCAGACGCACGGCATCGATTCCAGGCCGGTGCAGATCACCCAGGGAATCCAGTCCCAACTCCTCGGCCGATTCGACACAGCGCGCCGCCGAGCACTGGCTGCAGACCCAGAACGGCAGCGGTGTGCCCCAGTAGCGGGAGCGCGAGATGGCCCAGTCGACGTTGTTCTCGAGCCAATCCCCCATCCGTCCGCTGCGCACGTGGGCTGGAATCCAGTTCGTGGCCGCGTTGTTGGCCACCAGGTCCGGCTTGAGCCGGGTGGTACGCACGTACCAGGAGTCGAGCGCGTAGTAGATCAGCGGGGTCTTGCAGCGCCAGCAGAACGGATAGGTGTGCAGCACCGTCTCCGCGCGATAGAGCAGTCCCCGCACGCGCAGATCCTCGATCAGGATCGGATCCGCGTCCTTGACGAACAGCCCCGCCACCAATTCGACCTCGGGCAGAAACCGCCCACCCAGGTCGACCGTGTGATGCACCGGGATGCCGTGGTCCTGGGCTAGTCGCAGGTCGTCGGCGCCGTAGGCCGCGGCAGTGTGAACGATCCCGGTCCCCTCCTCGGTGGAGACGAAGTCGCCCGCGACGACTGAGAACACCCGGCCTGGCGCCGTCAGGACGTCGTATGGAGGCACGTACTCCAGATCGAGGAGGTCACGGCCGCGCATGCGCTCGACGACCTCGTGCTCACCCTCCAGGACACCCAACCGCGATTCAGCCAGGATCAAGAACTCAAGGCCCTGGCGTACGCGCACGTAACCGACGTCCTCGGCCACCGCCAGGGCCACGTTCCCCGGCAGCGTCCACGGGGTGGTGGTCCAGGCCAGGAGGCTGGTGTTGGGATTGGAGCGGAGCCGAAAACGGACGAACACGCTGGGGTCCTCGGTATCGTCCTGGTAGCCCTGAGCGAGCTCGTGACTGGATAGCGGGGTCGCGCAGCGGGGGCAGTAGGGGGCCACCCGGAAGCCCTTGTAGATGAGGTCTTTGTCCCACATCTGCTTGAGCGCCCACCACACCGACTGGATGTACTCCGGGCTCAGGGTCCAGTACGCGTGCTCATAGTCCTGCCAGAAGGCCATGCGGTTGGAGAACCGCACCCATTCCTCCACGTAGCGATGCACGCTCTCTCGACAGAGCTGGTTGAATCGGTCGATCCCGAACTCCTCAATCTGCTGCTTGCCGGAGATGCCGAGGCTCTTTTCGATCTCGAGCTCAACCGGCAGCCCGTGCGTGTCCCAGCCCGCCTTGCGCTCCACATAGAAGCCCTTCATCGTCTTGTAGCGGCCCAGCACGTCCTTGAACGAGCGGGCCAGTATGTGGTGGGTTCCCGGCCGCCCGTTGGCGGTGGGCGGACCTTCATAGAAGACGAACCGGGGTCGGCCCTGGCGCAGGGCCAGACTCTGGGCGAAGGTGCCCTCGCGCTCCCAGAGCGACATCACGCCCAGCTCCAGGTCAGGCAGCTTGACGCCGCTCAGCACGGGCTCAAACCTTCGCTCGGCCGCCATGGGCTAGCCCTGCGCCTGCTGTAGGAACTGGACCAGAAGCGATACGGCGAAGAAGACGACGACGAAGGAGAGGTCAAAGCCGGCCATCGGAGGCAGCACGCGCCGGACGGGGGCCAGCACCGGCTCGGTGACGTCAAAGGCCAGGCGGTGGATCGGATTTTTGGGATAGGGCTCGAACCAGGAGAACACCGCCCGAACCAGCAGGCAGCCCATGAAGGCGTATCCGATCAGGATCAGGGCAGGGGCGATGATCATTTCGACCTAGAGGGTAGTGGCTTTCAACGCCCCGGCGCTAAGGCGCCGGGGGGACCGAACAGCCCGCGCCCGATTCGGATCATGGTCGATCCCTCGCGGCAGGCGGCCGGGTAGTCCTGACTCATTCCCATCGACAGCACGGGCAGAGCCCGCCCCAGGCGCTGCTCCACCTCGTCCCGCAGTCTTCGCATTCGTCGAAAGTGGGGCTGCGGCTCGCCCTCCTGAGGCGCCATGGTCATCAGACCCTCGAGCTCCAGCAGCTCGGCCACCCGAGGGGCCAGCTCAGGCACTGCCTCGGGGGGCACCCCGGTCTTGGCCGGCTCCGAAGCAATGTTGACCTCGATCAGCACGCGGCCCCCGCCGGCGCACGCCAGGGCCTGCGCCAGCTCGAGCGAGTCGATGGACTGGATCAGCCCAAAGCGGCCCTGGGCCCTACCGACCTTGTTGCGCTGCAGGTGCCCAATCAGGTGCCAGCTCGGGGCCGAGACCTGCTCCATCTTGGCCAGCGCCTCTTGTACCCGGTTCTCGCCCAGGGCGGTGATACCGGCAGCGAGCGCCCATCGACACTCCTGGGGGCTGCGCCCCTTGGTCGCTGCGACCACCTGAACCAGCTCTGGATCGGCGCCCGCAAGCTCGATCCGCTGCCGGATCAGAGCCAGGTTGGCGACTAGATCATCGCGGCCAGGCAAGCGAAGCGCTCCCCGGTGGCGGCGCGGCGATGGGAGGGAAACTGTGCGTCCTCTCGGGTGCAGGCGCCATGGGCGTGGACGTGATCGGAGCCCAGCCCCGAACGCAGGAGCTGGGCGGTGATGCAGGCGCGCAGGTCGAGGAGGATGCGCCCCGCACCCGAGGGACGGGTGAAGGCCGAATCGAAGAGCTCTCCCACCTCCTCACCGACCTCGTAGCAGGCCCCGCAGATGCCGGGTCCGATCCCGGCCACGACGTCCTCGGGATGGCAATTAAAGTCGCGCTCCATGATCCCCAAAGCGACCTCCACGACCCGTCCCGCGGTGCCTCTCCAGCCCGAGTGCACGAGGCCCAGGACGCCCCGCCGGGGATCGTGGAGCACCACGCCGTAGCAGTCGGCCAAAAGCAGCATCAGCCCCAGGCGGGGGCGCTCGGTGATGAGGCCGTCGACGGCCTCCACCGGGCCCGGGCTGCGCACCACGGCGACATCGGCGCCGTGCACGGCCCGAGCCAGAGCGACCTGGCTGCCATCGAGCCCGGCGGCAGCGACGAATCGCCGGCGCAAGTCCGCCGACACCATCGAGCCCCAGTCCAGGGTGGAGAAGGCGTGGAGCAGTTGCGGCGAACGCAGCCCCGGGATGGTCACCGGCTCGGGCTCGGTCATGTCCGGCGCCCGGTCGCCCACGGGGCTACTTGCGACGAGCCGCAGGTCGGGCTGAGAGCACCTGCTCGATCTCGCTCTTGACCTGCTGCAGGTCCATGAACTCACGATAGACCGAGGCAAAGCGGATGTAAGCCACTTCGTCCAGGTGCTTTAGCCGCTCCATCACCATCTCCCCGATCTCGCCACTTGGGATCTCGACCCGCCCGCTGCGGCGCAGGTCAACCTCGATCTCATCGACGATGGCGTTCAGGCGCTCGGGCGAGATGTCGCGCTTTTCGGTTGCCTTTTTGAGCCCGGCGAACAGCTTGTGAGGATCGAAGTCCTCGCGCCGGCCGTCCTTTTTGGTGACGAAGAACGGCACCGTCTCGATCCGCTCGTAGGTGGTGAAGCGCTGCCCGCACTGCAGGCATTCGCGCCTCCGGCGGATGGCCTCGCCGACCTCGGAGTCACGCGAGTCAACCACCTTGAGGTCGTTGTGTCCACAGTAGGGGCAGCGCAATCTGAATCAGCTCCTAGATCCGGCCGCGCAGAAAGGTCGGGATCTCGAGGTCGGCGTCGTCCCCGCCGAAGCTGGGCCTGGTGTCGACCAGGGGCCGCTTGTACTCGATCGCGGTGTGCTCTCCCACCACGCCCTGGCTGGACGCCGTGACGGGGCGGCTGCGGGCCCCGAAGCCGGTGGCGATGACGGTGATCTTGACCTCGCCTTGCATGCGGTCATCGTTGACCACGCCGAAGATGATGTTGGCCTCGGGGTCAGCCGAGGCGCGCACGATCTCGGCCGCCTTCTGGCACTCGAAAAGGGTGATGTCCTTGCCCGCGGTGATGTTGAAGAGGATGCCGTGGGCGCCGTCGATCGAGGTTTCGAGCAGCGGGCTAGCGACCGCCTGCTTGGCCGCGTCCTCGGCCCGGTTGTCCCCGGAGCCGAATCCGATCCCCATGAGCGCCTCTCCGGTCTCGGTCATGACCGACTTGACGTCGGCGAAGTCCAGGTTGATGACGCCCGGATTCACGATGAGGTCGGCGATTCCCTGAACCCCCTGGCGCAGTACGTCGTCGGCGATTCGGAACGCCTCCTCCAAGGTGGTCTTCCGATCCACGACCTGGGCCAAACGATCGTTGGGGATCACGATCAGGGCGTCCACCTTGTCGCGCAGGCTCCGGATACCCTCCTCGGCGCTGTCGTTGCGAACCTTTCCCTCCCAGAGAAAGGGACGGGTGACGACGCCGATGGTGAGCGCGCCCTCGGCCTTGGCCACTTCGGCGATGACCGAGGACGACCCGGTGCCGGTACCCCCGCCCATACCCGCGGTCACGAACACCATGTCGGTGTCCTTGACCAACTCGCTGAGCTCGGCCCGGCTCTCCTCGGCTGCGTCGCGACCCTTGGTCCAGTCACCCCCTGAACCCAGGCCCCGCGTCAGCTTGCGCCCGATGTTGACCTTGATGTCGGCGTTGCACCGCTCGAGAGCCTGCAGATCAGTGTTGACGGCGATGAACTCCACACCCTTGAGCGAGGCCGAGATCATGCGGTTGACCGCGTTCCCTCCGCCACCGCCGGCGCCGATGACTTTGATCCGTGCCCGTCCGTCCTGGCGATCGCCCTTCATGGTTACCTCCTGCATTTTTTCGGCCTGTCCGTCCAAGAATCCGAGCTGCGCGTGACGCCCGGCGTCATCGGTCATCCTCTCTGCCCCCCGCCTAGAAGAAGTCGCGCAGCCATCTCACCGTCTTCTGATAGGCGCCGCCCATGGCCGGGTTCTGGGCCAGGGCGCGCGACGACGAGGCGGGCTGGGCGTGCATGCCCCAGCGCACCAGACCGATCGCGGTGGCGTGCGAGGGGCCCCCAGCGCGGTCGGCCAATCCACCCACTCCGGTCGGCAGGCCAAGCCGGACCGCCGAGTCAAAGACCGACTGCGCGGCGTCGGTGGTTCCCATCAGTCGGGCACCGCCCCCACTCACCACCACCCCGGCCGGGAGCAGGCCGTCGAAACCGCTCTTGCGCACCTCGCTCCGCGCCAGCTGAAAGATCTCGCGCAGACGCGGCCCGATGATCTCGGCCAGATAGCGGCGGGGACTGGTCATGAGGCGATCACCGCCCACCTGTCGGAGCTCGATCAGCTCCTCGGCCGGGATCGCCTCGGCCAGGGTGTGGCCGTAGTGCAACTTCAACGCCTCAGCGTCGGCCAACGTCGTCTTGAGCCCGATGGCTACGTCGTTGGTCACCTGATTGCCGCCCACCGGGAGCACGGCCAGGTGAAAGGCGCTGCCCTCGTTGTAGACCACCACGTCCGTGGTGCCAGCGCCGATGTCGATCAGGCAGACCCCGAGTTCGATCTCGTTGGCCTGGAGCACGCCCTCGCCCGTGGCCAGGCCCTGGTACACCACGTCCTCCACGTCCAGTCCCGCCTGATGGACACACTTGATCACGTTCTGGAGCGAGGTCTGAGCCGCGGTCACGATCAGGGTCTCGACCTCCAAGCGGTGTCCGGTCATCCCCACCGCCTCCTTCACCCCCTCCTGGCCATCGACGATGAAGGCTCGGGGCAGAACGTGAATGACCTGGCGGTCGCTGGGCACGCTGACCGCGCGCGCCGCCTCGATCACGCGTTGCACGTCGTCGGCGTCGATGTCGCGGTCGGGGCGCGCGACCGCGATCACGCCCCGGCTCACCTGCGCTGAAAGGTGGGGGCCACCGAGCGAGACCACCACCGCCTCGGCCCGGACCCCGGCCATCCGCTCGGCCGAGACCACCGCCGCCTGGATGGCGTGCACGGTCTTCTCGATGTTGACCACCACGCCCTTGCGCAGGCCCTCGGCTGGAGCTTCGCCGACCCCGAGGACCGATATCCCACCATAGTCGTCTGATTCGGCGATGACGGTGGCCACCTTGCTGGTGCCGAGATCAAGGCCGACGACACGCTTACGCCTGGACACGAAGTGCTGGGATGCCTCCTGGAACGATTGCAAGGACGACCTGGCGGGTCGTCGGTGAGTATAGCGGCCTTTGGGGCAAATGACCAGATATTGTGTGTCTTGGGCCAAGCCCGCACAGATGTAGTAGGTGTAACCCCGCTAGGGCATGGTTGCCAGGCTACAGGTTGTGGCTGGGAATCAAAGGTAATGGCGCCGGATCGCGGCCACGTTGGTGAAGATGCGGACGCCGAAGGCGACGATGGCGGCGATCGAGAGGTCGACACCCAACTTGTCCCCGACAAAGGTTAAGGCGGCGGCCAGGGCGCTGTTGGTGATCAGCCCGGTGAGAAATATGCGGGGCTCAAAGGTGCCGGCGAGATAGCCCTTGAAGGCCCCGAATATGGAGTCCAGTCCGGCCAGCAGACCGACCGCGGTGTAGCGCGCGTAGGCCACCGGGATGGTCACCGGCGAGAGCAGCCCGATCCCAATGCCGATCAGGATGCACACCACCGCCACCGTGATCACGCGCACGTCGATTTCACCTGGGAGATCGTAGGCGATGGCTGGGGCGATGGCTGGGGCGCCGCCTTATCCGTGGTGTGATGCACGGCCACGGCGTACGGGTTCATGACGTTGACGTAGACCAGGGTCGGACTGTTCAAGTCCTCGTATTTGGAAATCGCCTGCAGGGCGGCCACCTTGGCTCCCAGCGTGGCGAACTCGGAGGGGGTCAAAACACGCCCGAAGATCGCCGTCCAGCCCCGGGCCGAGACCATGGTCAGATCGCCACAGGAGTCGATCTGAAACGAGCCCACGCCCTGCCCGATGAGTCCCGGCAGCTGGCGCTGGATCCGGACCAGCGCTACCAGCAGTCGCTGGCTGAGCAGAGGCCGACCGGCGCGCGTGCTTGCGGCCGGGGGGCCGTGGATGGCCAAGAGGGGAGACGAGCCGGCCGGGGCCGGAGCCAGGGCCGTGCCGTCAGGCGACACGAGCCAGGCCGGCGCGCCACCCACACTGTAGGTCGCGACCGGATCCCACTCCTGGATCGAGATCGTGACCCGGTCGGGCAGGGCCACGGCGACCTGGGCCGAGCGCACCCAGCTCGAACCCTCGAGCCCGGTCGCGGCCGCCACGGGGTCGATGCTGAGCACCGACGCGTTCGATCCCAGGCCGGCCAGGTGCCTGACCTGGAGTGAGGTCAGATGAGCGTTTCCGCGGACCACCAGCTCTCGGTCATTGAGCGCGGGGTCGTGGAGCAAGAAGACCAGCAGCGCAAGCTCAACTAGGGCCAGCGCGAGCGCGAGCATCCGCCTCGGGCGCCGCCCCGGATCTGACCCTGGCCGATCGCCCTCGGCCCCCAGCCGAGCCCAGCTCTGGCCCCGCAGCGGGCGGGCCCGATCCTCCGCCTGCGGCCACTGGGGCCGGGGCAGGATCGAGCGCCGGCGGCGCCGGAACTTCACCCTCAGCGGCCCTCGCCGGACCGGGCCAGCGCGCTCTGGACCAGGCCCAGGCAGAGCTCTGGAAATTCGATCCCGCCAGCTCGGGCGGCGTCGGGGAACAACGAGAGCGGGGTCAGGCCAGGCACGGTGTTGACCTCCAGAACAAACGCGGTGCCGGATTGATCCACGATGAAATCGATCCGGGCCATACCCTCACAGCCCAGCCCCACAAACGCCCTCAGGGCGTCAGCCTCGACGCGCCGGAGGACCTCGGTGGGCAGCCGCGCGGGGATGACGTGGTGGCTTCCCCCGGGGGTGTATTTGGCCTGGTAGTCGTACACCTGAGCGGTGTAGGTGATCTCGATCGGAGGCAGGACCCGCAGGGGTCGGTCCAGGACGCCGACCGTGATCTCCATCCCGGAGACGAAGCGCTGGGCCATGACACGGCGGTCGTGCCTGCGGGCGAGCTCGAGCGCCGGCTGCACCTGATCCGGCGAGATGGCGATGCTGAGGCCGATCGTTGATCCCTCTCGGACCGGCTTCACCACCAGGGGCAGGCCGAGGCGCGAGATGGGACCAGAGTTGGGTTCGTCGGATCCCACCTCCTCGAAATCTGGCACGCTGAGACCCAAGCGCCCGAGCTCGTGGTTGCACCGCACCTTGTCCATGCAGAGCGCACTGGCCAGGATTCCCGATCCCGTGTAGGCGAGCCCGGCGAGCTCGCACAGAGCCTGGACCCGGCCGTCCTCACCGCCCCGCCCATGGAGTGCGATGAAGGCCGCGTCGAACTCGCCGCCCGCCAGCTGCGGCCACAGGTTGCGGTCCGCCTCCACCGCCACCGCGTTCACGCCCGCCTCGACCAGCGCCTCGACCACGGCGGCCCCCGAGAGCAGGCTCACCTCGCGCTCGGCCGAATCACCACCGCAGATCACGGCCACCCTCATGTCCACCTTCCCACTCTCTCCACCTCCGGTTCGAGCTCGACTCCGATCCGCTCCAGCACCGCAGCCTGAACTCTTCTGATGAGGCGGTCGACGTCGGCGGCCGAGGCGCCCGAGCGGTTGATGATGAAGTTGGCGTGCTGGCTTGACACCGCCGCTCCGCCCTCTATCTCGCCCCTCATGCCTGCGGCCTCGATCAAGCGCCCGGCAGAATCCCGATCCGGGTTCCGAAACACGCTGCCACAGCTGCGCTGCTTCAGGGGCTGGGTGCGACGACGCTCGAGTAGAAACGCAGCCATGCGCGCCTGGGCCGCCTCGGGATCTCCCGGACTGAGTCGCAGCGTGGCGCTCAGCACCACGGCGCCCGACAGCGAGCCCGAACGCAGGGCCGAGGTGCGATAGCCAAGCTCGAGTTCTGACGCCGTCCACTCCCGGAGCCCCAGCCCCGGGGCCCAGCCCTGAACGCGCTCCAGCACCTGGGACATGTCACCACCCCAGCAGCCGGCGTTCTGATAGACCGCTCCCCCCACCGTGCCCGGGACTCCCACCGCCCATTCGAGGCCGGTCAATCCGGCCTGGGCCGAGATTCGCGCCAGCCGCATCATGCGCAGCCCGGCGTCGGCGCGAAGGAGTTCGCCCTCGATCCGGTGCGAGCGCGCTCGGCAGAGCATCACCAACCCCTCCACACCGGCGTCGGCGACCAGAAGATTGGTCCCCGCGCCCAGGATCAGATACGGTATCCCGCGCCCAGAGCAGGCCTCCACCAGCTCGAGCAGGACCTGCGTGCTCGTCACCTCGACCAGGAAATCAGCCCTCCCCCCCACACCGAGTGAGGTATGACGGGCCAGTGGATGATCCCTCATGACCCCCGCTAGGCCGCCCAGCCACCTGAGGTTATCCTCGCTCTGCCAGCCCATCTCCCACCTCGCGGAGATCGCCCGCGCCCATCAGCAGAACCACGTCTTTGGGCCGCGCCCGGGACCGCACCCAGCTCCCCACCGCAGCCAGGTCAGGGGCAAAGTCGACCCCGATCGTCTCCGCCAGGCGCCGGCTGCTGAGCTCGCGTGGATTGGGCTCGCCGGCGCCGTAGATCTCGCACACCAGGGCTGCGTCGGCGCCGGACAGGGCGGCCCCGAATTCGCGTTCAAAGGCCTCGTACCGGCTGTAGCGATGAGGTTGGAACACCGCCAGAACGCGCTCCCCGCCGAGCGCGCGCGCCGCCTCCAGAACCGCCCGGATCTCGGTCGGGTGATGAGCGTAGTCATCGAAGATGGAGGCGCCTCGGTACTGCCCCAGGCGCTCCAGGCGGCGCCGGGCCCCGGTGAATCCGGCCAGCGACTCAAGCCCGACCTTTGGTGGGATCCCGAGCTCGCAGGCCATGGCCAGAGCCCCGGTCGCGTTCTGCAGGTTGTGCCGTCCGGGTACGCCGAGGCGAAGCGCCATGGTGCCCCCTGAGGGCGGCCGCACCTCTGCCCCGCCCCCCGCCTGCGGTCGACAGACCCAGTCGGCGGAGGGATCGAAGCCGTACGTCACCCGCCGCCCGGAAGTGCCCAGGGCGGCGGCCAGGGGGTCGTCGGCACAGACCACCGCGAGGCCTGTGGCGGGAAGCCGCGCCAGGAACTCGGCGAAGACGCCGCGCACCTGGTCCAGGTCGGCGAAGTGATCCGGATGGTCGAACTCGACATTGGTGACCAGCGCGTGCTGGGGATGATGCAGGACCAGCGTTCCGTCAGACTCGTCGGCCTCGGCCACCAGCCAATCGGAGCTCCCCGCACGCGAGCTACCCCCATCTCCGACCAGGATCGTGGGGTCCCAGCCCGCGGCCTCAAGAATGCGGCCCAGCATCAACGTGACCGTGGTTTTGCCGTGGCTTCCAGCCACGGCAACCGAGCGCTGCTGGCCGATCAGACGAGCCAGACACTGCGCCCGGCTCAACACCTCGATCCCGCACCGGTGCGCCTCCTCGATCTCGGCGGCCGCCGACCGCGCGGCACCGCTGTATACGACCAGATCCTGGCCCGACACGTGCTCTGGATCGTGTCCGACCAGGCTCCGGATACCGGATCGAGCCAGAAGCTCAGTGGTCTTGGATGCGATGAGGTCGCACCCACTCACCTCATCACCGCGGGCGGCGTAAACCTTGGCCAGAGCCGAGACTCCGGAGCCGCCGAGACCGATCAGGTGGACCCTCATCTCATACCGTCCCCCGGCATCACTCCCGCGCCACCTCGATCAGAACCTGGACCACGGCCGAGGCCGCCTGGGGCCGCCCCAGGGCGCGAGAGGCGCGCGCCATGGCGGAGAGCTCGGCCGCGCTGAGACCGTCAATCACCCCTACCAGACGATCCGAATCGAACTCGGCGTCAGCCACCCGGACGGCGGCCCCCCGGGCAGCCAGGTGGGCCGCATTGCGTTCCTGATGCGCGCCCCCGAAGCTGCCTGGGATGACGATGGCGGGAAGCCCCACCGCGGCGACCTCGGAGAGCGCACCGACGCCACCCCGGGATACCACGAGATCGGATTGAGCCATGAGCTGGGCCACATCCGTGCTGAACGCGATCGGCCGGTAGCCGGGACGACGTCGCCGCTCGCCCTCCTGGCGCCCCTGCTCCCCGGTCAGATGCACAACCTCCTGGAAGCGACGTATGAGCTCGTCCAGAGCCCCCCACACGGCCTGGTTCAGTCGGCGCGCGCCCTGCGAACCCCCCATCACCAGCAGGCGCTGGGGCGGAATATTGGGCTCGCGAGGGACAAAGCCGGCTCGCAGCGGGTACCCGGTCCACACCGTCTGGCGGGTCCGAAACCGGTCCACGTCGGCCTCAAAGCTGACGCACGCTGCGCGCGCGCGGGAACGGAACATGCGATTGGCGAGCCCACTCGACTCTGAGACCTGGAGCACATAGGGAACACCGGATTGGATCGCGCCAGCCAGGCCCGGAGCCATGACGTGCCCTCCCACGCCCAGCACCACATGGGGTCGAAAAGATCGCACCACCCGGACGCCGGCGGCGAGCGCGGACGGAAGGCTGAGCGGCAGCACGAGGTTGCGCCAGGGAGCGTCGCGATCCCACCCCCGCACGTGGAGGGTGCGCAGGTCGAAGCCGGCCCCGGGTACCAGCGTCTCCTCCGGACCGCCGGCGCGGCCCAGGATCAGAACCTCGGCATCGGCTTGCTCAGCGCGGAAGGCTTGCGCGACGGCGAGAGCTGGAAGCAGGTGTCCCCCGGTTCCGCCCCCCGCTATCAATAGTCGCATCCGACCTCCTGCGCCGGAGCGCGTGCCGGCCTCCGTGGCCCGAGATGTTGAGCAGAACTCCAATCGCCGTCAGGGTGATCGCGAGCGAGGTGCCGCCGTAGCTGATCAGCGGCAGCGGCACCCCGGTGATGGGGAGAGTGTCCGTCACCGTGCCCATGTTGAGCAGGGCCTGCAGGGAGATCCAGCTCGTTATCCCCGCTCCCAGCATGAGCCCAAAGCGGTCGGGTGCGCGGTACGCGGCGCGATAACCGCGGACACAGAGTGCGACGAACCCGGCCAGCATGAGGGTGGTCCCGATCAATCCGGTCTCCTCGCCCACGATGGCAAAGATGAAGTCGGTGTGAGCCTCGGGCAGCCACAGGTACTTCTGCACCGAATGCCCCAGGCCCACCCCGGTCAGGCCGCCCGAACCCAGGCCGACCAAGGCCTGACTGATCTGATAGCCGGTGCCCAGAGGATCCTGGAACGGGTTCAAGAAGACCGAGAGCCGCGCCGAACGGTAGGAGGCGAAAAGCGTCAGGAAGAGGAAGGCCAGACCCAGGCCCAGAATCAGCAGTCCTAAGTGCCGCAGCGGACCCCCACCGGTGTAATAGACGGCAATGAAAATGCCGCCCATGATCAGCGCCGTGCCCAGGTCCTTCTGAAGCATTAAAAGCACCAGCACGCCACCCAGGATGAGCGCGAAGGGCAGTAGGCCGTCGCCGATCTCGCTTATACGCTGGCCCCGCTTTTCGACCCAGTGCGCCAGGTAGACGGCCATGACCAGTTTTGCCACCTCGGAGGGCTGGAACGTGCCCAGCGGGCCCAAATTGAACCAGCGCCGGGCTCCGTTGACCCGAATTCCTATCCCCGGCACCAGAACCGCCAGCATGAGCACGACGATCGCCGCCGCCGCCAAGGGAGCCCAGCGCCGCCAGTAGTGGTAGTCGATTCGGCTGGCCACCACCAGGCCGACCAGGCCCAGGACCGCGAACACCGCCTGGCGCTCGAAGTAGTACAGCGGGGAGAGATTGTCGACGTAGGCCAGCGCCGAGCTGGCGCTCAGGACCATGACCAGCCCGGCTCCAAGCAGCAGAACGGTGACCAGGGCCAGCCAGGGATCCCGCTCGCCCGCGGCCTTGGGTTCCTGCGCGCTGGAAATGAAGACCTCGCTCATCCCGCGGGCGCGGCCAGCGCCGCCCTCACCGCCGCCTTGAATTGACGGCCTCGGTCCTCGAAGTCGCGGAACATGTCGAAACTCTTGAACGCGGGGCTGAAGAGCACCACCCCACCCGGGCGCACCAGATCCGCGGCCGCCGCCACGGCGGCGTCCAGCCCCTCGACCAGGACGTGGGGATGGTCCTCCAAACGCTCGCCCACCCGCCTTGAGCTCTCCCCCATCAGCACCACCGCGACCGTCCGTAGCCTTACCGCTGAGATCCAGGGATCAAGGTCGAAGCCTCCGTCTCGGCCACCCGCGATCAGCACCACCGGCTCGGCGTCGAACGCCTCCAGGGCCATCAGCGAGGCGGCGGAGTTGGTGGCCTTGGAGTCGTTGTACCAGCGCACCCCACCCCAGTCCCCAACCATCTCCAGGCGATGCTCGACGCCGGGGAAGGCGGCCAGGGCCGCCGCCGCCGCGTCATCCCCAATACCCGCCAGGCGCCCCACCGCGGCGGCAGCGAGCGCGTTCTGCAGGTTATGCCGACCCGGTAGTCCGCAGGGCGGCAGCGGACGGTGGCGGTCGAACCAGGTCACCCGGGCTCGGGTCTGTTGCGCCAGGGTCCGGCAGGTTGGATCAAGCCCATTCAGGACCGCGTCGTCGCCCGGCTCCTGGAAACGCACGATGCGCGACTTGGCCGCCACATATCCCGCCATGTCGCCATGCCGGTCGAGGTGGTCGGGGGTGACGTTGAGGACGACCGCGATGCGTGGCCGGGGACGCTCGGCCGACTCGAGCTGAAAGCTCGAGAGCTCGAGCACCACCCAGTGCTCGGGCGTCAGCTCATCCAACCCGTCGAGCAGTGGCACGCCGATGTTTCCCCCAACCACCACCGGGCGCGGTCCGGCCCCGAGCACCGCTCCGATCATCGCCGTGGTCGTGGTCTTGCCGTTGGTTCCGGTGACCCCCACAACCGGCGCCGGACACAGCTTCAAGAACAGATCCGTCTCGCTCGAGACCGGGATGTCCCGAGCGCGCGCCTGCTCCGCCAGGTCACAGTTCCAGGGCACGCCAGGGCTTAAAAAAAGACCCTGGCATCCTTCCAGGTCGTCGGACCCGTAGCCGCCGAGGCGCACCTCCGCCCCTTCGGGAAGATCGGATTCCGGCACCCGGTTCGGGTCGGCGTCCACGATCCGGACCCGGACTCCCTGCCGATCCAGATATCTGGCCAGGGCCCCCCCGCTCCGCCCCAGGCCCACCACCAGCGCCCTCTGTCCAGACCCGAGCCCGGTCAAACGAGCACCCGGGATAGGGCGAGACTGGCCAGGACCGATGCCGCTGCGACCCCGCCGAAGGCGAGGGCGATGCGGTTCTCAGACCAACCCGCTAGCTGAAACGTGAGGTGAATCGGGGTCATCCTGAACACCCGGCGACCGCCGGAGACCTTAAAGAAGGTCACCTGAATAATGACAGACAGGGTCTCAAATACGAACACCAATCCCATCAGGGGCAGCAAGAGAAGCCAACCCTGCTCAATCGCCATCGCCGCCAGGGCGGCCCCCAGCGCCAGTGAACCTGCGTCACCCATGAAGATCCGCGCCGGGTACCGGTTGTAGACGACAAATCCGACCACGCCCCCGGCCAGCGTCATTCCGACCGCCCGCTCGCCCGTGGGGGCACCGCTTAAGAGCAGGAGCAGACCCACGGCCACCACCGCCCAGCTCGACCCGGCCAGGCCATCGCTGCCGTCGGTGAGGTTGACGGCATTGGCCGCCCCGACGATGGCAACCACGCCCAACGCCCAGACCGCCCAGACCGAGCCCCCCGCAAGCAGATGCTGGGGTCCGTGGGCTGCGGCCAGGATGGGCAGGGCGAGGAGCGCCTGTAGGGGTAGTTTCCAGCGGGCGCGCAAGCCGGCCGCCCCGAGCCTTCGCTTGGCCACGTCGTCGACCAGACCCAAAAGCCCGAAGAGAAGCACGGCCAGGGTCACCGGAGCGGCTCCGGGGTGACCTGCATGAGTGGCGAGCAGGCCGCCCACTACCGCCAGGGCGACGAAGAGGGCCCCTCCCGCAGTTGGAGTGCCGGCCTTGGCCTGGTGATCACGACCGAGCTCGGGCTGAATCACCTGGCCCATTCGAAGGCGGGTCAGGCAGCGAATCAGCACCGGGTAAAGGCCGATCGAGATCAGGCTGGCGACCAGGAGGGTGATGAAATCCAGAATGAGCACGGTCTAGAGCTCGGGGATGAGGCCGTGAAGGCCGACCCCGTGGGAGGCCTTGACCAGAAGCAGGTCCTCTGCTCCCACCCGGTCTCTGACCCAAGAACGAGCCGCCTCCAGGTCCGGCAGGAGCACCGCGCCGGCGGCAAGGGCCATCACATTTGCCTGACCACCATGAAGCACGGCGACCTCGTCAAAGGTGACACCGGCCGCCTCGCCCACCTGCCGGTGGCTCTCCACCGCCAGGTCGCCCAGCTCGCGCATCTCGCCGAGCAGGGCCAGGCGGCGCCTGATTCCGGTGCTTTCGCGCACGACCTCGAAGGCGGCGAGCATCGATTCCGGGCTGGCGTTATAGGAGTCGTCGAGTAGGAGGTAGCCGGCGCTGCCCACGCGCCGCTGCAAGCGGTGCTCGGATTGCACCTGACTCAGGACGGGCAGGACATCGCCGATCTTCAGCCCCGCCCACTGGGCCACCGCCAGCGCCGCCAGCGCATTTGCCACCTGGTGGCGGCCGCTGAGCCCGAGCCTCACCTCTTGGCCGCCAAAGTCAAACACGCAGCCCTGGGACAGAGCCCGGTATTCGCGTGCCCGCACCTGGCCCGCCTTCAGGCCGAAGGAGATGACCGGGCAGCGGCAGTGCTGCCGCAGAGCCTCAAAGCGGGTGTCGTCCGCGTTCAGCACCGCGGCCCCGTCGGCCGGCAGAGCATCCAGCAGTTCGGCCTTGGCCGCCATCACACCCTCTATGCCGTCAGTGAAGTGCTCGGCGTGGACCGAGCCGATGTTGGTCACCACCCCAACCCGCGGCCGCGCCAACGCGGCCAGGCGGGCGATGTCCCCTGCGCGCTGCATCCCCATCTCGAGCACCAGGACCTGGTGGTTTGGCTCCAGACCGAGAATGCTGAGGGGGACCCCGGTCTCCGTGTTGAGATTGCCCGGGCTTCGATGCACCCGGAGCGCTGTGCCCAGGGCGGCGGCGATCAACTCCTTGGTCGATGTTTTCCCGTTGCTCCCGGTGACACCGATGACGAGTGGATCGACCCGCCGGAGCACGTCGCCGGCGAGAGCGTATAGCGCCTCCCAGGTGTCCTCGACCACGACCTGGGGCACCGATGCGGCCTGGCGCTGGCTCACCACCACCACTTCCGCACCACGGGCGAGGGCGTCGGAGACGAAATCGTGGCCGTCGCGCTCAGCTCCCTTGAGGGCGAAGAACATCCCCCCTGGGCGCACCTGTTGCGAGTCCGTGTGCACGCTGGTGAACCCGGCCTGGGCCGGGAGCCGCAGCGGCTCTCCGCCGCAGGCCTCCAGAAACTGGGCGAGCGAGATCCTCATCGCCCTAGTAGACGGGATTCAGCTGCCCGGGGTTATTCGCCACTGGAGGATGATCTTCTGGGCGATCTCCTTCCAGATCGGGCCCGACACGTAATAGCCCTCGTCGGCGTTGTCGTTGCCATTGCCCGGGCGGTTGACGACCACGAGCATCGTGAACTGGGGATTGTTGAGGGGGAGGAATCCGGCGTACGACGCCCAGACCTGGGTGGGCGAATATTGCCCGTTGATTGGGATCTGAGAGGTCCCAGTCTTGCCCGCCTCATCGGTCTCGAAGCCGGGCACGCGCGCCATCCAGCCCGAGCCATGCTGGACCACATCCGCCATCATCCCCGTCATCTGCGTTGCCGCCCGGGCGCTGATCACCTGGCGCGCGGGGGCGAGCGCGGTGTTGGGCTGGCTACCAATCCGCTCCACCACGTGGGGCGGCGCCAGCTTGCCACCGTTGGCGATCACGTTGACCGCGTCCAGCATCTGCACCATGTTGACCGCGATGCCTTGGCCAAACGAGGCGGTGGCCATCTGGACCGGTCCCCAGCTGGAAGCCGCGGGCATCTGGACCCCGGCGCCGCCGTAGGCCGAGCTCTCGCCCGCGACGTCGACGTAGCTGGGTTGGGCGAAACCGAATCGGTTCAGGTAGGAGACATAGTTCTGCGGACCCTCCAGCTGCATGGCGTGGATGGCGCCGACGTTGAGGGAATCATCCAGGACCCGGGTCATGGTCACCACGCCGTGATTGCGCAGGTCCCAGTCGTGGATGACCGATCCCGCCACGTTGACGTAGCCCGGATCGTCGAAACTGGTGGTGGGCGTGATGGCCCCGTCGTCGAGCGCGCCACCCAGAGTGGCGATCTTCATGATCGAGCCGGGCTCATAAAGGCTGGATACGATCGGGTCCTGGGTTGCGGCCACCTGGGCGGCACTGAACTGGTCGGCCTGGTTGGCGTTGTAGGCAGGATAGTTGGCCCAGGCCACGACGCCGCCGGTGTGGGGATTCATGATCAGCACGCTCCCGCTCTGAGCGTGGTTCTGCTTGACCCCGGCCGCGATCGCCTGCTCGGCGGCGTACTGAATGTTGGCGTCCAGGGTCAGCTGCAGGTTGGACCCGTTGACCGGATTGACCGAGGTTTGGTTGCCAAGCGAGATCTGATTTCCCAGCATGTCGCGGTAGGTGGTGGTCTGACCTGGTCGGCCGGCCAGCTGCGACTGGTAGAAGGCCTCGATCCCGCGCTCCCCCTGGCCTGAGTCGTTGACGAACCCGAGCAGGCTGGAGGCCAGGGTCACATCGCTCGTGCCCCCTGGCAGGTACGTCCGTTGGGGCACCGGCTCGAGGCTGACGCCGGGCAGCCCGAGCCGGCCCACCGCGTCGGCCTGGGCCGCCGGCTGACGCCGGGCGATGTAGGCAAACTTGAGACCTGAGGCCAGCGTCGCGCTCACATCAGCTGCCTTAAGGCCGAGTGCGGAGGCCAGGCTCTGGGCCACCGCCGGGCGCTGACCGACCGGGACCATATCGGGGGCAACCGTCACGTCGTAGGCGGTGGTGTCGATGGCCAGAGGGCGACCGGCGTCGTCAAAGATCTGCCCCCGAGCAGCCGGTAGTACGATCGAGGTCAGGTGCTGGGCCTGAGCCAGGGCGGTCAGCGAGGGGTGTTCGACGATCTGCCAGTAGGCCAGGCGCGCCCAGATCGAGGTGGCCAGGATCATGGCGAGTATCACCAAGCTGGCCACACGAGCGCGCGGAATCTCTCCCCGCGGCGGCTGGGGGGGTCTTAACTGCGCGTCGCGGGCGGCTCTTGGCCCGTGTGCGCGGCGTTCAATCGCCATCAGCGCGTCAGGTCGGCGGCCAGGGCGTCATGCCCGGTCAGGGCGAACAGGGCCGCGGCCAACTGCTCCCAAAGGGGAGTAAGGCGAGTCGCAGCCGGCCCGATGGCAGCGTTCAGGTCGGGCTCAGATCCGGCGAACGTGATGTACCGGTAGGGAGTGGTCTGGACCAGTCCGGCCTGCTGCGCCTCCTGGGCCACGCGCGCCGGCGTGTGCAGGGCGGCGTCCTGGTACTGCAGCTGCCCCTCGGTACTTCGCAACTGCTGATTTTCCTGCTGAAGCAGGGAGAGTTGGTAGGCCGATTTGGTCGCCTGCGCGGTCAGCGCCAGATAGGCCACGGTCACAACCATGAGTACGGCGATGCCCGCGTATACCCGTGCGAATCCGGACAGGCGACGACGCTGGGCGGCGACCGCCAGGGTCATCTCGCTCAGAGAGGGCCGCGTGCTGCGACGACGCCGGTGCGCGGTCGCGGACGTTGATCGGCCTTGCAGCCGGCGCCGGGTCAGAGTTCTGCTGGTAACCAATGGACAGCCTCATGAGGGACACGTTGGAGGGACGGGGATGTCAGAGTCGTTGGGCCACCCGCAGGCGGGCGGATCGGCTGCGCGGATTCGATGCCAGCTCATCCGCGGAAGGGCGGATGGGCTTGCGCGTGACGATGGAAAGAGAGGCCCGGTGGGCGCAGGTGCAGACCGGCTGCTGGGGGGGGCAGATGCAGTCCTTCGACTCGGCGATGAAGCATGACTTCACTGTGGAATCTTCCAGTGAATGGAAGGAGATCGCCGCCATACGCCCACCGGGGGTGAGTATCTGAATGGCTCCTTGAAGACCTGATTGAAGGCTGGCCAACTCGTCGTTGACCAGCATCCTGAGGGCCTGGAAAGTGCGCGTCGCGGGATTTATGTCCCGCGGCCACGCCGCTCGCGGAATGGCCGCTTCGACCGCCAGGCGAAGATCTGTGGTGGTCACCAAGGGTCGGCGCTGAACGATGAATGCGGCAATTCTGGCCGCCCATCGCTCCTCGCCCAGCCGGCGAATGTGCCCGGCCAGTTCGCGCTCGGGCAGTTGATTAAGGTAGCGCGCCGCGGTGATCCCCTGCGAGGGATCCATGCGCATGTCGAGCGGGCCCGTGCGCTGGAAGCTGAACCCACGCTCGCCCTGGTCCAGTTGGTCGCTTGACAGGCCCAGGTCGAACACGATCAGGTTCGGCCTGGCAAAACCCGATCGGGTCGCGATGGCGACCACATCGGCGAAGTTTCCGTGCGCGAGAACGGGCGGCGATGAAAGACCCTCCAGGCGTTGCGCCGCCGCCGCCAGCGCCGCCTGGTCGCGATCGATGGCGAGCAATCGCCCGCCGGGCTGGATCTGTTCCCAAAGGGCCAGGGTGTGACCACCCCCGCCCAGGGTGCAGTCGATAGCGACCGCCCCCGGACGGGGCTCAAGGAGCTCTATTAACGGTTTTGAAAGTACAGGTTGGTGCAGCGGCACCTTCGGACTAGGAACTACGGGTGACGACCTGTTCGGAGAGTTCGGTGAATCGCGTCACCGCGTCGTCGGAGTAGGCCTCCCACCTGTCCGGCGGCCAGATTTCGACCTGGCTGCCGTTGCCGATCACCACCACCGTCGCCGGGGACTGGATCCCCAGCAAGCGGCGCTGGTCGGGGCTCAGACTCACCCGACCCTGGGCGTCGAACTCGCAGGCCACGGCCCTCGAATACAGCGCCCGGGAGAGCTTGCGTTGCTCCTCGGCCAGAAGCGGGTCCTGCAAGGGGACGGCCAGACGGGTCCATCGCTCCGGCGGATAGATGGCCAGGATCTGATCCTGACCCAGGGAGATGAAGCTGCCCTCGGGTAGCTGGCGACGGAAGCTGGCCGGGATCGCCAGCCGTCCCTTGTCGTCCACGCGGACCCGATAGGTGCCTGCGAACACTCATCGACCCCACGGCCGAGGACCAGCTGCACCGAAGACGACCGCGGCGGAGAGAAGTGGCCTGGCAAGACGGTATTTCGACCGGTGCTGGGACGTAGGCGAGGACGTTTGCTGGAACGATACGGGATTCACCACTTCTCCCCACTTTTCACCGCGATTCGCCACAAAGACTATCCCG
>Ga0307372_10002196_pt1 | contig 32742 bp, 37 predicted proteins | sample OX1MG_FD_202533 | JGI IMG/M metagenome (GOLD analysis project Ga0307372, IMG submission 202533) | Soil microbial communities from Risofladan, Vaasa, Finland - OX-1 | ecosystem: Environmental > Terrestrial > Soil > Coastal area > Acid sulfate soil | place: Finland: Risofladan, Vaasa | collected... | reverse complement strand
AAGACTCGCGTCAATACGCCAATGGAGATGTGATCGGAGAGACGTTGATCCGTTTCTGGCTTCACCCACCCCGCGCGCGGCACATCACCAGAGTACCAGTCAGATCCTTAAGTAAACGGTATTGGGGTTAGAAGGTCAAATGGTTGACCACTTTGGGACTTTTGTCGACGTCGTGGTCCTTTTTTTGGTTCTACGACGAAGTGCTGGACGTCGTCGCGACTATCGCTCGCGGGCGCAGTGGTTTCGGCGCCCCCAATGCCCCTACGACTCGTTCGTTGTCGTCAACACCGAGAGTGCCGACGGTCTAAAGACGTTGCCGCGTCTCGCGAGGACGGAACGGGCTCGTAGGGAATTGCGTCGTCTCACTAGATTGGTCCAGTGGAACCCGTCATGAGAACCATCGCTCACGTTCTAAATGAACGTCGCGAAATGATCGACGACAACTGGGACGACTTTGTATCCATCATTGAGTTGGCCGACGACGTTCCCGATGCGTCGCTACGTGGTCTCGAGGAGTTCTCGCACGTGGAGATCATCTTCTTCGCCGGCCTCGCCAAGAGCGTTCCGCCGGGCCCCTGGCATCGACACCCCCGGGGCAACGAGGAGTGGCCGGACGTCGGCATCTTTGCTCAGCGCAACAAGGATCGCCCGAATCGGCTCATGCTCTCCATCGTCGCCGTTGAGAGAGTCGACAAGCGTTCCCTCGTCGTTCGAGGTCTCGACGCCATCAACGACACGCAGGTGCTCGATATCAAACCCGTCTACTCGTGGAGCGGACCTCGCAGTGAACTGCGCGTCGCGAAGTGGAGCGAGGAACTTGGCGAAAACTACTTCTGAGTGGCGGCGATAAACCCGTTGAGCACGTCAGCGAGTTCCGGGCCCTTCTCTTCTTGTACGAAGTGCCCTCCGCCCGCAATGGTGGTGTGCGCCTGACCCTTCGTGCCGGGAACAGCGCGGAGAAACTTCTTGTCGCCGCCGCGAGTAATCGGATCGCCGTCAGAGAAACACAACAGGAACGGCTTGGTGAACGCCCCTAAGGAGATCCACGCCGCGACGTTGGCGTCGTGGGCCGGATCCTCGGGCGAGGTCGGCACCAACTTTGGGAACTCTCGCGCGCCCTCTTTGAAAGACTCGTCGGGAAACGGCGCGTCGTACGCCGCGACGACTTCGTCACTGAGTCGACCCACGCAGCCCCCCGAGATGATGCGTCCAATGGGCAGTTCGGGGGCGTTCTGGCTGAAGTCCTGCCAGTCCAAGAACGCGTCGTTGGCTTTCTCGTCGCCCGTCGGGAGTCCCCCGTTCGATAGCACGACTCGCGCGTAGCGATCGGGGTGTTCGGCGACGAGGCGAAGTCCCACGAGACTGCCCCAGTCTTGGCCGAAAAACGTGACGCCAGAGAGGTGGAGATGGTCGAAGAGCAGTTCGCGCGTCCACTCGACGTGGCGAGCGAAGGTGTACTCCCTTCGATGGGACGGCTTGTCCGAGCGACCAAAGCCAATGAGGTCGGGCGCGATGACGCGACGACCGGCCGCGACGAGACCGGGAATCATGAAGCGGTAGAGATACGACCACGTGGGTTCACCGTGCAAGAGCACCACTACCTCAGCGTCGCTCGGACCTTCGTCGAGGTAGGCCATTCGAAGGGTCTCGCCGCCCGTGGGATCGACGACGTCGACGTAGTGTGCCCCGAATGGAAAATCCGGTAGGTCGACGAATCGCTCGTCGGGTGTTCGTACACGTTCCATGGTCTCTCCTACTGACGCGCCATGCCCTCACGGGCCGCGGTCGCTTGCTCTTCACCAAAATGCTGACTTATTAGTTGAATGTCCACGCGTTTGAGGTATCCCTCGAAGGGAAACTCGTCGTCATAGTACGTCGAGACCGGAGAGGCGTGGTCGCTGCCAATGCTCATTCCCGAACTCGAGATGATGCGCATCAAAAAAGGCAGATGCTTCGTGCCGACGTCGGCGCCATTCAACATCAAGGTTACCTCGGCGTCGCTCTGGCCCCGTCGAAATTGAAGTCCCACGGTGGATTCACCGACGGGTACCTTGACACTGGAGATGACGACGTGGTGGTCGTCAAAGATGTTGTAGTCAAAGACGAGATGGTCGTCGTAAATAAAGAGGCTGAGACCCGCGTTCTCGTTGCCCGTGGCCATGATCACGCCGCCCGAACCACCAACGCGATCGACGCGCGCGTCGAGGTCCCAACTTCGCCCGCCGATGCCCGCCGCCGCCTGCGGCGGCACGGGACTGATTGGGGGAAGATACGTGTAGTGGCGATTGGTGGGGTGGGGTGAGTGGTCGCGGAAACGAGCGCCGAAGAGTTCGATGCCTCGATCGTCGAGGGGCAACGCGCCGTAGATCTCCGCATCGTGCCACCAACGCTCAATGAGTTCGTCGAGTTTGTCGGCTCGTACGCTCGAGAGGTCGTGACACTCCGACGGGTCAATCTCAACGTGATACAACTCCCAATGATCGTCGTCAAACGACGCACCGTGAACGTGTCGGGTAACGGCCTTCCACCCCTCGTGGTACATCGCACGATGTCCGCTCATCTCAAAGTACTGACTCAACTTCTCGCTCTCTGCGTCGACGTCCTCGAAGGAGTAGCGCATCGACGTTCCGGCGATGGGCATCTGAGAGAGGCCGCGATAGACCTCGGGCGCCACGACGCCCGCTGCCTCGTAGACCGTGGGCGCGACGTCGGTGACGTAGTGGAACTGTTGGCGAATTTCACCCTTGGCTTCGATGCCCCGGGGCCAGTGAATAATGAGCGGCACGTGCACACCACCCTCGTGGGTATTCTGTTTGTACCACTTAAAGGGCGTGTTGCCCGCTTGGGCCCAGCCCCAGGGGTAGTTCGAGTGACTGTGTGGCCCGCCAATGTCGTCGAGGCGCGTAACGGCCTCGTCAGGACTTTCCAAGATGAAGTTGAAGTACTTCATCTCGTGCAGAATGCCAAAGGGTCCACCCTCTTGGCTGGCGCCGTTATCGCTCATGAGAAGAACGAGCGTGTTGTCCAGTTCGCCCATTGTCTGAAGCTCGTCCATGAAGCGGCCAATTTGGGCATCGGTGTGTTCAAGGAAGGCGGCGTAGGCCTCTTGGAGTCGACTCGCTAAGCGTTGGTGGTTTTCTGGTAACGAGTCCCAGGGTTCGACGCCCTCGTTGCGTGGCGCCAGCTCGGTAGTGGCGGCGAGGAGTCCAAGTTCTTGTTGGCGGGCGAACCAACGCGCTCGAGCGACGTCCCATCCTTCGTCGTAGCGACCTCGGTGCTTGGCCAGGTACGGGGCCGGTGCTTGATGGGGGGCGTGCGTCGCGCCAAAGGCGAAGTAGGTAAAGAAGGGTCGATCCGGTCGGATTGATTTGGTGTCGTGGATGAACTCAATGGCCTTGTCGACCAAGTCCTCGCTGAGGTGATAGCCCTCTTTGAAGGTTCGTGGAGGATCGACTCGATGATTGTCGTACACGAGATCGGGCGCGAACTGATCGGTCTCACCGTCTAAGAAGCCGTAGAAGCGATCAACGCCGCGTTGGAGCGGCCACTGATCAAACGGGCCGGCCGACGACGAGTTCTCCATCGACACCAAGTGCCACTTACCAATGGCGAACGTCGTGTATCCCCCATCACGAAGAACTTCGGCCATCGTGGTCGCGTGATTGGACACGTGCCCACGCATGCTCGGAAATCCCGAACTCCAGTTCGAGATCCCTCGCATGCCCACGCTGTGATGATTGCGACCCGTCAGCAACGCTGCGCGGGTTGGTGAACACAGCGGCGTCACGTGAAAGTTCGAGTAGCGAAGCCCGTTCGCGGCGAGCGCGTCAATGTTGGGCGTGACGAGATCCGATCCGAAACAGCCAAGGTGCGAGAATCCCAAATCGTCAATCAGCATCACGACAACGTTGGGCGCGTTCTCTGGCGGGTGCGAAGGTGTCGGCCACCACGGCACCGAATCGGCGAGCGTACGTCCAATGGTGCCCTCAAACGGTTCGTAACCCTGCATCGATCCTCCTCGAACTAGACGCTAGAGGACGCGCCAGTGCTCAACGACGTGAGCGAGCAATCCACGCGGCCACGTCTTTTCGAGGAGGACACGTCGCCGGACCGAATTTGCTGATGGCCATCGCCGCCGCGGCGTTGGCCCGCCGTGCGGCACCGAGGGCGTCGTGTCCACTAGCCAGTTCGGCGATGAAGACGCCGTTGTGGACGTCGCCCGCACCGGTGGTGTCGACCACGGTGGTCGCGAATCCATCGACGACAACGGCGTCGGAGCGACTCAGCGCCACCGCACATCCCAGGGCGCCTTGTCGCACCAAGACGTTCAACGAGTCCCGCGACGACGCGAGCATCGTCGCGCTCAGCGCAACATCGTCGTTGCCTGAAAGCGTCGACCCTTCGTTCGCGTTACAGACGAGCCACGTCGCGATGTCCAACATCGCCGCGACATTCTCCGCTGGAATGTCCGTCATGCGCGTCGCGGGATCAAAGACGACGGTCACTTCGCGCGGCAATTCGGACAACCAACCGATCACGAGTTCAGCCAGCACCGGGTACATCACGTTGTAGCCAGACACCAAGACGTAGTCCCCGTCGCCGACGCCGAGCGTCTCTACGTCAATAGCCCGTAGCGTCGCTTCGGCGCCGGGCGACGTGACGAAGGAGCGCTCGCCGTCGGGTTCGACCAGCACCACACAGATTCCCGTGTCGAGAGTTTCGTTGCGATCAACGGGAGTGGCGATGCCTTCGTTCTCGAGCGAGAGCGAAGCGAGGGTGGCGAATGGGCCAGCGCCCAGTCGTCCCGCGTAAACCACGGGAAGATTGTGACGAGCAGCCGCGCTCATGGCGTTGAAGCCACCACCGGTAGTGATGAGTTGCTCGTGCGCGAGCGCGTCACCGGCACGCTCGGGCAGCGCCGCAATCTTTAGTACGACGTCGATCAACACGGTGTCGAGACAGAAGAGCCGAGGCGTGTTGCTCATTGTCCAACACCCTAGTGAGCAGGTCGTGAAACTTCTAACGAGCACGAATCTCTACCGCGAGACCGAAGGGCCACTAACTGCGTACAATCATTGCCAGCGATGCGCCGACGTGTCGCGAGGAGGCCCCGTGAGCGACCCAGTAGTTGAGCGTTTAGGAACGAGTTATGCCAGCGTCCTGAAAATCGAAGAAAACGGCATCAACGTCATCACCGAGGACGAGCGCAAGGGCGAACCTCGATCGCTGTTCTGGCCGTGGTTCGGTGCCAACGTGTCCATACTTGCGCTGCCCTACGGCGCCTTCATCCTCTCCGACGGCATCTCCTTTCTTCAGGCGCTCATTGTCAGCGTGATTGGCATTCTGGTCAGCTTCTTGCTCTGCGGCATCATCTCTCTCGCCGGTAAGCGATCCTCAGCACCGACGATGATCCTCAGTCGCGCGGCCTACGGGGTTCGCGGTAGTCGCCTACCGGCAGGCATCTCGTGGCTGCTGTGTGTTGGCTGGGAGACCTTTCTAAGCGCCATTGCCGTTCTGGCAACGTCCGCCGTATTCACGAAACTCGGTTGGGGAGGCGGTGACGGCGTCAAGGTCATTTCGATGCTCGTCATAGCCGCCTTGATTATTGGTGGCGGCGTGTTGGGTTTCAACCTCATTATGCGAATGCAGACGGTGATCACGTTGGTGACGGCCGTGCTGACGATCACCTTCGTCGCCTTGACTATTAAAGACATCCATTGGCACACGGTTAGTCATCTTCATAGTGGTTCCCCTCAAGCCATGATCGGGGCCCTGGTCTTTGTCATGACGGGATTCGGCCTGGGTTGGGTTAACGTTGCGGCCGACTACTCGCGCTATCTTCCTCGAAGCTCCTCGTCGCGTGGCGTCATCTGGTGGACAACCCTAGGTGGGTCAATCGCGCCTTTGCTGCTCGTCGCCTTCGGTCTCTTGCTCGCGGGTTCTTCGGCGACACTCACCAATGCCATGTTCCAGACAAACCCGATCGGTCCGCTGGCTACCGCCACCCATCTGCCGACGTGGTTCCTCGTTCCCTTCATCATCGTGGCCGTCTTGGGCCTCGTTGGTGGAGCGGTGCTTGACATCTACTCATCGGGCCTCGCGCTCTTATCGGCGGGTCTTAGGATTCCTCGTTTTGCCGCGGCCGGTATTGATGGCGTCGTCATGCTGCTCGGCACCATCTATATCGTCTTCGCCAAACAGAACTTTCTCGGCCAATTCGAAGGATTTCTCATTACCGTCGGCGTGTTGATCGCGGCCTGGTGCGGTGTCTTTCTCGGTGACCTCGCACTTCGGCGAAAGAACTACGACGAAGGCGACCTCTTTACCTCCGCTGGGCGCTACGGCGGTCTTCGTCCAATTCCCATCGCGATTACGGTACTGTCCAGCGTCTTGGGGTTCGGGCTCGTGACGAACACATTGGCGTCGTGGTTGACGTGGCAGGGCTACCTACTTGGGCCACTAGGCCTTGGCGGGAAGACGGGCAAGTGGGAGTACGCAAATCTCGGCGTACTCGTCGCGTTGGTCTTGAGTTTCGTGCTCACAATCCTCTTCACCCGCGCTGATGTTGTTCGCGAAGAGGCGCTCGCCTAGGCGAGTTCGTAGCGATGTTTCGTCGCGACGAGTGATTCGTTCGACGGAGTGAGGACTGACACGAAATCCCACGTCAAGGCCGCGACGAGGCAATTTGGTCGCTAGCAAAATGATCGAACGCGCACTCGTAGACTGAGTTTGGGTCTGGTGAGGGAGTTTGCATGCGTATCGGTGTTTTGACCGCGGGAGGTGACGCGCCTGGGCTGAACGCGGCGATTCGAGCAATTGGCGAAATGGCGTTGCGCGACGGCCACGAAGTCATAGGAATCGCGAATGGTTGGGCCGGACTCGCTGGCGACTTCGAAGGCACCGCGTTGAGTGCGGCCGATCTTCGCGGCGTCATCGGTCAAGGCGGGACGCTTTTAGGCACCGCTCGGTTCAATCTCGACAAGCCCGAGGGCGGACGCGACCTCGTTCTACAAGCGATCGACGAGCATCTCGACGCGCTCATCGCCATCGGCGGTGACGGTACGCAACGCGTCTCAAACTGGTTGGCCGAGCGCGACGCGCCAATCGTCGGCGTACCGAAGACACTCGACAACGATCTACCGGGCACCGACTACTGCATTGGTTTTGACACCGCGATCAACATTGTCGCGGAGTCTCTCGACCGTCTCCACACGACCGCCATATCGCACCACCGCGTCATCGTGGTGGAAACAATGGGTCGCTCGACGGGTTGGGTGGCGGCCCTCGGTGGTCTCGCCGGCGGTGCCGACATGATCCTCATCCCCGAGTTCCCCGTCACGATGGACGAGATCGTCGAACACATCAATCGACGTCGCCACGCGGGCATCGTCTACTCGATCGTCGTCGTCGCCGAAGGCGTCAACCTCAACACCTTGGGCGGCGTTGAACTCAACGAACTTTCGAGCGAGGGAGTTGGCGGCATAAGGCTGGCTACGAGAGGCGTTGGCCCCTTCGTGGCGGCCCAACTAGAAGAACGAGGGGGCTTCGAAGTTCGCACCACCGTCCTGGGCCACCTCCAACGCGGCGGTAGCCCCACGGCCCACGACCGTATCTTCGCCACCCGCGTCGGGGCCGCGGCCTACGACGCAGTGCTGGCTGGAAAGTTCGGCACGATACCCGTAGTACGCGACGACAACGTCGTGCTCACTCCACTGTCCACCGTGACCGTCGGCAAACGCAAGGTGCCCCGAGAGATCTACGACCTTTGCCGGGTCTTCTTCTAATTACTCTCTAGACTTCAGACGTGCACTGGCTCATCAAACTCGTTGGTGAATACTTCTTCCTCATCAGCGTGGTGGTGGTCGCTTTGTACTGGCTCATGGCCAAAGTCTCCAAGAAGATCTCACTGGCCTACCAACTCATCGTCGGCGGCATCCTGGCGTTGGTGTTGGACCTTATCGCTGGGCATCTCTACTACGACCCACGACCGTTCGTGACGCACCACCTCGTGCCCATTATCGCCCACGCGGCCGATAACGGCTTCCCTTCGGATCACGCACTGCTCACCTCGTTTCTTTGCTTCACCATGTTTCTGTACTCGAAGCGAGTATCTCTCTTTCTTCTCGTCATCGCCCTCGTAGTGAGTTGGGCCCGGGTCGCGGCGCACATTCACAACCCTCGTGACATCTTCGGCGCCTTCGTCATCTCCGCCGTGTCCGTCATCCTCGTACGCTTCGTCGCCAAGTTGTGGAAGTCGCGCAAGGGCTCGTCGAACTGGCGCTGAGGCGTTAACGCTCGAGGAGCTGCCCGTCGAGAAGGACTTTTACTCCTCGTCGGTCCCGTGTCGCAGATTGCTTGAGACCTAGCGTCGACATATAGATTAGAAAAGTGACGGCGACGAACCAGTTCTTCTCTCGCCTTCACTCTCTAGCGAGGCTCGATGGCCGTTGACGAGGGGCCGGGCCCAATCGCGCTCGTTGGTTCGGGCGAATACTTACCGCAGATGGCCGAGATAGAAGCGGAGTTGCTCGCCGGTCGTCCTGCGCGCTACGTCCAACTCGCCACCGCCGCCGTGCAAGATGGCCCCACCGTGGTCGAGCGATGGCACCAGCTCGGCATCGCCCAAGCCCAGCGACTCGGCGTCGAGCCGGTCATCGTGCCGGTGAACGATCGCGCCGACGCGAACAATCTCGAGTACGCGAACATGATCGCTGGGGCGGGCTTGATCTACCTCTCGGGTGGTGACCCCAACTACTTGGCCGAAACGTTGCGCGACACCGCGGTGTGGCGAAGCATCGAAGCGGCGTGGCGAAGTGGCTCGGCCCTCGCGGGCTGCAGCGCGGGCGCGATGGCGCTCGGGTCGTGGATCCCGTCGCTACGTCATCCCCGCAAAGGCAGCACGGCGGGACTGGGACTCCTCGGGCATCTGGGCATCATTCCCCACTTTGACGCCTTCGCCGCGAGAGTGCCCGATCTCTTCACTCGTTTTGTTCTTCCCGATGAGGCAACGACGGTGGTCTACGGCGTCGATGAGGAGACCGCTCTCGTTGGTGGCCCCACCGAGTGGACCGTCCAGGGCCGCCAGAGCGTATGGCGGCTCGGCAACCAGGGTCGCGAGGAGTACCCGGTTGGTACGGTCGTTACGACACCTGGTTAAGGGCACACTCGAGTAGACGAGGTCACGAGGCCGTGCGCGAGGCAATCTTGTCGAGGTAGTAGCGAATTTGAATAGACGCCGCCGCGCCTTCTCCCACCGCCGAGGCCAACTGCTTCGTTGAACCGCGTCGAACGTCACCGGCCACGAAGACACCCGCCAGATTCGTTCGAAACTGTTCGTCACTGATGAGAAATCCCCGATCGTCGAGTTCGAGCACACCATCTAAGAACTCAGTGTTGGGGTCGAGTCCAATGAAGACGAAGGCCCCGGTGGCTTCGTGATGAGTGCGCGCGCCCGCGACACGATCTTCCAGTTCGACGGACTCGAGCTTGCCCGTGGCGCCACTCTTGAACCCCACGACCTTGGTGTTCGTCATGACGGACATCTTGGAGTGAGCGTTGACCTTGTCTTGGAGTAGTCGGCTGCCCGCGAGTTTGTCCGAGTATTCAATGATCGTGACGTGATCGGCGAACTGAGTAAGGAAGAGCGCTTCTTCGAGACCACTGTTGCCTCCGCCAATGACGAGCACCTCCTTGGCTCCTCGATAAAACGGCCCGTCGCAGGTGGCGCAGAAATGTACGCCCGCGCCGATGAGATCGGACTCCCCTTCGGCCTCGGTGCGTCGATAGACCGAACCCGTCGCCACGAGTACGGCGCGGGCTCGGTACACGTCACCCGTCGCGGTCGCCACCGACACCCAATCGCCGTCTAAGGAGACGGCGTTCACGGCGACGGCTTGAAGAATCTCCACGCCGTAGCGCTCGGCCTGGCGCCGCATGCGATCGGCGAGTTCGAATCCGGCAACCCCGTCGGGGAAACCGGGGTAGTTATCGAGCCGCTCGGTCACGCCCGCTTGACCACCCGGTGCGGACTTCTCGACGATAAGCACGCTCTGGTTCTCACGCGCGGCGTAAATCGCCGCCGTGAGGCCAGTCGGACCACCGCCGACGATAAGCACGTCGTAGGTTGAGGACTTCGCCGATCGCTGAAGACCGAGTTTGTCGGCCAACTCGTCGTTGCCCGGTTCGGTGAGGTGCGAGCCGTCGGGAAAGATGATGGTGGGAATGGCCCGGCTACCGCCGTTAATCCTTTCGACGATCTCGGTGGCGTCGGGGTGTTGCTCTAAGTCAATCCAGTCAAAAGCAACGCGCTGTTCAGCGAGGAACGCCTTGGCGCGCCGACAGTCGGGACACCAGTGCGCGCCAATGACCGTAATGGTCTCCGAATTCAGCTCCATCGATCTCCTCTAGCGCAAAACTTTCTCTCGAGAGAGAGGGTCCGTCGGGTCAGACTAGCGGTTGACGAAGCGCGCGTATCTCGAAAGTGCTCCGCCGTTCAATTCTGTCTCGCCTAGCGTGACCACTATGCACCACGTGTTGACGCTCGACCAATCACTCGCCATCGTGTTCGCACTTTTGACTGCCGTCACCAACGCCCTTGCCCTCACGACCCAACATATTGCCAGTACTCGCAAGCTAGAGCACGCTTCTACTTGGCGTCTCGTACTCTTTCTCTTTCGTCAACCTCTTTGGCTCTTGGGTTGGCTGGCCCTGTGCGGTTCGCTCGTCTTTCAAGCCCTCGCCCTGCACTTTGGTCCGATGTCGAAAGTTCAGCCCCTCCTCGTTAGTGAGCTGATCGTCGCGTTACTCCTGCGTCGACTTTGGTTGCGCCAAAAAATTGCCCCTCTCGCCTGGCTCAGTGCGGGCGTGACGGTCGTTGGGCTCGCAGTCTTTCTGCTCGCGAGCTCGCCCAGTGGGTTCGCCAACGTGCCCCGAGCGTCACATTGGACGGCCCCCGTTCTCGCCTCTCTCGTGGCGACCGCGATCCTCGTCGGCGTGGCGCAGCGAGGATCGCCGAGTCGTCGGGCGGGCTTCTTCGCCGCCGCCACGGGAGTGATGTGGGCGCTCGAAGCAACGTTCATCAAGGCTACGACGGACACCATCACGGCGTCCGGCTTCGCCGGTGCACTGGCCCACTGGCCGCTCTACGCGTTAATCGTGGGCGGCATCGTCGGACTCGTCTGCGAGCAAGCCGCACTGCACGTGGGGCCACTAAAAGTGTCACAACCCTTTATCGTGATCGTCGATCCCGTCGTGAGCGTGGTCCTCGGACTCTGGCTCTACCGCGAGACACTCCAGAGTGGTTTCGTTCACGTGAGCATCGCCGCGCTGGCCTTCATCGTTATGTGCGTCGGTGTCGTCCTCCTCACCCAAAGTGCGCCGTCGACCATGAAGGCAGAACTGCACCGTCTGTGACCCAAGGCGAACCATTGAGTCAAGGGACTCCGAGCGCGAAGGCGACGATAACGAGAGACGTCGCGCTCGGCCAGATCAGTTTCGCTGTCTTCATTGCAATCTGTGTGGCACTCCACCCCGGATTGGTTCTCAAGTCGAACGAGGGCGGACTTAGCAACTACGGCGTGCACGCCAAGACCGTTGTTCCCTACACGCTGGCCCTCGCACTCGCTGCCGGGTTCACACTTCGAGCAGCACGAAGTGCTAGCCTCTCAACGTCCGCTCGTCGTCTCGAACGCTTACTCAACACGTACGCCTTACTCACTCTCCTCACCCTCGTGACGACGTACGGCTATACCCTCAACAAGCCGTTCAAGGATCTTCACGTCGGCGTTGGCGTCGTGATCACCGTCTTTGAGTTCGTGGCGTCGCTGTGGATGTACCGCGAGATAAAGAGTCTTCACTTCGTTTTCGCCGCAGGACTCGTTGGCTTCGCCCTGGCCATCGTGACGTTCTTTGGTGCACTGCACGTCCTGTTTCTCACCCAACTACTCATTGGGGGCGCCTTCGCGCTACTACTCATTCGAACCAGCAGAGAACCGACGTAGTCAAGTCCCGGTGGTTCGACCTCTTAGATCAAGGGTCTCGTCGACGACGTTCCTGAACTCGAACCAAGTTCCGCTCGTGATCGGCGAACCGCGATAGACATTTTCTCGTTCAACGAGGGCCATCCGCGTAGTTCACTTTGCGTCACTGCCTCGCGTTGACTACGAAACCTGAATAAGGACTCCTAAATTAACTTCACCTGAAGACCAGTCGTCGCCAAGAAAAAATTCACGTTTGGAGCTACGTCGCGCGCAATCGCCAGGCGACCGATCCCACTTTCAAGAGGTGGAATGTGCGAGATCATCGCCCGTGGGGCGCGTAGATCGCGCACCATTTTTCCAGTTTCTCCAGCATCGAGATGAAAAAGTGAACTACTTTCATCGCGGGTCTCTAAAGTGCACTCCACTATCGCGAGTTCGGCTCCGACGAAACTAGGGGGGATCGACCACGTCGGTCCCGTGTCCGCGCTGTACACGACTCGGCGACCACCAATGGATACACAAGCGGCGAGCGTCGGCATCTGGTGCGTCGTGAGTGAGAAATCCATTTCGAACCGAGCGAATTCAACGTGAGTCCCGTCTCCGACGAGTGTCAGTGTGCCCTCAGGCAGTGAGTCTGGCTCTCGCACGATCAGCGACATCGTTTTCTCGGACGTGATGAGTCGCGGTTGATGGCGCCATAGGTCCGTCGCGTTCATAAAAGCTTCGAGGTCCCCAACGTGATCGCCGTGCGCGTGGCTTAGAAAAATTGCGTCTATCCGTGTAGTGGGCGCATGAAGCACGTACGAATCAAAAGTGCCAAACCCGCAGTCCAGCAGGAGTGCGATCTCGGAGCTCTCAAGTAAGTAGCTCGAACAAGGGAGCCGTAAGGCTTCGTCGTAGGAGGACCCGGCGCAACCGAGCACTGTCACTTTGATCGACGTATCAGAATCTCTTGCCACGGTTCAACTTATCTAATGAGACGTTCTACCCAACGAGCAAGCAATGCGTCCCAAAGGTCGCGGACGGCGTTTCGCCACCGAAATCCTTACTCAAGCTTGACGACTCAACGTTGTTTCGATAATTGAGAAATAACGCTCATGCGCCAAGTGCAAACTCCGTGACTCAGACATCGTGAACCAACCAATCGCGTCGTGTTCAGGCGGAGAGGCATTTGTGGGGGTCCCTTCCCATTTATCAACAGTCCAAATCTTCATGTCGAAATCACTGGTCACCAAGTGGTGATCAGGTTCTCGAGCAGGTTTGAAAATGACTACAGCAAGCTCTTCGCGAATCTCGCGCACCAAAGCAGCGTTGGGGCTTTCTCCAGGTTCAACGTGGCCACCCGGAAAATCCCAGACGCCCGGAAACCATCGTCGTTCCCTGGACCTCAAGCAGAGCAAAACCTTCCCACCGCCAACGAGCACGGCGGTCACTATTTCGTCGGGCCGCTCAACGTTGTCCATCATCACCACGCTATTCTCGTATTCGATTTCAAATAGCGCTGAGCCGACAGAGCATCAGTGGCACTCACTCTCCCGGGTCTTCGCCGTACAGTGGCCTCATGAAATCCGAGATCAATTCGCGAGATGACATCGCACCGAGTATTCGCCACGCCGAAGCCCGCGACGCCGATGCCGTGCAAGCGCTGGCCCGTCAATCGTACGAGCAGTACGTGAAGGCCGAAGGTAGTGAGCCCGCGCCCATGACGGCCGACTACGCGAACCTTATTCATCGAGGCCACGTTTGGGTCGCCGAACAAGATGACGCAATCGTCGGTCTACTCGTCTTGGTGCCAAGGGACCAATTCTTACTGCTCGACAACATCGCGGTCTCCGAAAGAGTTCGTGGTCTAGGCGTTGGAGCATCCCTGTTGAAGTGGACTGAGCACGTCGCCGTCGAGATGTGTCTTCCAGAAATACGTCTCTACACCGGCGAAGTCATGACCCAGAATCGCTACTACTACGCGCGCCACGGCTACCGAGAGACTCATCGAGGGTTCGACGACGGACACCACCGGATCTACTACACCAAAGAACTATCTTCTCGAGTCTGAAGTCAATGACTCACGCTTTTAAGACTGAAGTTGCTCGCGACCCCGGTAACCGATGAGGCGTCGCCAGTTTCGAGTACAAATCAGCTGATCTTTGAAACTCCTACGTCGCTGTGAGCGCCGCCAACCAAGGGTGCCCGGGATGCAGTAGCTCCAGATTTTCCCCAAGCCACTTCACTTGACGCTGGTCGAGAAGTGGCAACACATCGTCGAAATCTTTCTGGTCCTTTATTCGAGTCGCTTTAGCCTTAAAGAGCAGGACAATCTCGGGCGACATATAAGGAACTGCTCCGTCAGTGAATCGAATCACTTGGTCATACGGCAGACGAATTGTTGGATCGCGCCGACAAACCCATTCGTCGCCGTCGTGCGGATCTCGAAAGACGTCGAGGTGATAGACGCCGGACTCGTTATCGCGAACCCACGTCTGAAAGTGCGTGTTAAATGCCGAATCCTCGAGCGGCCAACGTCGACCCGAGCCAACAACGTCGAACTCGTACGTCGAAAACGCCGATCTGATGTTGCGGAAACTCTCCGCCGGTACGCCAATTTCGATGTCCTCGTGTGGTCGTGTCACTCGACCTCGAAAGAGATCGAGGGCCCACCCCGCCACGACGTACCACCGCGAACTCACCTCGGCGAGACGAACTGCCACTTCTTCTGGCGTCCAGGGTTCCCAAGGAACGTCGTCGTCAAGGAGTTCGCCTCCGGGCGTATAGTCGGCGTCCACTCTCCTATTCTGACGCCGTATGACCCTCAGTTATCCCCAGAACTGCAAGACGTGGACTGGCAACGTGGCGTAGTGCTGCGCGGCCCTTCGCAGTTCACGGAAACTTCGACGCCGAATCGTAGAAACTAGTTTGGGTCAATGAGCGCACGGGATCCGATAAGTCTCGTCGCGACGGATTTGGACGAGACACTTTGGATTCATGGTGTTGTACCGCTCCAAACGAGGGTAGCTCTCGCAACCTTGACCGCCAATGACGTGCCCGTACTGGCGGCGACGGCCCGACGGCCCGGTTCCACCTTGAACTCGATGAGGACCAACGAAATCATGCTTCCGACAGTTCTCTTCAATGGCTCTTTGGGACTGGACTTCGAAAGCGGCGACGTCTTTCACAGCCACGTATTCGAGTCTCACGTGTCGCTCGAAGTCCTGGACATCCTTTCGAGTGTTGGCATTGAACCCTGTGTCAACATTCAACACCCAACGCACGACGTCGTCGTCGGCAAAGCGCCATCCACCAGTCCTCGCCACCTCGCGTTCATTGCTCCGTGGCTGCAATACGGCGACTTGCGAGGAGTCGCAATCAACGAACCGGTCCTATCAATCGGGGTGTGTGGCCGCGAGCACGAACTTATGCTTCGCGCACAAAGGGCCGTGGGTACCCTCGCCGCAACCACCGTCAGCCGAGACGCGGATTTCGGTGAATTCACTCTCAGCATTCGCCCCTTTGGCGTCACGAAGTGGGAAGGAGTCCTCGCCTACTGTCGAGCCCACGGCATCGACGACCATCAGGTTCTGGCCGTGGGCGATGGTCAGAATGACGTTGAACTGCTCTGTATGGCCGCGGTGAGTTGCGCCTCGATTGGCGCGTGCGATGAGGTCTTGGCCATCGCGAACTATCGATTGGACGATTTTCCAGACGGTGGTTGGCACTCCATCGTCGAATTGATTCTTTGACGTTTCGGGGTCATAGACCTCCCAACTGTCGGTGCAGGTTCACTACGTCGCGTGCAGACCAGGCGGTCTCTCTCAGCGTGATTCAATTGAGTTGCTATGACAATCGAACAACCCAATCGAAAGAGTATCGATCTCTGGTCGGCTCGCGACGTCAACTATTTACGCGAACAACAGTACGCAACATCGGACAAGTTGAACGCTCGGATACTGCTCCACTCGAAGTACACGACGTCAAAGGTCGACTGGTTCGATTGGCTACACACCAACATTCTGTGGAGCGCCGTCCGCGATGCCCTAGAGGTTGGTTGCGGGACGGGACTCTTCTGGTCAGCACTGCCCGACAGCGTCGATAAGAATCTGCGAATAACTTTGACCGATCTATCGCCAGGGATGGTAGACGTCTCGCTGTCGCGTACTCGCGAACTGCTCACGAACGTAACGGGCCTAGAAGCTGACGTTGAAAATTTGCCATTCGAGGACGCTTCGTTTGATCTCGCCATCGCCAACCAGATGCTGTACCACGCCCCCAACCCGGCTCGAGCCCTCGCCGAGCTACACCGAGTTCTCCGTCCCGGCGGAACGCTCGTGGCCTCCACCAATGGTCCGCAACATCTTCAAGAGTTATTCGACATCAAAGCCGCGGTGTTCGGTACTAATCGAAGTGGAACGCGCGCTGACGCCTTCGGCTCGCATACCGGACGCGCACTCTTAGAGCAACACTTTGTTGATGTCGAGTGGCGCCAATTTGACGACGGGTTGGCGTGCAGCGAAGTAGATGACGTCGTGGCCTACCTCACCTCGACACCACCAGGTGAAGACGCCACGCCAGAGGAGGTGCAACGACTTCGGGCCGAAACCGGACAACGCATGGGGCGAAGTGGCGGAGTGTTGAAGGTCACCAAGGATACGGGCGTGTTCATTTCGCGTCGTGCCCCTACGAATTCGTTTTCATAGAACGAAGCACGTTCCGCGAGTGAGTGTGGCATCGATCGAACAAGTTGCACTTATCGAAGTTCTTTGCCCTTGGGCCAGCGACAGATGGCGAGATTCGATAGTCCGAACGCCGAACCATTCGTCGGGTGGCACACTGTTCGTAGGGACCAGCTCTACTCAAGGTCCGTCAATCGAGAGGAGACGTAGATGGCCGTGAACGTCCTGCTCGCTCAGGTACCGATTAGCTGGGACGTCGCCGACAACGTCACTACCGTGCGTTCGGTACTCGAGCAGGCCAACGCCCAAGATCTCGTTGTCGCACCTGAAGGAATGATCTCGGGCTACGACGATCAGCTTTCGGGACTGTCCGTCCTCGATCCCCGAGTGGTCTCTGACGCCATTGACGTAATTGCGAAGACAGTTCGTGAAAAGAACGTCCATCTATTTTGTGGCACGCTACTCTTCGATAACGAGGCCTGGTCCAACGCAGTGCTCTACTTCTCGCCAGAAGGTGAGCCGCAGGTCTACCGCAAAGTGAACCTAGCGACCCACGAGCGTTCCCAGCTGGTCGCTGGCTCGGTGCTGCCGCTGTTCAATCTCAAGTTCGCCGAACAGTCGGTCATGGTGAGCCCGCAACTGTGTCGCGAGATACGCTTCCCCGATCAATGGCACTGCCCCGCACGCGAAGGCGCGCAACTCTTTGTCTACCTGGCCAACGCGGCCAACTCCGAAGAGTCAATGGATGTTTGGAGGAGCCATCTCATAAGCCGAGCGGCTGAGACTCAGCGATTTGTGATCGCCGCCAACGTCGCTCACCCAGACCGACATTGCCCGACGATGGTGATTGCACCGAGCGGAGAAGTCGTCGCCGAAGCGCGTAGTCCAGAACCAACCACCATCCGAGCGACAATCGACATGGCGAGCGTCAGCGACTGGTACGTCACCCAGCAACGTTGCGACCTCATTCGAATAAGTTACGTAACCTGAACGGGGAACCCTGCACAGAGCGCGCAGTGGGAATCTCATCGCAAGAAACTCAGCGCCGGTCGTGGCCTTGTGAATCACCTAATATGCGAAGTCCAAAGGCGCTTTCTGCGTCGAACCACGTGAACGATGACGTACACGAGTAGCACCAAGACTGACATCGCGTGCCACTTTTGGAGGATGTTCGGACCCGGAATCGATAGGAAGATTGTGTGACCAACCATAAAGTCCGCCACGCCTGAGACCATCGCGTTCAACGTGAGAATCCACAAAATCATGTCCGATACAGCCTGGCGTGACCGATGACCCGTCGAACTCTGGCGACCAAAAGACGTGAGACGAGCCACCTCACGGTTTGACGACGCTGCGCCAGGTGCACGATCACGAGCAAGAGGACCAGCAGTCCGATGATGGAGTGATCGGTAGTCCCGGAGTGACCTAAGTACTTGCGAGAGAGGAAGATCGCCGAGATCACTGCTGCGAGGAGTCCCAGAATCAGCGCGAGGTGAACCAGCCAACGATTCCGGGCAATCGAGTCGCCTCGCGAGCAAGGATTCGTTCGATTTGTCAAGGTTCAGCATCCTCTCGCCGTTTTGCTTTCACGATTCGTGCCATCGCGTGAACGTTAGAGCGGGACGAAAACTCTCGCAATGAGGGAATACCCTGAGGCGCCCCCTAGCCTCGTAACGACATCTCATAACCGCTCCGACCAAGCTCACGTCGGTGCCCGCGACTGGCGGGCTCACGATAGTCGGTGTCCGCGAAGATTGACAACCAGGTCCACTTGGAAGTGCGCGGTGTTGGAAGCCATTTAGTCTCGGGACCAAATCGCGTCGAATTCAATTGGGTCGAGTGGAAAGAGCCAGCACGCGCTTACGCGCGTATCGGCAAAATCGTAGAGACCGACCGTGGACCACGATCGCTCAACTCCTCTAATGATCGCCCGTCCGTCGACCAGGGCCGCGATACGCGGGCTCTCTCCCACCAGCACGTCAAGACGCTAAAGCTGAAAGGTCGAGTGCGCGATGGCTCGACGTCGCTCAAAGTAGTGGAGAACTTCGTCGATGCCTCGGTACGCACCGGCAATCGCGTTCGCGCCCGGCACCATCCAGATAATCTCATTCGCCAAAACCAATCGCAACGCCGCGTCGTCTTCGCCGCCGTAAAAGTCATTTTGCGCTTGATGTAATCGGTTCAGAACTTCAACTGCGGCGGCTCTTTCCACCGGTCCTCCTCTAGTGCCCCCGGCAGGATTCGAACCTGCGCACACGGTTTAGGAAACCATTGCTCTATCCCCTGAGCTACGGGAGCATTGCCCCACTGCTCCAATCACGCTCCAATTTCTGAAGTCCGTGGAAGTGCATCGAGACGTTTCCATCGTACAAGCGAGTTCACCAGGAGCAAGTTAACGATTCAACGTTCACGCAACAGAACGCCGGCCCAAGATCTGTTGCGTGAACTGACCTCATTTACCGTGAAGAAGAGTTCGCCGATGTCTGAGCACTCTGAGCGTCCGGCTGACCGTGTTCTCGTCGAATGGCAAGATACCTTCCTTTAAGTCATCCAAAATTGGCTCGGTGTCGGAAAGAAGACCATCGAGAATCTTGGTTGCGGTAATCTCACTTAATCCTATGGTTGACGCGTACGCGATCACGGCCCGTCGCGACAAATCGGTAGTTCTTCCTTCGAGAGTCAGCGCCATTGAATCGTCGCCGTAGAGCACCGTCGAAGGAAGGTCGTACGCGGGCGAAACCGACCATTCGCCAAGAAGCGATTTGACCACCGAGATATTTTTGGCGTGAACATCACCATTGCCGGTGAGCCAAGCAAAGCAGATCTGGCGAAACACATCGCGCGACGCAATAACTTCGGCGGCACAAACGGAAGCGACAGCGCGAGCAACGTCTTCGTAACTGACGTTGTACTTATCGCCCGGCCACCGTCCCAAAAGTTGACACGCGTCTTCGCACGCGAGCGCGGTGGTTCCTCCATCAAGATCGCCTACGCGATCGAAGCGTTGAAGAAGTAGCCCCTTTGTCCCATCGGCGTCTTGCACGAGTTGAGCATCCACTGTGGGAATGCCAATGCCCTTCGCAAAGGAGACGAAGTAGAACTCATTCTCGACGACATGGGGGTACTCGGGCGAATCGATCTTCAGTATGTATCGATTGCCTGACAACGCAACGGGAACGGAAATCATTCCCGCTGACGCTTTCTCCTGAACGCCAGGTATGGAAACTTTGTCAATTACTCCCGCGTCAACTAGAACTTCGCGAAAACGAACCTCTTCAAAAGACTTTTTAACGGTGATCAGCGGTTCTTGCTCGTGTGGCTGCCCATGCTCGGGAACTACTTGAACGTCACCAACTGGATCCTCACCGACCGCTAACAAGAGTGAAAATTCGTCATCAGTCGACGTCTTTACCAATCTGCGCAACCCCAAGAGTCGACGACCTTCGGGCAAGAGACCGGCAAAGAATGGAGGAACGGATCCCGAGGTCGTGAAGCGTGGTTCTCTAGATAACGGCAAAGTCGTCGCGACAGGAATTCCGTCACTGAGATATTTAGCCAGATAGGCGAACTCCGTTCCCGAAGCGGTTCGCCGTAGTTGTGCAGCCTTGCGTCCCGCTTTGTACACGTCGGCGACCTGGACAGATCGCATGAGTTCAAGGTCACTCACTGAGACCTCAACTTCAGTTCCAAATTGAGACCGAGCACTTTTAGCACCTTCGTCAATTTGTCGAGTCGGATTGACTCTTTTCCTCTCTCTACGTCCAAGACGAAGTGCGATGAAACTTCGGCAAGGTCAGCCACCTCTTGTTGGGTCAACTTGAGCGCTCGCCTTCGCAACCGGATTTGAGATCCAAGAGATTGCATGCTTACCTTCCTATATCTTCATGATTATGAAGTTTTCTTTCCTGTCAGCCATTATAGGTCAAGTAATGGGCAGAAACTCCATGATAGAGAAGATATACCCTCCAATTATTAATTCCACTCCACTATTGGAAGAAAACTTCACTATCATGATGAAAACTGTTGAATAAGGTCCTTCATTGGCTTTATATTGGGAAAATCTTCACTATCACGAAGATACAGTGCACGTCGGTACCTCACGTCGAACACGAAAATCGCCGCAGTATGGGACAGCCATGACAACTCCCAATGAGTACCACGCATCGCAAAGCCCATTTTCGTGGCGACTCAACGAGGGGCAAAGAAGTTGATTTGGAACTCGACTCGCTCCAATTTTGCTCCACTTTTCACCAATATGCTTACTCCGCAACCCGCGCAAAGCCAGCAAATTGCAATAATTTCCATCGTTTCCCACCCACTCCCATGCAGAACTTCGGATTAGGAAACCGCTGTCCTATCCCCTGAGCTACGGGAGCGTGCCCCTCTGCTCCAATCTTGCTCCGAACTTTCGAGAGGTCAAGATAGGGCATTGAGAGACTCTCCGTTGATATATCCCGCCATTGGGAGCGTCCGAGCTGCAGCAGTGAGTCGTCGCGTCATTAATCGCCATTCAGGCTCATGACGGTGGCCCAACAAGTAAAGTCGTGATCTACTCCTCCTGCGTAACTCGCCGCTATTTGTTGGTTGAGTACGACTCTTCCGCGGCGGGTCGTATGAGATGGGTTCGTAGCCACTCGGCCGTACGCTCTTCGTTCCATTCCCCCGAAGCGACAGAAAGAACAGCCTGCTCAGCCTCAACTATGGACGGACAGGGATTTCACGACCACTGCGATGTCAATGGGTCCGCGCAACGATTCAAAGTAGTCACTTCAGCCACCGAATAAAGCGATGTGTTTCATCAACGCAGGTTGGCGCGCTCTCCAGTACTTCTCAATCACTTGTCTCGATACCGGCAATGTGGGATCATCGGGAATATCGTCGAAAAAGCCTAGAGACTTCACCGCGTGCATGATGTACTGATCAGGTTCCTCCGGAGAGAATTTCATAATCAAAAGACTCAATCCAGCCTCGACCATCAGTGCTCGATCCTGCTCAATCTTCATAATGTCGAAGTAGTCTCGCAACTCACCGCGACCGATGACCGCGCTGAGTTTGGTGGCCATGATGTCATCGACGCTGGCAATTCGAATGCCCCCGACGGTAATGAATGGCGCAACCATCTTCTGCTTCGCGGCCTCCAGCACCTGGACCCTGGTGTCGTCTATGACGCAGTTGATTGTGGCGTCGTCGTGTTGTGTGGTGCGTGCGTTGCCGATCTCTTGAAATTTCGTCCACAGAGATTTCAAATCCTCCGGTTGCTCCAAGAAAATGTCCAGGTCTCGACTTACTCGATGCAACAAATGAACCGTCAGCGCGGTACCGCCTGACATGTACGCACTGGGCGGCAGGTGAGGTGCGATCTTCGACCACGTCTCGCTTGTCCCGTGCGGCATCATCTTTTTCAATTCATCGGGGACGCTCTCGGATGACGTCTCGACGGTGGACTCGGCGCTAGGAGAGGATTCGAATTCGCCGCCACGTTTCGTGCCCTTCGGGACTCTTCCTTGCGACATGGCTAATCCGCCTCGGACATCGCGAGGGCGAGGTTGTTCAGCCACTTACGGTCATCCTCTGACGCGTTGCGCATCGTGGCGGCGTAGCTGATAGAACTCGCGGGCAGATTCGTAACGGCCCACGCGACTGCCTGAGGTTCCTCGCTGAGCAGCATCCTCGTAGCGATGTAGTTGGCGTGTTCGTCGAGTGGTAGTTGCAACGGATTGGCGTTCCAAAAAAGGTGCCAAAACCGTCGAGGAATTATCTTCGCTGCGACAACACGTCGAGGCGCGGGTAACTGAGTCGAAGCGATGTGCCCGAACAGGCGTCGCCACTCATCGCTACGACGATCGATCTGAAAGGTGTCCACGTCGACGACCTTGCGACTTAAGAGTTGCTTCTGGGGCACCTGCGCGATAAGCCCTCGCTCAATCAGTCGCGTAACCACCTTCTCGGCGGTAGTCGCACTAATGACGGCGGCCAGCGACACTGCGTAGACCGACCGAAATCCATACGGGCTTAGGTTGAACGCCGCGAGCACGAACATATCCTCTCGGCTATACCCATCGACGTCCGGTGCGATGCCCAACTCGCTCTCGAGCGCACGGACCTGCTCTGAGCTCAGAACCCGGACACGACGTTTGTTGTCCAGTCGGATTGTCGGTTCAATGAGCGCGCGCGCCAGGGCGCGAGTGACCCGAGGTACGGTCGTTTGAAGCTTCTCAGCGGCTTCGGCAATAGTTACTTCCATATCGTTATTATACCACCAAGGCCCACCGCGGCGACCCATCGGTCAGGTCCGGATACTCGACGCTCACTTCGCGAGGCGCTCGAGCAACTCGCGATCCTCTTCGATAATTTTCTTCAGCCTCGCCTTAAACTCGGGGTCATTCCGACGCCGCTCGACGGCCTCGACGAGGGACTGCTTGACGGTCTCGTTCAAGCTCACACCGTCCACGCGAGCAATCGCTTCGGCGTTGGCCGCAACTTCATCGGGGATCCGAATGGTGAGGTTTTTCGTCATGGTGTCATGATACCATTTTGCACAACGGTGGGACACCCGTGAAGTCGCCTTTTAAGGTTGCGACTCGACGACCACCAAGAGCAACAATCTCCACTTTGATTTGCTCCAATCTTGCTCCACTTTTCTACAATATGCTTGCTCCGCATCACGCGCTAAGCCAGTCAAATGGCTGAATGTCCAGGCCCCCCATCCATTCCCAAATGAATCTTCGTATTAGGAAACCATTGCTCGATCCCCTGAGCTACGGGAGCATTAATGCCTTTTCAACATTCTTTCGAGAAGCTAACGGCGAGAGACGCGGGTTACAACTGGGAGATGGATCGAGAACCGATTGAGGTTAAGCCCGCATTGGCTCCCGTCCTCTGACCGGCGCGAAATTCGATTCAGGAGTACGATTCCGAGTTGGCTATCCATTTGAACCGAGGGAGCGCGCATGAGAACTCTTCGATCTAGGCGAACGCAGTCTTGGAGCGCGGCGCTAGCCACGCTCGTCGCGGTAGTAGGCGTACTCGTCGCAGGACCCGCCAGTGCGAGCAACCTACCACTGCCCGCCAGCGTTATTTCTACGGCGACCGCACCGCTGGGCGGCGCGGGCAATAGTTCTGGCGATACCGTGACGTTCACTTCACCAAGCGGGACCACGGGCACGGCCACCTTCGCCTCGAGCGTCTCGGATTTTGCGACGGTGGGCAGTGGTTCGCTGACCTTCTTGACACCAATTTTGGCCACGGCGAATGGTGCTGGGACCGGAGTAAATCCCGCCAACGCCGGTGACGCTCTGGTCATTTGGAACTCCGGTACGACGTCGTCGCCAACCTATTCGTACTTCGACGCCACGACTGAATCTCCTGCGGGCAGTGGCGCCGCCTTCGTGGGGTTTTCGCTCACGAACAGCGGGGGCACGGTGAAGGTCTGTGTTACAGGTTCTGGATGTGATCAAAATAATACGGCCACCGACCTCGTCTACGGCCGCCCTTCGCTTATGTATGAAGTCCCGGGCTCGTCGGGGTGGACGTTGGCGCCCGCCATTACGGAGAGCGCCACCGTGGAGACCACTGGCGGTTCCCTCGGAACGGGTTCCTACAGTCTCACGATTTCGTACCCCGGACCCGCGAGTTCAGGTACGGGAACGGGAACGGGAACGGGAACCTCGGGTGGGTCACCGCTTCCGGCCGCCAACGTGGCAACGACGGCCGCCGCGTCGCCGGGCGTTGGCAACGTTGTGGGCGACACCGTCGCCTTCACGTCGTCGAGCGGGATCGCGGGTACGGCCACCTACGCATCGAGCATCTCAGATTTCGCGACGGTGACTGAAGGCTTGATTAACGTGTCGCTGCCCTTTGTTGCGAGCGCGAGCGCCACGGGGAGCGGAACGACACCGGCCAACGCGGGTGACGCGCTTGGGGTGTGGAACTCGGGCACCGCGTCGTCACCGCTCTACACGTACGTGGACGTGACGAGCCAGTCTGCGACGACGGACGTCAATGGTGGAATGGTGGGTTTTTCATTTATCAATCCCGGTGGCTCCACGTCGATGACGGCCTTTGAGTCGATCATTGCGGGTGGAACCGCAGGTGCGCAGTCGGGGTGGACCACGGACATCGCGGTGCCGCCAAGTGACTTGACGATCTTCACGACCGGTGGAACGCTCGGTACTGGGAGCTACGGCGAGACGATCTCGACCGCGGGATTCAGTGGCGGCACGGGTACGGGCACGGGTTCTGGGACTGGCCTTTCGTCGTCGATTTCCGTGGCCGCACAAAGTGGTGTCATTGGCCAAGCGCTTGCGTTGCAGGTGCTCGGTACGGTGAGCGGCGGCCTGAGCGTGACTTACAGCGTGTCCAACGGCACCGCGACGGGGTGCAGCATCACGGGCGGCAACTTGGTGGCCAATACCGCGGGTACCTGTATGGTGGTCGCCACGGAGGTTGCCCCGGGTAACGTCACGATCGCCACCTCGTCAGCGACGCCGATATCATTTGCGTTACCGGCCAAACCGGGGGCGATTACGGCCGGCTTTGCCGCCAAGGCCAGTATCTTGAGCGCCGCCTCGAAAAGTGCGCTGGTCGCTCTGGCCAAGAAATTGATACCGGGCGCTACCGTGGTCGTAACTGGTTTTGCTCGGGCCAACGCATCACTGGCGCGCCGACGGGCGCTTGCGGCCGCCAACTTCTTGCGAAACAAGGTGAGCATTAAGGTCATCGTAAAGATCGTCACCAAATCCTCTCAGAATAAGGACACCGTCACCACGCTAAGGCAGTAAGTGGACGAGGAGCGCAACGACGGCGAAATTCTCTGTGTGAGCCTCGTCGACGCTCGGACTACATCGTGTTTGTCGCCTTGATTGATGGAGAAGGTCCGGCTCGCGCTCTGGTCTGTTCACGAAACACGCCACTCGTGTGCCTCATCGATGTTCTCGATGGACGTTCCTTTAGATACGGTGACGGATCAACTCGGCCACGTGACCGTAGGTGTCGCCAAGGGCGTCGACATCGCCAGAACTAGCGAGAATACGGACTGCTTCGCCAATACATGCCCAAGGAAACCGATCTCTCAAAGTTCTCGGCCGAAGACCTGAAACGAATCCAACACAGCCTCAACGGACGTCCGCGCGAGACGCTCGGCTATATGACACCATTGGAGAAACTCACCGAGCTTGTTGCGTTGACCACTTGATTCCGCCCAAAAGTCCTTCGGGACCTCCTTTACAGAACTTCGATACCTGCTTGACAGACCTCCAGGACCTCCTTGACGCTTGGCCGTCGCTGACCTTGGCTTTTTGGCGAGGGAGGTGGCCCAATGCATCGGCTCCAAGGTAGCCAATGCGTTGGACTGAGGATCGACCAGCGCGTCTTTGTAGTTCTCGCTCTCACGAACGTCAGAACCGCCGGGCCCTAGGCCCGGCGGTTCTCTTTCTGGGAACTGCGCCGCCCCGTAGGACGACGACGCAGACTGGCACGTCAATCTTTAGAAACCACCCGTGCCGTTGGGTGTTCCCATGCCGGTCGGTCCGTCGTAACTGACTCCCGCCGTGCAGAGGTAACTACCACCGCAACTACCGTTGCTGCCGGTGGTGACGTCGTGTAGGGACGACGCGTGGGCGTACGGGTACGACCCGTAAAGGAGGGAACTCCCGTTACCAGCCAAGGCATAGATCGCACCAATGAGGGGCGAGGCGAGACTCGTGCCGCCCACTTGGAACCAACCCGACTGGCCCTGGTACTTCACCGAGTCGTACACGGCCGCTCCGGTGTTGGGGTCGGCGTCTGCCGCCACATCGACGACCGTTCGATTCGCACAGCCCGTGTCACTCTGCCACGAGGGCTTGGTGATGTAGGCCGAACAACCCGAACCGCCGCCGCTCCAGGCGGACTCACTGAGGTACGAGTTCGTCGAGGTCAGCGTCAGCGTCGTGCCACCCACCGCCGTGACGTAGCGCGAGGCCGCGGGGAACTCGACGCCGTAGCCACCATCACCCGAGGACACCGTGATCATGATGCCGGGGTGGTTGAAGTAGCTGTTCTGATCACTCACCTCACCCGAATATTCGCTCGAGCCGTACGAGTTGGAGATCTCGTTCGCCCCGAGGCTCGCCGCCTCGTTGACGGCGGTGCCCAGATTGGCGATCGAGTTCGAACTCGCTTCGACGAGCACAATCTTGCAGTTTTGGCAGATCTCGTGGGCCGTCTCGACGTCGAGAGATATCTCGAGTGACCAGCCCGAATTAGTACGGGGAAGTTTCGATCCGCCGGTCTGATTCACGACTCTTAAGCATCCGTTGGACGTCGTGCACGAGGGCAGTCCGTAGTAGGTGTCGTAGGTGGCGAGGTCACTGGCGATGTTGGGGTCGTTGTAAGCGTCGACGATACCGATGGTCTGAGCGACCGACGACGTGGTTGGAAGATTGTACCCACCGTGAAACTGTGCGGGTCCGTACGCGCCAGCGGCTGGCGTCGACGTCGCCACGGGGTTTCCTTGACCGTTCGTAATAACCATCGCGTCGCAGCGCGCGATTCCTGGTACTTGCGCGGGACACACGGCCTCGGAATTGGCGTGCGCGTTGGCCGCACCGGCGACGCTCAGCGACGTCACACCTAAGCCCACCACACTCAGCGCGCAAGTAATCACGAGCGCGTGACGGCGTAACCTCTTTAGTTTCATAACTCCCCCTTGTAGTTAGCTCGCGAGCCGTTCTCGACACGCCAGCTCTATGTGCACCATGTCGGGGAGCATACCTCTCAATTTGTGTCGACGCCGGGAGTGACGTAACCCTGTTCATTCAAACGCGGATCGAGGAATTCGGTCAATTATCCTCGCGCTGCCACGACTCGACAAGCGGAGCGTCGGGTGACATGTTGTGCTCAGTGACCTGTCGTGAAAGTATCGCCACGACCGACTGGCGCCTTAGGGGAGGTGTCTGAACCGTGAGTCCGTCTGGAGTTGACCCAACGATGCATATTTATGAATCCGGAAGAGGCGCGCTCGATCTAAACGACGGCCCGCGTGGTGCCGTAGTAATCGATTTCGGCGGCGCCGATAGGAAGAAGGAGGCAACGGTGAAAATTACACAACTACAACCATCGTGAGCCTCTGGAGATCTCAGCCGCTGAACAACCAGGGGTGCACACTTCGAGGAGACCCCGTGCCCATTGCCTCTCATACCATTTCACAAACTGACATCGCTTCGTTCTGTGCCGAGACCGATGACCCTCCGGGCCTGCAGGCGCGACTCACCGGCTACCTCGAATCCGGAATCGTTCGTCTTGATTCGTGCTGGCTGGCCAACCGAGTGGTGGCCGACGGTGACCTCGACGCCGTCACAGCGGAGTTCGCCGCCCGCCTGGCGGCTCAGCCGCCGATCGCGGTGCGGGAAGCCAGGCGGGCGATCGACGCGGCGTGGCACAGTGACCCCGAAGAGAGTTTCAGGGTGGCAATAGAAGGGCAGATTCGCTGCCTGGAGTCCGAGGACTTCAATGAGGCCGGGCGCGCGATGGACGAAGGCCGAAACCCTAAGTGGCGGGGGTGCTAGAAGACGATCAGGTTAGGCGTTAGGAACCGCTGTCGCCGATTGAAGAGAGGCAGTTCGCCGGTGAGACGACCGAGCGTCGCCCACCTCCCGGCACTGGCGAATCCACGAACTCAGCCACGAATTCCAGCTTGAGGACGTGTGGGCGCTGCCTCAGTAATCTGGCCCTCATGACCGTGGTGATTCTGCGCGACAATCCTCAGAATTACGACGTGAAGACACTTATCGAGAACCACCTGGCGTTTGCGCGGAGCGAGACGCCACTCTGCCACGTGTTTGCATTACTGGCCGAGGAAATAATCGACGACGACATCTTGTTCTACTCGTGTCGCGACGGAGACGAGCTCTTAGGCATCGGCGCACTCAGGAAAATTGGTGATGGCCACTTTGAGATTAAATCGATGCACACCGCCCTCTACGCACGGGGCAACGGAGTAGCGCAAATGATGCTGGACCACCTTCTTGAAGTCGCCAGTCAAAGCGGGGGCAATCGGGTAAGCCTCGAGACAGGTACCTCTCGAGGCTTTAGGCCGGCACGCTCGCTTTACGAGAAGTCTGGCTTCAAGGTATGTGAGCCATACGGCGAGTATTCAGCCAGTACCGACAACGTGTGTATGACCTTGGCACTGTAGCGCTGGAGGTCGGCGCGGGCGAGGCCTACCTGTGCGTGATCCGCGACGAACACTCGGGATGCGTCCTCGGCTACTCGCTGCAGGACCACGCGCGCGCCGAGATCGTGCTCGAAGCTCTGGAGCGGTCCGCGCGCACGCGTCACTACTACGTCGAGGGCGCCATTTTTCATACCGTCCGCGGCAGTCAGTTCAGTGACTCGCGCGTCGAAGCAAGGTGCGACTCGTTCAAATTGGTGCGCTCGATGAGGGACCGGCACGTGTTACAACCACGCCAGCGCCGAGTCGTTCTAGTCGATCTTCAAGCACGAGTGCTTCTACCACCCCGTCTTTACCGACATGGACGGACTGCGTGCCTGGGTCGAATATTATTTAAATCGGTCTAACCACGAGGGGCGTTACTCGAAGATCAACAACGTCAGTCCGGTCTGTTTCGAAATGTCATTGCGCCGCGAATCGATGGCCGCTTAGTTCGCGCGCTTGGCAGGGAACATCACGAGCACCGACGCAGTTACAACGAGTTCTCGCGAACGGGCAAATCGCCACAGCAACAGTTCGGATCAGCACAGACCCTGATGCGAACACCGCGGTCAACCAGGCAACCACAATCAGCACACAGAATCTCCATTAACTCTTATCTTAGGGATTCGAACACTTATCAACGACGAATTAGCATTGCCCAAGGAAGCCAAGCTTCTTTCGCAGTGTCTTCTTTTCCTGGGGAACCTCAATTTTGCGTTTGGATCAGGGCTACTTCCTCTGTCCTACTCCTTGAATATTGTTATCTTGTCCCATTCGCCTCGGTCGTAATTGATCCTCACGCAGCCACTTCAGGGGACGTCAACAGAATGGCAATTCTAAACGTGGGACACTCATGTAGTTCGTTGCCTCGACAACAAGATTCCTGGGGCTGGCACTACGAACTTTTAGTCATCCGATCTCCTCAAGAGGGATGATTCCGTCACGCGCCGCGATGGCCACCGCCTCGAGCTTGGAGTGGGCACCGAGTTTCGAGAGAATGTTGCTGACATGGTTCCGCACCGTGTAGATGGACAGGAAAAGTTCGGTGGCGATACCATCTGTCGATCTTGCCCTAGCGAGTAGGCGGAGGACTTCGAGTTCGCGCGCACTTAGCCGCTGCGTCTGTTGGTTCGGTGCGCTTTTGAACTGACTGAGCAGGGAAGCGAGTTCGTCAGACCGCAGGACCAACTCACCTCGCGATGCGGCCCGCACGGCCGCCACGACATCACTCGCGGGACGATCCTTGGCGAGAAAGCCGGAGCATCCGGCTTCGATGGCACGGGCGACGACGTTGTTCCCGCTAGAACCGGAGAACATCACAACCTTGGTCTCTGGCCAACGTTTCAGAATCTTCACCGTGGCCGCGGCACCATCGTCGTCGGGCAACAGATAGTCCATCAACACCACCTGCGGCGTGTGGTGTTCGACGAGCACCAAGGCTTCGGCGACGCTCGCCGCGATGCCGACGAGTTCCAAGTCAGTCTCGCGCGAGACAATATGCGCCAACACCTCGGCGACCATCAAGTGGTCGTCCACGATTGCCACGCTGATCCTCGTCTCGGATTGCGCGCCGATTGCGTCGCTATCAGACACGAACCGAAACGCGTTCGCGCAATGCTCGCTTCGGGACATTCATAATGAAGCCTCGCTATCCAATCTCCTCAACCCCCAGAATTTCTTCACGCGCCGCGATGGCCACCCCTGCGAGTTTCGAATGAGCATCGTGTTAGTGAGCGTTGTCAAGGACATCGCGAACCTTGGTGAGAAGAAGTTGTTCCGAGAACGGCTTTTCCAAAAGCGTGATCCCATCGCCGAGGGTCGAACCGAGCACTGGTTGGGCGTATCCCGACATGTAGAGCACCGCGAGACTCGGGCGAAGCGCTTGGATCCTGGCCGCAACTTCTTTTCCGAGCATCTGGGGCAAGATCACGTCGGTCAAGAGCAGGTCGATCGTGCCTCCGCGAGTTTCGACTAGAGCGATCGCTTCGGGCCCGTTCGCGCTCGTCAATACCTCGTAGCCATGGCGCGAGAGAATCCTCCGGGCCACCTCTCTAATGGCGTCCTCATCTTCAACGACGAGAACGGTTTCGGTCCCCCGGAGATGCCGAGATTCGGCGCCCGCTGGATGAACGAACGCAGTCCGATCAGTCGTGGGGAGCAGTACTCGACAGGTCGTCCCGACGCCAGGCTCGGAGTAGAACTGAATATCCCCACCGGCTTGAGTGACGATTCCAAACACCATCGGCAATCCGAGACCGGTGCCCTCGCCGTGAGGCTTGGTCGTGAAGAACGGCTCAAAAACGTGATCGAGCACGTCTTGTTCCATACCACAGCCGGTATCACTGACCCGAAAACGCACGTAACGTCCTGGCGTCAATCCCGGATGGATCTTTACGTCTCCATCGCCGATCTCGACGTTCTCGGTGTCGATGGTGATGACGCCACCTTCGGGCATCGCGTCGCGCGCGTTCACCGCCAAGTTCACGAGCACCTGCTCGAGTTGTCCGGGGTCTGCTTCGACGAGCCACAGATCTGCCGAGAGCGCGGTGACGAACTCGACCTGTTCGCCGATCGTTCGACTAAGGAGTTGCTCGACACCAGTGACGACGTCGTTCAGGTTGACTACCGCTGGCTGCAGCACCTTGCGGCCAGCGAACGCGAGAAGCTGGTGCGTGAGCTTGCCCGCGCGTTCCGCCGCCGCGTGGATCTGGCCGAGGTCCGCTCGAGCTGCCTCCTTGTCGTCGAGTTCGTCGCTCGCGAAGTTTACGTAGTTCACGATCACCATAAGTAGGTTGTTAAAATCATGCGCGATGCCACCAGCGAGTTTCCCCAGGCTCTCCAATCGTTCGGACTGATTGAGGCGGGTCGTGAGCATTCGCTTTTCGCGCTCCGCGACGAGCTGTTGGGTGATGTCCCGACTGATTCCTGACGCTCCATTGATCTCACCACTCGCGTCACGGATTGGTAAGACCGTGACCGACACGTCGAGCACCGTCCCGTCATTGCGGAGTCGCTGGGTCTTGTAATGCTGGATTTGTCCGCCACGCACGATCCGTGTGATCATTTCGGCAATCTCGTCGAGACGGTCGGGCGGAGCGAGGAGCGAGAGATGGCGTCCGACGACTTCACTCGCCTCGTAGCCGTATATTCGCTCAGCGGCGAAATTCCAACTCGTGAGGATGCCCTCGAGGTCGAAACTGATGATGACGTCTTCTGAGGAGGTGACGATTGACGCGAGCTCCCGGCCCCGTTGGCGTCCGAGGATATCTCGGACGAACACCACGGCGAAGTGTCGACCGTGGATAGTGGCGGGCGCAAGACCGACATCGACAACGAACTCCGTTCCGTCCTGGTGCCGACCGGCGAGTTTGACCTCGAGGTCTACGCCCATGAAGCTGGCCTGTGGCGCTTCGAAAAACTGTCGGAACTGCTCCCCGTAGAGCTCTCGGCGATCGGTTGGAATTAGGATCTCGAGGGGTCGGCCAACGAGCTCTTCGGGGGTGTAGCCAAAGAGCGTCGTCACCGCAACGTTCGTGAAGACGATCCTGGCGGAGTCGTCCACCAAGACGACCACATCGTGGCTGACGGAGAAGACCGCATCGAACATCGACTGGTCATCGCCCAGAGAGGCTATTTCCACATGGTCCTCTCGCTCGCTTCCATCGCGGCCCCCCCCCACGAGATGTAAATCGGCAACGTCGAAGTGGCGTCGACACCCATACAGTCTGTCGCCTTCATTCGAGAGCCTAACAACCCGTACGCCTACGAAATTCGCTTTAACCTGCATCCACCGTCGGGGTGGCGAGTTAAGGGTCTGACCATGCGCGAAAAAGGTGTCCCCATCAGGTAGAATTGGAGTTACTTAGACCGCAATTCCACCTGAAATGAAGGACACCTTTTCGATGAC
>Ga0307372_10002195_pt1 | contig 32747 bp, 31 predicted proteins | sample OX1MG_FD_202533 | JGI IMG/M metagenome (GOLD analysis project Ga0307372, IMG submission 202533) | Soil microbial communities from Risofladan, Vaasa, Finland - OX-1 | ecosystem: Environmental > Terrestrial > Soil > Coastal area > Acid sulfate soil | place: Finland: Risofladan, Vaasa | collected... | reverse complement strand
GTCCAACCTTTTCTCAAGGCCCACTAGAGCGCGCGGACCGGCAGCGATCCGCCGATGATCTACTTCGTCGTTCGCGACCTGACCGAGGCTCGCAGTGGCGCGCGCGAGCTGCACGCCACGCTCGAGCTGCTTCGCCAGGGGTTCGAGAACGCCGCGGTCGGGATGTCGCTGACGGGCTCGGGCGGCGCTGGGGTCGTGCGCGTCAACCGCGCGATGCTACGGCTCACCGGTCGCCGCGAGGACGAACTGCTGGTCTGCCGGTCCTTCGCCGACTTCACGCATCCCGACGACGCCGAGGCCGAGCGCGCGGCCTTCGCGCGGCTCTCGACCGGTGAGCTCGAATACGACGAGCGAGAGGAGCGCCTCGTGCGACCGGACGGGTCCTCGGCCTGGGTCCTGCGCTCGGCCATTCCGCTCTATGACGCCGACGGGCTGACCACCGCCCTGTTCGTCCAGACCGTCGACATCAGCGAGCAGAAGCGCCGCCAGCAGCTGCTCGACCGTGATGTCGAGGAGGTTGCCTGGATCCGGCGCATCCGTGACGCGATCGACCACGACCGGCTCGTGCTCTACGCCCAGCCGATCATCGCGCTGGCGACACGCGAGGTCGTCCAGCAGGAGTTGCTGCTGCGGATGATCGGCCCTGGGGGCGAGCTGATCCCGCCGCGGCAGTTCCTGCCCACGGCGGAGAAATACGGCCTGGTCGAAGAGCTCGACGCCTGGGTCGTCTCGCAGGCCGTCAAGTTCGCCGCGAACGGTGAGCCGGTCGAGGTCAATCTTTCCGGGGCGTCGATCGGGAATGCGAGAATCCTCGCGCACATCGAACGCGAGCTGGGCAACCGTGGCGTGGACCCCGCCAGGCTCGTCTTCGAGATCACCGAGACCACGCTGATGGACAACATCGAGCTCGGCGAACGCTTCGCACAGCGATTGACGGCTCTCGGCTGCCGCTTCGCGCTCGATGACTTCGGCACCGGGTTCGGCAGCTTCACCTACCTCAAGCGGCTGTCTGCCCGGTATCTGAAGATCGACATCGAATTCGTGCGAAACCTGCGCCACAACGAGCGCGATCGCCACGTGATCCGGGCGATCGTCGCGCTGGCCACCGGATTCGGCCAGGAGACGATCGCCGAAGGCGTCGAGGACGAGGAGACCTTGGTCCTGTTGCGCGATCTCGGTGTCGACTTCGCCCAGGGGTTCCACATCGGGCAGCCCGCTCCCCACCCCGCGTTCGCCCGCTGATGCGCTCCGACGGCGTCCCGCGGCGCGTCGCGCCGGACCCGCGGCCGGGGCCGGGCTAGACTGCAGCCGTGTCGAAGTTCTGCCGCCACGGCACGCTCGCCGACCGCTGTCCGATCTGCCACGCGAGCGTCGAGGCGGCGGCCCGGGCGCCGGCGCCGCGGGCTCGCCGCAGCCCGACCGACACGCGACCGCGTCGCCAGGTCAGCTCGCGTGGCGGGCTGACCGTGCGCCGCGAGGCGCGCGCCGACGATGACGGGTATCGCTCGCCGCTCGCCCCCGGTCTGCGCTCGACCGAGGACGCCCGGCGCCTCGCGAGCGAGATCGCGTTTGCCGTCGCGCGCCTCGCGGCGCTGGCGGCCGAGCCACCGGGGGCCTACGCCGAGATCGCCGGCGAGCCGGACCTTGAGGAGGCCACCTGGCTGGCCGTGCTGACCGCCTATCTCGGGCCGCTCGAGAGCGATCAGCCGTTCTCGGCGATCGAAGCCGTCCGCACCCCATGGGGTGCGCTGCCCGAGCTCGAGCACGTCGAGCTGGGGCCTCGCAGCGCCCATCAGCACAGCCGCGGCCCCGAGACCCTCGCCGCCTACCGTCGCTTCGCGACGCGCGCCGGCAGCCAGGAGCTCGCCTTCACGGCCGATCCGACCTGGACCGCCGAGCTCCGCTTTGGTCGGATTTTCGAGCGGCTCGCCGTACCGGGCCTGCACCGCAGGGCGCGCTACGACCTGCTCGTGACGCTGGGCCGCCTCGGCCGCTATCCGCTCGCGGCGCCCGGGCTGCTGCTGACCGAGGACGATCCGGTGACGCGGGCCGCGAAGCGCGTGTTCGGGATCGGCGACCGGCTGACGCTCGAGCGGCGGGCCGGCGAGCTTGCCGCGGCCGCGCAGGCGCCGGTCGAGGCGCTCGACCTCGCGCTCGAGAACTGGGCGCGCAGCGAACGCATCACGCAGGGCGTCCCCGGTGCCGACGACACCGCGGCCGAGCTCCGAGCCCGCGCCGCGCTGGGCTGCTGATCAGTCGAGGATCGCGCGCTCGCCGAGGTGCGCGCCGACCTTGCGCTTGACCCGCTGCAGCGCGTTGTCGACGGTCTTGGTGTCGCAGTCCAGGCGCCGCCCGATCTCGTCGTAGGAGCGCCCGTCGAGGTACAGCGCGAGCACGCTCGACTCGAGCTGGGAGAGGCTCGTCGAGAGGCAGCCGACCAGCGAGCGCAGCTCCTCGGAGGAGATCGCCTGCTTCGCCGGATCGTTCACCGAGGGGCCGGCGATCAGCTCCTCGAGCGTCGGGGCCTCATCGTCCGCGCCGGCTCCGGCCGGGGCCGAGAACGACACGTAGTGGTTCAACGGCGTGTGCTTGTTGCGCGTGGCCGTCTTGACGGCGGTGATGATCTGGCGGGTGATGCAGAGCTCGGCGAAGTTGCGGAAGCTCGACTCGCGGTCGGTACGGTAGTCGCGGATCGCCTTGTAGAGGCCGATCAGCCCCTCCTGGATCAGATCGTCGCTGTCACCGCCGGCGAGGAAGTAGGAGGAGGCCTTCAGCCGCACGAACCCCTTGTAGCGGCCGAGCAGCCGGGTGTAGGCGGTGGGATCGCCGGACTTCGCCAGCGCGATGAGAAAGCCATCCTCAACCTGAGGTTGAGAGTAAGACTGTCTTGATACTTGGGCCACGAGCCGTTCCTTTTTCGTGCCTTGGACAGGCAGGATTGCTCAGTGGCGCACTCCTCCCCTGGCGCCGACTGCGAGTATGAGACAAGACCTAAACCTAAGGTTAAGCCTTGATGTAGGACGCACATTAACCGCTGTTATGGAGTCCTGTCAAGGGCCTCGCGCTTCTGCAACACCTGATACAGCACTGCGCCCGCCGCGGCGTTGACGTTGAGCGAGGCGATTTGACCCCGCAGGGGCAGCCGGACGAGGGCATCGCAGCTCTCGGCGACGCGCCGTCGCAGACCCCGCCCCTCGGCTCCGAACACCATCACCACGCCGCCGCTGTAGTCCGGTTGCGCGTAGTCGATCGCCTGCGCCGAGACGGCCGCCCCGTAGCACCAGCAGCCGGCGGCGCGCGCGGACAGCAGGAAATCGGCGAGGTTGCGCGCGCGCGCGATCCGCAGATGCTCGACCGCCCCCGCCGACGCGCGACAGACCGCCGGGGTGACCTCGGCGGCGCGCCGCTCGCAGATCACCACCCCGCTCGCGCCGACGCATTCCGCCGTGCGGCAGATCGCGCCGAGGTTCTGGGGGTCCTGAACCTCATCGAGCGCGACGATCAGCGGCGAGGGGCCGTTGAGCAGTTCGCCGGCGGACACGTACGGGTAGCCCGCGAGCTCGGCGCAGATCCCCTGGTGCTCGCGCGATCCGCAGGCGCGCTCGATCGCCTCGGGCGAGCTCACGCGGATCGCCCGGCTGCCCAGCCAGGGTTCGCGCGAGAGCGCGTCGCTGACGAGGATCTCGACGACCGTCGACGCACGGCGACCGCGCAGCGCTTCCTTCACGGCGTTGCGTCCGTAGACGATCACGCCAGCGGGCCGAGCTCGAAGCCGGTGGGCGTGTCGCGGACCGACCATCCGGCCGCCTCGATCTGGACGCGGAGCTCGTCGGCGCGCGCGAAGTCGCCCTCGGCACGGGCGATTGCCCGCGCCTCGGCCAGCACACGCACCGCGGCCGGAGGGCCGGGCACGTCAAAGAGGCTCTCCAAGCCGAGCACGCCGAGCATTTCGCGCAGGTCGCGGTCGCCGACCGGGGCGGCGCGGCGGTTGGCCTCACGGATCCACTCCCACATCGCGGCCAGCGCGCTCGGCGTGTTGAAGTCATCGGCGAGCGCTTCGAAGAAGCGCTCGCGCAGCGGGCGCAGCTCGAGCGGGGAGTCGCCGGCGGCCAGTCGCCGCGCGGCGTCGCGAATCCGCTGCACGCCCGCCGCCGCCGCGGCGAGCGGCTCTTCGCCGTAGGCAATCGGCTGGCGGTAATGGGCACTCACGAAGTAGAGGATCACCGCATCGCGGCCGTGACGGTCGAGTACCTCGTGAAGCGGGGCGATGTTGCCGAGCGACTTCGACATCTTCTCGCCGTCCGTCGCCGCCAGCATCCCGTTGTGCATCCAGTGGGCCGCGAGCTCCGCGCCCCGCGCGCAGCGGGTCTGCGCCGCCTCGTTCTCGTGGTGGGGGAACAGCAGGTCGAGTCCTCCACCGTGGATGTCGAAGCCGACGCCGAGCAGGCGCTCCGCCATCGCCGAGCACTCGATGTGCCAGCCCGGTCGCCCCCGCCCCCAGGGCGCATCCCAGACGCTGTCCTCCTCCGCCTTGTGCGCCTTCCAGAGCGCGAAGTCGAGCGGATCCTCCTTCAGGTCGGCGCCCTCGACGCCCTCGCCCTGGTCCATCGCATCGACGTCGCGTCCCGACAGCGCCCCGTAGCCGCCGTCACGGCGAACGCGGAAGTACACGTCACCGCCGGCGACATAGGCGTATCCGCCGTCGAGCAGCGCCTGGATCTCCTCGATGATCTCTGCGATCGACGCGCTCGCGAGGGGCTCGTGGTCGGGCCGACCGAGCTCGAGCCGGTCGGTGTCGGCAACGTATGCGGCGGTCATCACGTCCGCCAGCTCGACGCTCGAGCCGCCGCGCGCGGCCGCGTAGATCTTGTCGTTGACGTCGGTCACGTTGACGACCAGGCAGACCGCGTAGCCGGCGTGCTCGAGGAAGCGCTTGAGCAGGCTGAACACCACGAACGGGCGTGCGTTGCCGATGTGGATGCGGGTGTACACCGTCGGTCCGCAGACGTAGATCCCGACGCGGCCGGGCTCGCGAGGCTCGAACGCCCGCACCTGGCGCGCGCCGGTGTCGTAGAGGCGAAGCTCAGCCATCGAGCGTCGCGATGGCCAGCGCCGCCACGCCTTCGCGGCGGCCGACGAAGCCGATCGCCTCGCCGCTGGTCGCCTTCACGTTGACCGCAGCGGGATCGAGCGACAGGGCCTCGGCGAGCCGCTCGCGCATGCGCTCGCGCGCGGCGCCGAGCTTTGGCTCCTCCATCAGGACGGTGGCGTCGACGTTCACGATCGCGTAGCCGGCAGCCCGCACGAGGGCGACCGCGGCGCGCAGCAACCCGATCGAATCGGCGTCGCGGTGGCGTTCGTCGCTGTCCGGGAAGTGCATGCCGATATCGCCCAGTCCCGCCGCGCCGAGCAGCGCGTCGATCACGGCGTGCGTGAGGACGTCGGCATCGGAGTGGCCCTGCAGACCGAGCTCGCTCGCCAACTCGACGCCGCCGAGTATCAGCGGGCGCCCGGCGACAAGGCGATGGGAGTCGTATCCCAGGCCGCTGCGCACGCTCATCGCCCGAGCGGCTCCAGCCGGCGTTCGCGCCGCTCGAACACCGCGAGCTGGCGCACACCAAGCGCCTCCAGCAGCTCGAGCGCCTGGTCGTAGGCGAAGCCGACCTGCTCCGGCAGGTGCGCGTCGCTCGACAGGGCGATCGGCGCGCCTGCCTCCAGCACGCCGGCGATGAACGCCGGCGCCGGATAGATCTCGGCCACGGGCTTGCGCAGCCCGGCCGTCGAGACCTCGACGGCGATCCCCGATTCAGCGATCGCCTCGAGCGCCGGCTCGTAGTAGCGCCGCAAGTCGCCCGCCGGCAGCGGCCGGCTCGCGCCCCACATCTTCACGAGGTCGGGGTGGGCGAGGATGTCGAACAGGCCGCTGCGTGCCGCGGCGGCCAGCGTCTCGAAGTAGCGCCGCCAGACCTCCTCCGGACCCGCCGCACCGTCCCAGATGTCGAAGCGGTCGAAGTCGACCGCGAGCTCGCCCAGGAAGTGCACCGAACCGACGACGTAGTCGAGCTCGCAGTGTTCGATCAGATTCTGCGTGCGGTCCTCGCGTCCCGGCACGAAGTCGACCTCCAGACCGAGCCGCAGGTCGGTCTCTTCGCGCACGAACGCGCAGTAGGCGTCGATGTCGTCCAGTGCCTGCTCGCGCCAGAACGGATGATCCCAGACGACAAGCGACTGCTGAAAGCGGTGGATGTGCTCGGAGACGCCGAGCTCGGCGATTCCCGCCTGTTCGGCCGCTTCGCGGTAGCGCGCGGCGTTGGCCGCCGTGAACGCACTCGCGAAGGTCGCGTTGATGTCATCGGGGCGCAGATGGACGTGATAGTCGGTCAGCACGCGAGCGATTCAATCAACTCGCTCGGCGAGCAGCTGCTCAGCGACCTTGAGGTCGCGCCGCGTGGTCACCTTGAGGTTCTCGGCGGGGGCGGCCACGATCCGCACCAGCCCCCCGGCCTGCTCGACCAGCCAGGCTTCGTCGGTCGCCGCGGCGACGATCTCGGCAGGCATCGCCAGCGCGCGCTCGAGCGCCGCGCGGGTGAACACCTGCGGCGTCTGCACCGACCACAGCCGGGCGCGATCGAGCGTGCGCAGGACGATCTGGTGATCATCGACCTCCTTCATCGTGTCGGTGACCGGCGCGGCCGCGATCGCGCAGTCGACGCCCTCGAGCCCGGCCAGCACCGCCTCGATCAACCCGGGCGTGACGAGCGGGCGGGCACCGTCGTGGACCAGCACGGGGTCGTCGTCCGGCGAGGCGGCGGCCAGCGCCGCGCGAACCGAGGCCGAGCGGACGTCGCCCCCGAGCGCTCCGACGCATCCGGGGGGCGCGCCGACCCCCGCGGGCAACGCGACGACGATCTCGGTGATCGCGTCAACGGCGCGAAGCGCCGCGACGCTCCACGACAGCATCGGCCGGCCACCGAGCTCGACAAGCGTCTTGGGCCCGGCGGACCCAAGACGCTCCCCTCGTCCGGCGGCCACGACGAGCGCGACCGCCACGGTGCCCTTGCCCCGGCGTCAGCGCCCGCCGACGACGGTCTCGCCGTCCGGCGAACGCGAGAGCAGCCCGTCGAGGTACTGCTCGGCCTCGTTCTCGTCCTTGTCCAGCGCGTACATCAGCTCTGAGGCGAGGATCTTCTTGGCCCGCGTGTACATCTGCTTCTCGCCGCTCGAGAGGCCCTTCTCGTTCTCGCGCAACGCGAGGTTGCGGACGACCTCCGCGAGCTCGTAGATGTCGCCGGTCTTGATCTTGTCGCGGTTGTGCTTGAACCGGCGGTTCCAGTTCTTCGGCATGTCCGAGACATCGTCGCGGAGCACGTTGAGGACCTTCTCAACGGTCTCCTCGTCGATCACGCGGCGCAGGCCCGCCAGCGCGGCATTCTCCGTCGGGACCATCACGGTCATGTCGTTGTGCAGGATCTTGATCGTGAGGTATTCGCGGCGTTCGCCGAAGACCTCCTTGATCTCCTTGGCCTGCACCTGGCCGGCCCCGTGATGCGGGTACACGACGTTGTCACCGAGTTCGAACTCGATGTACTCGACCTCCACGGTGACCTCGATATCGACGTCGACGTCAGCGTCGCCCTCACCGTCGGCGTCAGCGTCGATGTCGACCTCGAGTTCCGAGTCGGGGTCCAGTTCGTCCTCCAACAGGCGTGCTTCGACTGTTCCGGGAATGATGTCCTCCTTGGCTGGCACGCCCGACATTCGTGACGGGCGAGGCGTGTTCACGTTTGCAGATAGCGGTCCACGAGGTTGATCTCCTGCAACCGGCGAAGGCCCTCGCGGATGTCCTTCGCACGGATCTCGCCGACGCTCTCGACCGCCTCGAGCTCGGCATCGCTTGCGGCAAGCAGTTCGTCGAGCCCGCCGAAGCTCCGGACGATGTTCGCGACGATCAGCTTCGGCAGGCGCGGAATGCGCCCGAGGATGCGATAGCCACGCGGCGCCACCGGGTAGTCCAGCGTGTTGAGCTTGCGGTCGTAGCCGAGCAGTTCGGCCAGGCGCCCGAAGTCGAGCAGGTCCTGGTGGCCGAGCCGGCCGATCAGCTCGAGCACCGAGGCGAACTCCTCGTCGCTGTCGCCGGCGATGTAGTCGTGCACCAGCGCGGCCTTCTCGGCTGCCGTGCCGAGCATCGTCTCCTCGAGGTGCATCTCGATCAGCCGGCCCTCGCTCCCGAGCTCGACGATGTAGCGCTCGATCTCGACCGCCATCCGCGTGACGAGCTCGGCGCGCTGGAGCACGGTCAGCACGTCGTGCAGCGTGCCGCCACCCTCGAACTCGAGCGCCGTCAGGCGCGTCGACACCTGGTCGAGTCGGGCCCGGTACTTGTCGAGCGTCGCGAGCGCCTGGTTGGCCTTCGCGAGCACGACCGGGATGTCCTCGAGGATGTATTTGACGCCGTCGACGTAGAGTGAGATGACCTCGCGCCGCTGGGAGATCGCGATCACCAGGGCGTCGGTCTGCTTGGCCACGCGCTCGGCCGTGCGGTGGCGCGTGCCGGTTTCCACCGAGAGGATCGTCGGGTCGGGCATCAGTTGCACGTTGGCCATCGGGATCTTCGTTGCGTTGGCGTTCATCGTGATCGCGCCGTCCATCTTCGCGAGCTGGTAGAGCAGTGCCGGGGTGTAGTCGATGTCGACCTTGATCCCGCCCGAGAACAGGAACGCCAGCTCATCGGGCTCGCCGATCAGCAGCAGGCCGCCGGTGCGCGCGTGGAGGATGTTCTCGATGCCCTCCCGCAACGCCGTTCCTGGCGCGACCATCTCGAGCGCGCGTACCAGTTTTGGCTCCTGTCGCGACTCGATGTCGTGTACGTCTTCAGATCGAGTCGCTGCCATACTTCCGTCCATTCTAGCGCGATTCGCCGGCAGGAGCCCCGGCGGGACGGGGTTTTCGGCTCAATCGCCGGTCCACGGAGCGCCGCACGGAGCGCCGATTCAACCTCCGCGCGCGAGCAACTCCAGGCGGTTGCCGAACGGGTCGTCGACGTGGAAGCGCCGCGCTCCGGGCAGGTCGGCGTCCCAGCTGGGCTCATAGCCGAGCCGCGCCAGTCTTCCGGCGAGCGCGTCGAGCGCCGCCGTCGAGTCGAGCGTGAGTGCGGGATGCGCGCGGCGAGCGGGCACGAAGTCCGGCTCGATGCCGACGTGCAGCTGCTGGCTGGCGCCGACGGCGAACCACACGCCCCCGCGGGCGGCGAGGACCGGCGGCTTGGGCAGCTCGGTCAACCCGAGCCCCTCGCCATAGAACGATCGCGCCTGCGGCTCGCCACCCGGGGGCGCGGCGACCTGCACGTGATCGAGGCCGACGATCATCGCGTCAGGCGGCCGCCGCCCGCGTCAGGCGTGGCTCGGCCGCGCCGCCGCTCGCCGCCGCCAGCGCCGCGCGCAGCGTGCCGACCTCGGTCGCCTCGGTCCCGCACGGCGCGATCACCGGATCGAGGCCGAACTTGCGTGCCTCGGCGATCCGCCGCTCGGGATGCCCGACCCAGCGCAGCTCACCGGTCAGCCCCAGCTCGCCGAAAGCCGCCAGCGGCGCGCCGGCGCCGGTCGATCCGAGCGCGACCCCGCGTGCCGCACTGGCCACCGCCAGGGCCACCGCGAGGTCGGCGCCGGGCTCGTCGATGCGCACACCCCCGACCACGTTGACGAACACGTCCGAGCCGCCGAGCGGGACACCGCCGTGACGTGTCAGCACGGCCAGTACCAGCGCCAGGCGGTTGCGGTCCAGTCCGTTGACCACCCGGCGCGGCGGGACGAGCTCCGACGGCGTCACGAGCGCCTGCACCTCGACGAGCAGCGGGCGGCTGCCCTCCATCGCGGCGAGCACCACGCTGCCGGGGGCGCCGGTGGCGGCCTTGACGAAGCGCGCCGAGGCGTCGAGCACCTCGACGAGCCCGCCCTGGCGCATCTCGAAGACGCCGGCCTCGTTCGTCGAGCCGAAGCGGTTCTTGGTCGCGCGCAGCGTTCGATAGCTGCGCTCACGCTCGCCCTCGAAGGCCAGCACGCAGTCGACGAGGTGCTCGAGCACGCGCGGCCCGGCCAGCGCGCCGTCCTTGGTGACATGCCCGACGAGCAGCACGGCGACCCGCTGGCGCTTGGCGACACCGACGATCCGCGCCGCGACCTCGCGCACCTGGCCGACCGATCCGGGCGCGCCAGTCAACTCGCGCGCGTCGAGCGTCTGCACCGAATCGATCACGCACACCTCGGGACGCTCGCGCTCGATGATCGCGACGACCGTCTCGAGATCCGTCTCGGCAACCGCCGGGACGGCCAGCGCCGCCCCCGGCAGCCGTTGCGCCCGGAGCGCGATCTGGGCGGTCGACTCCTCGCCCGAGACGTAGAGCGTGCGGTGCCCCGCTCCCGCCAGGTTGCCGAGCACCATGTTCGTCAGCGTCGACTTGCCGATCCCCGGCGCGCCGCCGATCAACACCACCGATCCGGGCACGATCCCGCCGCCGAGCACCCGGTCGAGCTCGCCGATCCCGCTCGCGAGCCGCGGGATCTCGGGCGCGTTGACATCGCCCAGCGCGACCGGCACCGGCACCCCGCCGCCGCCGCGACCGCCACCACCCGGGGCCGCCCGACCGCGCGGCTCCTCGACGAGCGTGTTCCACTCGCCGCAGCCGGGGCAGCGTCCGTGCCAGCGTGGCTCCTCGTGCCCGCAGCTCGCACAGACGTGAACGGTGGAGGACCGGGCCATGCCCGCGACTCTACGCGCGGGCGGGGACGGTACCCGCGAGCGGGCTCATGGTCCGCTCGCTGCCTGGGCGTGGCCGGATGCCGGCGGCATGCGCTGCCACCCCGAGCGCGGGGATCGTGCCAACGGCCGTGTCTGAACAGTGGGACAGCGGAGCTGGCAGCAGCGCGACAGAGCCGCGGCCGAGCGCGGGATCAGACTTGCGCTGCTCGTTCTGCGGCAAGCGCCGCGATCAAGTCACGGACATGGCCGCTGGCCCAACCTGGCACGTAGCCATCTGCGACGAATGCGTCGAGCTCTGCACGGAGATCCTCACCGAGCAGCGCAGCCCGCCGCCAACGTAGCGCTGCTCGTAGCCGGTCGTTCAGCCGGGCGCTCTGCGCCCGCGCAGCAGAGGGCGCGCAGCCGCCCATCGCGAAGCGATGGCGGCGAGCACCCTCCCCTCAGTCGTCGTGCTCGTCGTGATCGGGCCCGACGTCCTCGACGACGACATCGTCGAGTGCGCTGCGCGGCTCGGCCTCGTCCTCGGCACCCACCTCGGTCTCGCCCTCGGCGCCACCGGCGCCGACCGCCACGGGCGTCTTGACCTTCTTGGGCTTGACGATCGTCAGCCTGACCTCGCCCTCGTCGCCCTCCGGCGCCGGGTCGACGACCACCGTCGAGCCGGCCGGCAGCTGCGAGCGCAGGACGAAGTCCGCGAGCGGGTCCTCGATGTAGCGTTGGATCGCCCGCCGCAGCGGCCGCGCTCCCATCGCCGGATCCCAGCCCTTCTCGACCAGCAGGTCCTTGGCCTCGTCGGTCAGGTCGAGCACCAGCTCGCGCTCGGCCATCGAGTGGCGGATCCGCAGCAGCAGCAGCTCGACGATCTGCTTGATCTCGTCGCGCTGCAGCTTGTGGAAGACGATCACGTCATCGATCCGGTTGAGGAACTCGGGACGGAAGACCTTCTTCAGCTCGCCCATGATCCGGTTCTTCATGTCGTCATAGGTGATCCCGGTCTCGTCATCGGAGATCGCGAAGCCCAGCGGGGTGTTGCGCGCGATCTCCTGCGCCCCGATGTTCGAGGTCATGATCACGATCGCGTGGCGGAAATCGACGGTCCGTCCCTGCGAGTCGGTCAGCCGCCCGTCCTCGAGGATCTGCAGCAGGATGTTGAAGACGTCGGAGTGGGCCTTCTCGATCTCGTCGAGCAGCAGCACGCAGTAGGGCTTGCGGCGCACCGCCTCGGTCAGCTGGCCACCCTCGTCGTAGCCGATGTACCCGGGGGGCGAGCCCACCAGGCGTGACACCGCGTGCTTCTCCATGTACTCGGACATGTCGATGCGGACCATCGCGTCCTCGTCGCCGAACAGGAACTCGGCGAGCGTGCGCGCCAACTCGGTCTTGCCGACGCCGGACGGCCCGAGGAACACGAACGATCCGGTTGGGCGCTTGGGGTCCTTGAGGCCCGCGCGCGAGCGCCGGATGGCCTTCGAGATGACCTCGATCGCGGGGTGCTGGCCGATCACCCGCTTGTGCAGCTCGTCCTCCATGCGCATCAGCTTGGCCGTCTCGGCCTCGGTCAGCTTGAAGACTGGGATGCCGGTCCACATGGAGACGATGTCGGCGATCTCCTCCTCGCCGATCGACGGGCGCTCGCCGCCGGTCTCCCCGGCCTCCCACTGCTCTTCGAGCTCGCGCTTCTTCGTCGTCAGCTTGCGTTCCTTGTCGCGGAGATTGGCGGCGTTCTCGAACTCCTGCGCCTCGATCGCGGCCTCCTTCTCGCGCCGCGTGGTCTCGATCTCCTGCTCGAGCTCGCGGTTGGCGGGCGGAGCGGTCATCGACTTGATCCGCATCCGTGACGCGGCCTCGTCGATCAGGTCGATCGCCTTGTCGGGCAGGAAGCGATCGGCGATGTAGCGGTCTGCAAGCTCGCCGGCGGCCTTCAGCGCCTCGTCGGTGATCGTCACCTTGTGGTGCTGCTCGTACCGGTCGCGCAGCCCCTTGAGGATCTCCACGGTCTGCTCCACCGTCGGCTCGTCGACGCGGATCTGCTGGAAGCGCCGCTCGAGCGCAGAGTCGCGCTCCAGGTACTTGCGGTATTCGTCGAGCGTCGTCGCGCCGATCGTCTGCAGCTCACCGCGGGCCAGCGCGGGCTTGAGGATCGAGGCGGCGTCGATGGCGCCCTCGGCCGCACCGGCGCCGACGAGGTTGTGCAGCTCGTCGATGAACAGGATGATGTCGCCGCGCTGGGTGATCTCCTTCATCACCTTCTTGAGGCGCTCCTCGAACTCGCCGCGGTACTTGGAGCCCGCGACCAGCGCCGCCAGGTCAAGCGTGTAGATCTGCTTGTTCTTCAGCAGCTCTGGCACCTCGGAATTGGTGATCCGCTGGGCGAGGCCTTCGACCACGGCGGTCTTGCCGACGCCGGGCTCGCCGATCAGCACCGGGTTGTTCTTCGTCCGCCGCGAGAGGATCTGCATGATCCGCTCGATCTCGGTCTCGCGCCCGACGACGGGGTCGAGCTTGCCGTCGGCGGCGAGCTTGGTCAGGTTGCGCCCGAACTGGTCGAGCAGCTTCGAGGACTTCTTCGCGTCGGCGCCGGCACCGGTCGCGCCGGCGACCGCCCCGGGTCCGCTGCGCCGGCCCGTGGGGCCGGAGAGCATGCGGATCACCTCATTGCGGATCTTCTCGGAATCGGCATCGAAATCCAGCAGGATCCGCGCGGCGACGCCCTCGTTCTCGCGCACCAAACCCAGCAGGATGTGCTCGGTGCCGATGTAGTTGTGGCCCAGGCTCAGCGCCTCGCGCAACGCCAGCTCGAGCACCTTCTTCGCTCGTGGCGTGAACGGAATCTGACCCGAGGTCACCTCCTCGCCGGAGCCGACGATCCGCACGACCTGGCCGCGCACGCGTTCGACGGTGATGTCGAGGCTCTCCAGCACGCGCGCCGCGAGACCCTCCTCCTCACGCAGCAACCCGAGCAGGATGTGCTCAGTGCCGATGTAGTTGTGCTTGAGCGTTCGCGCCTCCTCCTGCGCGAGAACGACCACCTGCCTGGCTCGCTCAGTAAACCGCTCGAACATCTCGCGTACGTCCTTCCTGCTTGCATCTCGGTGGGTCGGTCCGGATCATCCTCGCCTGGTGCGGGGACGCTGATTCGTCGGGGCTGCTCGTGTATTCGGCCGGGGATGCCGAACGGTTGAGCTTTGAACCTCGATCAGCGCAGCTCTCAGTCTACCAATCGTTCCGGGCACGCTTGGTCAGTTACCTCACGTGTCGCGCAATGCGGGAAACAACACGACCTCGCGGATCGACTGGCGGCCGCAGAGCAGCATCACGAGCCGGTCGATGCCGAGCCCGACGCCGGCCGTCGGAGGCATCCCCTGTTCGAGCGCGGCCAGGAACGCCTCGTCGAACGGTTGTGCCTCCTCGTCGCCGGCGGCGGCGGCCTCGCGCTGCGCGACAAACCGCGCGCGCTGCTCGTCGGGGTCGTTGAGCTCGCTGAACGCGTTGGCGATCTCGATCCCGCCGGCGTAGGCCTCCCAGCGCTCGGCGAGCCCCTCGGCGCTGCGGTGGCGCTTGGCGAACGGCGACAGCTCGACGGGGTAGTCGAAGATGAACGTCGGGGCCGCCAGCGTGGGCTCGACAGCGCTCGAGAGCAGATCGTCGACCAGGCCGGCCCAACTGCGACCGGCGGTCTCGATCGCCAGTCCCGCGCTCTCGATCGCGCCGGCCAGCGCCGGCCGATCGCGGGCGCTCATCACGTCGATCCCGGTCTGCTCGCGAATCGCCTCGCGCAACGTGACCCGCCGCCACGGTGTCGAGAAGTCGACTGCCGGGGCCGGGACGCTCGCCGCCGCCGCGCCGACGACGGCCTCCAGACGCGCGGCGGCGTCCTCGTAGTCCGCATAGGCCTCATACCACTCGACCATCGTGAACTCGGGGTTGTGCTTGGGACTGAGACCCTCGTTGCGGAAGTCCTTGCCGAGCTCGTAGACGCGCTCGAGGCCGCCGACGATGCAGCGCTTCAGGTAGAGCTCGGTTGCGATCCGCAGATACAGCTGGCGATCGAGCGCGTTGTGGTGAGTCACGAACGGCCGGGCTGCCGCACCGCCGTAGAGCGGCTGCAGGATCGGCGTCTCGACCTCGACGAACCCGTCCTCGTCGAGCGCCCGGCGCACGGCGCTGATGATCCGCGCGCGGGTCAGGAACAGTGCGCGCGTCGGCTCGTTCGCGATCAGGTCGAGCTCGCGCCGGCGGAAGCGCGTCTCGACGTCGCTCAGCCCGTGGTAGTGGTCCGGCGGCGGGCGCAGCGACTTGGCGAGCAGCGTGAACGACGTGACGCGCAGCGAGAGCTCGCCGCTCCGCGTGCGGATCGCAATGCCGTCGGCACCGATCAGGTCACCGAGATCGAGCGAGAGCAGGCGCGCGAAGTCCTCATCGCCCAGTTCGTCGACCCGGGCGTAGAGCTGGATCCGTCCCGAACGGTCGACCAGGTCGATGAACGCGCCGGCCCTGCCGGCGGTGCGGCGTGCCGCAATCCGCCCGGCCACGCGATGCGCATGGTCGGTGTGCTCGTCGGCGCCGAGCCCCGCGTGCTCGGCGAGCACCGCGGCGACCTGCTCGACTCCGTCGAAGTCGTGCGGGAACGGCTCGATCCCCGCTTCGCGCAGCCGCTCGAGCTTGGCCCGCCGTGCGGCGAGCAGATCGGGCAGGCCGTGGTCATCCCCGCTCACCGCGGGGAGGCTACTTGAGACCGACGTCGATCTTGGTGATCTTGAGCTTGCGGGCCGGACCGCGGGGCACCTGCACCGAGACGGTCTCGTTGCGCTTGCGGCCGAGCAGCGCCCGGCCGACCGGCGACTCGTTGGACAGCTTGTTCTCGGCGGGCTTGGCCTCGGCCGACCCGACGATCGTGTAACGGGCCGACTTGCCGGTCTTCTCGTCCTTGACGTGCACGACCGACCCGACGGCGACGACGTCGGTCGACAGGGCGTCGGCCTCGATCACCGTCGCCATCCGCAGCTTCTCGGCCACGACGGCGATCCGCGCCTCGAGCATCGCCTGCTCGTTCTTGGCGTCGTCGTACTCGGAGTTCTCGGCGATGTCGCCGAACTCACGGGCCTCCTTGATCCGCTCGGCCACCTCACGGCGCTTCTCCGTGGAGAGGTAGTCAAGCTCGGACTGGAGCTTTTCGAGTCCTTCGGGGGTGAGGATGACGTCCTTGGGCAATTGATCCTCGCTGGCTGATGTGTGCGGCGGCCGGGCAGTATAGCGAGCACGTCACACGAGCTGCGGGTCCAGCTCCCCGTCGAGCAGATCGCGAACCAGCGCGAAGGAGTCGAGCTGTTGCAGCGCGCTCTGCAGGGCCCGCGCGCGCGCCGGCTCGAGTCCCAGACGCGCCACGTACCACGGGTAGAAACGCCGCAGGTAGCGGACGGCGCGGGCCACGCCGATGTGCTCGATCGCCGCGCCGATCACCCAGTCGAGCTCGGCGAGCACCTCCCTCGGCTGCGGCGGCGCGTCCCGGAGCCCGAGCAGCTCCTCGAACAGCCACGGGTTGCCCAGCGCGCCGCGCGCGAGCATGACCGCCGCGACACCGGTCTGCGCGTAGGCGTCGCGAACCGCTGCGGCGCTGTCCAAGCCCCCGCTCAGCAGCACCGGCGCGTCGAGCGTGCGGACGAGCTCGGCGGCGAGCGCGTAGTCGGGGCGCCCGCGATGGGCGAGCGTCGCCGGACGCGGATGCAGCGCGATCGCCGCGACCCCGGCTTCGTCGACCAGCCGGTGCGCCAGCGCGATGCCGTCGTGCTCGCCGGCCCGCCAGCCTGAGCGCAGCTTGACCGTGACGGGCAGGCCACTGCCCTCGGCGGCCGCTCGCGCGACGGCGACCGCGCGGTCGGAGTCCGCCAGCAGGGCCGCGCCGGCGCCGGTGCGGCAGACCTTGGGCACCGGGCAGCCCATGTTGATGTCGATCAGGTCGGCGCCCGCCGCGGCGGCGGTCGCGGCGGCCGAGCGCATGATCTGCGGATCGGCGCCGAACAGCTGGATCGACACCGCGCCGCCGTCGCGTTCGCGCGGGTCGATCCGCAGCAGCTCGCGGCACGTCTTCTCGTTGCGGTAGTGGATGGCGAAGCTCGAGACCATCTCCGAGACGACCAGGCCGGCGCCGTAGCGCCGCGCCTGCAGGCGCACGAACCAGCTGCCGATTCCGGCCAGCGGCGCGAGGGCCAGCCGGTTGGGCAGCTCGACGCCGCCCAGCGTCACGCGGTCGGTGAGTTCGGGCATGCCCCCAGGGTAGTCTGCACGGCGATCGAGAGCACCGGACGACGCGTGATCGCCGCGGCCCTCGGAGTCGTCACGAGGCTCTCGACCGCCGCGGCCGCCGGCGCTGGAGCGGGCTCGCCCTTCGCCGCCGAGCCGCCCCCGCTCAGCGGTTGAGCTCCCAGATCAGGCGCAGCCCCTCCAGCGTCAGCAGATCGTCGACGGCACCGATCGACTCGGTGAACGACGGCACCAGGTGGTGAGCCAGCCCGCCGGTCGCGATCACCGGTACGTCGGCGCCGAGCTCCGCCCGCAGCCGCCCCACGATGCCGTCAACCTGCCCGGCGAAGCCGTAGACGACGCCCGAACGCACGGCGTCGGCCGTCGTCTTGCCGATCAGCGAGCGCGGCTCCCCGAGCTCGACCTGCGAGAGCTTCGCGGCGCGCAGGGCGAGCGCCTCGAGGGAGATCTCGATTCCGGGCGAGATGATGCCCCCGAGATACTCGCCGGCCGCCGAGACGACGTCGTAGGTGATCGCCGTGCCGAAATCGACGACGATGCACGCGCGCCGGAACCGCGCCCACGCCGCGACGGCGTTGACCAGACGGTCGGCGCCGAGCTCGCGAGGATTGTCCATCCGGATCGGCATCCCCGTCTTGACGCCCGGACCGACGACGAGCATGTCGTGCTCGAGGTAGCGGCGCGCCATCTCCACCCACTCGGGCGCGAGCTCCGGGACCGTCGAGGAGAGCACCGATGCGCTGACGTCCTCGAAGCTCAGCCCGCGAAGTGCGAGCAGGCTGCGCAGCGCGGCGCCGAGCTGGTCGGAGGTCGAGCTGCGGTCGGTGGCAAAACGCCAGTGCTCGACGATCTCCGCGTCGCGGACGGCCCCGAAGTGGGTCTGCGTGTTGCCGACGTCGACGACCAGGAGCACGAGCGGATTATGGCCTTAGCGACGGTCCACTACGCGGGCACCTCGAGCCTCGGGCCCGCTCGCCGCACGCCCTCGTCGAAGCTGAGCACCGCGAGCGCGTCAGCCAACCCCTCGCCGGCCGGCGTGCGCAGGTCGAAGTCCAGCTCGAGCAGCGGGATCAGCACGAAGCGGCGTTCGAGCACCTGCGGGTGGGGGATGCGCAGGCGCTCGGATGCGTGCTCGAGCTGGCCGAGCAGCAGCACGTCGACGTCGATCAGCCGGGGGCCGTGGCGAACGCCGCCAGCTTCCCGCCCCAGGTCGCGTTCCAGCGCCTTGCACAGCTCGAGCAGCTCGACGGGGCCCAGCGCGGTCTCGATGCGCAGCGCCGCGTTCAGGAAGGCGGGCTGGTCGCGGATCTCCCCGACCGGGTCGGTGTCGTAGGTCGAGGAGGAGGCCAGCACGCACACCCCGCGGGCAACGAGGCCGTCGACCGCCGACTGGAGGTTGGCGCGGCGGTCGCCGACGTTGGAGCCGAGCCCGAGGTATCCGACGCGAGCGGCGCTCACCAGCTCGCGCTGTCGCCGATCGCCGGGAAGTCCATCGCGGCAGCGACGTTCAAGAGCATGCCCCGGGCGATGAAGTCCTGCAGCTGCTGCCCGCTCGCCCCCGACAGCCGCGCGATCTCCGCGCACAGCCACTCGAACCCCTCGCGTGCCACCTCGCGGATCTCGGGGTCCGAGCAGGCCGCGTACAGCTGCATCTGGCTGAGCAGCAGCTCGCGGTCGGCCAGCATCACGCGATAGGCCTGTCCCATCGAGGCGAGGCGCTCGGTCGGATCGGCGCCGATCGCCGCGGCGGCAAAGGTCTCCTGGATGCGCTTGCGGCACAGGTGCGAGCAGGCGATGAACAGCTGCTTCTTCGTACCGAACAGGCGAAACAGATACGCGTGCGAGATCCCGGCGCGCCTGGCGATCGACTCCGTCGAGGTGCCGTGCAGCCCGCCGACCGCGAACTCGCTCAGGGCGGCGGCCAGCAGCTCGGCGCGGCGCTCCGGCGCCGTGCTGCGGACGCGTGGCGCACCGGTTGGTCGATTCATGCCGTCAACCGCCTCACTCCGGCAGCTCGCGCCAGACCTCCACCGAGACTTCCTCGACCGCCAGCGGGATCGGCGGCTCCGGCTTCGCGGCCTTGACCCACACCGCCTCGGCACCGAAGTCCTCGATGATCCGATCGGCGACCACGGTGCACAGGCGCTCGAGCGTCTTGTAGTTGCGCTGCTGCGCCACCAGCGCGACGAGCTGGCACACCTCGCCGTAGTCGACGGTGTCCTCGATCCGATCGGTCTCGGTGGCGTCGGACTCGCCGACATCGATGCGGATGTCGAACAGCAGACGCTGTCCGACCTCGCGCTCGGCCGCGCTGACGCCGACGTGGGTGTACAGGGAGAGCCCCGAGATCTCGATCGTGACGACGGTCTGCACGCCGGCGTCGAGGTCGAGCTCGTCGTCGGAGTCCAGTTCGTCGTCGGGCTCGTCGTTCATCGCACGCTGACCGTAGCAGCCGCGACCTCGAGCGCGTCATGGACGGCGCCGACGTCGTGCACCCGAAACACGCTCGCGCCGCGCAGCAGCGCGATCACGTTGGTGGCGATCGTGCCGGCGAGGCGATCGCGGTCGCGGCTCCCGGCGAGCGCCCCGAGGAACGACTTGCGCGAGGTGCCGATCAGGATCGGCTGCCCGAGAACCGCCAGCTCGCCGAGACGATCGAGCAGTTCGAGATTGTGCGCGACGGTCTTGCCGAAGCCGATCCCCGGATCCACGACGATCCGCTCGCGCTCGATTCCGGCGGCTCGGGCGACGGCGACGCGCTCCGCGAGAAACTCCCGCACCTCGCCGACGACATCGTCGTAGCGCGGCTCGTGCTGCATCGTTCGCGGCTCGCCCTGCATGTGCGTCAGCGCGCACTCGGCGCCCCGTGCGGCGACCAGCGCGGCCAGCTCAGGCGACCCGCGGAACGCTGTCACATCGTTGACGAACGTCGCACCGGCGTCGAGCGCCGCGCGGGCCACCTCGAGCTTGGAGGTGTCGATCGAGATCACCGCGTCGACGCCGGCGGCGACGAGTCCCTCGATCACCGGGACGACGCGACGCAACTCCTCCGCCGTCTCGACCGCCACCGCCCCCGGTCGTGTCGACTCCCCGCCGACGTCGATGATCGCCGCGCCCTCCGCCGCGAGCAGCAGCCCGTGCTCGATCGCCGCGGCGGCATCCAGGTAGCGGCCGCCGTCCGAGAAGGAGTCGGGCGTCACGTTGAGGATCCCCATGATCCGGATGCCCGCCCTCACCTCGGCATCCTCCCAGACGGTTGCGGTCTCGGGCGCGCGGGCAGCGCTAGGCGAGATCGGTGCGCGGCGGGTCCTCGCCGTGCATCTCGGCGGCCAGCCCGGGACGCGGCAGCGGCCGCGACGTTTCGGGGCGAGTCCGCTCGGGTGCCGCCACCGGTCCGACCGGAAGAGCGGGCGCGTTGGGCTCGTCGGGGCCGAACACGTCGACCTCGGGGAGGCCCTCGAGCAGCTTCTCGAACTGCTCCTTCTCGATCGTCTCGCGGCGCAGCAGGATCTGTGAGATCCGGTCGAGGCGCTCGCGCTGCTCGCCGAGAATCGTACGGGCGCGCTGGTGAGCCCCCTCGATGATTCGGCGGACCTCGTCGTCGATCTCGCGGGCGATCTCATCCGAGTAGTCGGGCTCGCTCGAGAACTCGCGGCCGAGGAACGGCATTCCGTGGTCGTGGCCGTAGACCCGTGGACCGAGCTTCTCGCTCATTCCGAAGCGCATCACCATCTGCTTGGCCGTCGCGGTGACCTTCTCGAGGTCGTTGGACGCCCCGGTCGTGATCTCGCCGAAGACAACCTCCTCGGCCGCGCGGCCTCCGAGCGTCATCGCCATCGTGTCGAGCAGCTCGGAGCGGGTCGTCAGGAAACGATCCTCGGTCGGCATCGAGATCGTGTAGCCGAGCGCCCGTCCGCGGGAGATCACCGAGATCTTGTGCACCGGGTCGGCGAACTCGAGGTAATGGCCGACGATCGCGTGCCCCATCTCGTGGTAGGCGGTGATCTGGCGTTCGCGCTCGCTCATCACGCGGGTCTTCTTCTCGGGTCCGGCGATGACCCGCAGAATGCCCTCCTCGAGCTCGATCTGGGTGATCTCGCGCTTGCCCGTGCGGGCCGCGAGCAGCGCGGCCTCGTTGATCAGGTTGGAAAGGTCGGCGCCGGTGAAGCCCGGGGTCTGGCCGGCCAGCGCGTCGATGTTGATCCCCTTGGCGAGCGGCTTGCCGCGCGTGTGGACGTCGAGGATCTTCGCGCGGCCCTTGCGGTCGGGCCGGTCGACGGCGATCTGGCGGTCGAAGCGTCCCGGCCGCAGCAGCGCGGGATCGAGGATGTCGGGCCGGTTGGTGGCCGCGATCATGATGATGTTGTCCTTGGCCTCGAAGCCGTCCATCTCGACGAGCAGTTGGTTGAGCGTCTGCTCGCGCTCGTCGTGGCCGCCGCCGAGGCCGGCGCCGCGGTGGCGGCCGACGGCGTCGATTTCGTCCATGAAGATGATGCACGGGCTGTTCTGCTTCGCCTGTTCAAAGAGGTCGCGCACGCGCGAGGCGCCGACGCCGACGAACATCTCGACGAAGTCCGAGCCCGAGATCGAGAAGAACGGCACGCCGGCTTCACCGGCCACGGCGCGGGCGAGCAGCGTTTTGCCGGTCCCCGGAGGCCCGTAGAGCAGGACGCCGGTCGGGATCCGGGCCCCGAGCGCCTGGAACTTCTTCGGGTTCTCGAGGAACTCCTTGATCTCGTGCAGCTCCTCGACGGCCTCATCGACCCCGGCGACGTCGCGGAAGCTGATCTTCGGCGAATCGGCCGACAGCCGCTTGGCGCGCGACTTGCCGAACGACATCACCTTCGATCCACCGCCCTGGAGGTTGTTCATCAGCAGGAACCACAGGCCGAAGAACAGGATGAACGGCAGCAGGTACAGCAGCAGCGACGACCACGTGCTGGAGCCCTTGGGCACGATGTTGTACGGCGGCTGGTTGGGAGCCTTGGCGTCGGCCGCCTGGACCTGCTGCAGCATCGTGCTGCCGGCGTCGTAGCCGACCGAGTAGCGCGTGCGATCCGTGAGCGTGACGTTGATCGCGTTGTTCGCCGGGTCGGCGGTGAAGGACTGCACGAAACCGCCCGGCAGGTCGTGCGTGATGAACGACTTGTAGTTGTGCACCTCTCCGGTTGACGTGCTCGGCCCGAACAGCTTGGCGACGAAGAACGCCAGCACGATCACGATCAGAATCGGGAAAAGAGCGCCTCTGAAGACGCGGTTCATCACTGGCTCCGCGGGGTCGGGGACGTCATGTCCAAGGCGTGCAAGCGTACCACGGCGCTCCGGCGGTCAATGCAGGGTTGGAGCGAGGCTGCAACGGACCGATCAGCTTCCGGCGAGTGCGGCGACGTACGGGAGGTTGCGATAACGCTCCGCGTGATCGAGGCCGTAGCCGATCGCGAAGCAGTTGGCGATCTCGAAGCCGACGTATTTCACCGGCAGGTCGACCTTGCGCCGGTCGGGCTTGGTCAGCAGGGCGCAGACCTCCACGGTCGCCGGGTTGCGGGCGCCCAGGCTGCGCAGCAGGTACTGCAGCGTCAGGCCGGAATCGACGATGTCCTCGACGATCAGGACGTCGCGCCCCTCGATCGGCGCGTCGAGATCCTTGAGGATCCGGACGACCCCCGACGAGTCGGTCGCCGAACCGTAGGACGCCACCGCCATGAAGTCGAGCTCGCAGGGCACATCGACGTGGCGCATCAGGTCGCTGGCGAAGAACACCGCGCCCTTCAGCACGCAGACCATCAGCAGATCCCTGTTCAGGTAGTCGCGCGACACCTCCTTGCCGAGGGCGCGCACGCGGCGCTGGAGCGCCTTGGCTTCGACGAGGGTCTCGCCCAGCAGCGGATCGGCCATCGAGGGGGTCAGTGTAGTCACGCACGCTCGGCGCGGAGCACCGCCACCCGGCGCGTGTCGGGCCGCACGCGAAACCGCTCGGCGGTGGCGACGCTTGGGATCCACGCGATCTCGGCGTCGCTGAGCAGGATCGGCAGCGACGCGCGCTGCGCCCGCGGGATCCTGCGATCGGTGAACAGATCGGCGAGCGTCTTGGTGCCGCCGAGTCCAAGCGGGCGCATCCGGTCGCCCGGGCGCCACGCGCGAACGGTCAACGGGCCATCCCGCAGCCGGTCGGCGTCGAGCATCCCGACGGTGCCGCCGGCGGCTGCGAGCAGCGGCGCGACAGCCGGCTCGACGGTGGCGCTGACCGCCCAGGAGCCGAACTCGACGGCGCCGGGGAGCTCGAGCGATTGCTCATCCGGCGCCCGCAGCGGCCGCTCACGTGTGAAGCGCAGGACCCCGTACTCGACCACCGCGCGGACGCCGCTGCCGACCTCGAGCGCGGCACTGCCGCCGCCCCGCCCGAGCTCCAGCAGCTCACCCAGGCGCGAGCCGACGGCGGCGACCGGCTCGCCGGCGGCGTCCTCGGCGAGGCGGATCACGACCAGCCGCGCCAGCGCGACCGGCAGTTCGGCGAGTCGTGTCAGCGCGACCCGCGCCCGCCCGGCCAGCGCGACGTCGACGACGTCGTCGAGGACCGCAGCCTCGGCACGCAGGATCTCGACGCTGCGCAGCAGGTTCTGCTCGGCCGCCGGGTGAACGCCGCGGAGCCCGCGCAGGACACGGTGTCGCACGCGCCCGCGCGCGAAGCGATCCGAATCGTTGGAGCTGTCGTCGCGCCACGCCAGGCCGCGCGCGACGCAGTGCGCGGCCGTCTGCTCGCGCGTCAACGCCAGCAGCGGCCTGATCAGGCGCCCCTCGCGCGGCGCCATTCCGAGCAGCGCCCGCCGCCCCGGTGAGGCCGCCAGGCGATAGAGCACGGTTTCGGCCTGATCCGAGGCCGTGTGGCCGGTCGCGATCAGCGCCCCGCCGGAGAGCTCGAGTGCCCGTGCGTAGCGCAGATCGCGCGCCCACGCCTGCAGGTTTCCGCGCTCGGGCGCGGCCGGCGCCGCGGCGCAGACGCAGCGCACGCCGAGGCGCTCGCCCAGCTCCCTGACGTGGCGCTCGTCGCCGTCGGACTCCTCGCCGCGCAGGCCGTAGTTGACGTGCAGCACCGTCACCCGCGACGCCCCGCAGATGCTCACCAGCACGTCGAGCAGGCAGACCGAGTCGCGACCGCCCGAAACCAGCGCGACCACGCGATCGGACGGCGAGAGGACCCCGCCGGCACGGACCGCCTCGAGCACCGAGCCTGGCATCCCCACAGATTCGCAGACCGCGATAATCGCTCGCCTGAACGACCCGCCCACCGCGATCCACCTGCACCCGACCGCGCCGCTCGCGCCGCGCGTCCTGCTCCCCGGCGACCCCGGCCGCGCGCTCGCCCTCGCCCAGGAGTTGCTGACCGAGCCGCGCATGTTCAACCACAACCGCGGCCTCTGGGGTTACACCGGCGCCGCGGGCGACGGTGAGCTGCTGACCATTCAGAGCACCGGCATCGGCGGACCCTCAGCGGCGATCGTGCTCGAGGAGCTGATCGCGCTCGGTGTGACGCGGGCGATCCGCGTCGGCACCGCGGGGGCACTCGACGGCGTGCTCGGCCTGGGCGACCTGCTGGTCGTGTCCGAGGCGATCTGCGCCGACGGAACCAGCCGCGCGCTCGGCGCCGGCGAACGGATCCCAGCCGACCCCGGCCTGCTCGCGTCGCTGTGCCGCTGCGCACCGCACGCCCCGAGCGCGACGATCGTCTCGAGCGACCTGTTCTACGAGACCGGGGAGCCGCGCTTCGCCGCGTGGCATGCGCAGGGCGCGCGCGCCGTCGAGATGGAGGCCGCCACGCTGTTCGCGGTCGGGGCGCTGCGCGGCATCGCGGTCGGCTGCGTGCTCGCGATCACCGATCTGCTGAGCGGGCCGCGCGAGCGCATCGACGCGGCGCATCTTCACGATGCCGGGCTTGCCGTCGGGCGGATCGGCGCCGGCGCTCTGGGAGCCGGCGGCGCGGCGGTCCCGCCGCGCTAACCGGTTGAGGGCGGCGGCGGCGAGGTCCCGGCCGCCCCCTCCTCGACGCGCAGACGCTCCTGGTCGCGCGACACGGCGAGCGGCGAATCCTGCGCGTCCTGCAGCTCGGTGAGACGGCGCGTCACGTCGGCGAGCTGCTCCTCGATCGACTCCAGCTGCGCGGCGATCGCCGGGGGGGTGCCACGCAGGCCGTTCTCGAGCCGCGTCAGCGAGTCTTCGATCGCCTCCAGGCGCTGGGAAACCGACCGCACGCGCCGCGTCAGTCGCTCCATGTGGGCGGCCGACGGGAGGTTGAGGAACTCCATCGCGACCTCCTGCGCCTGCGCGGCCCGTCCGCGCGCTTCGAACGCCGCGGTCAGCGCCGAGTTGATCCACGGGTTCTCGAGCAGGTCCTGGGCGATCCGCCCGAGCGCCTCCTCACCGCGCGCGCTGACCCGGTCGCGCAGGCTCCCCGGCTGCGGTTCGTCGGTCACCCCTGGAAGGGTACTCCCAACGGCCGCGCGTGCGAGCACGCCGAACCGCGCCGGCGCCCGGTTAGCTTCCGCTGAACTCCGGGGGGCGCTTGTCGAGGAAGGCGGCGATCCCCTCGCGGGCGTCCGCCGAGGCGAACACGCGGCCGAACGCCGCCTTCTCGGCCTCGATGCCGGCCTCGAGACCAGCGTCGTTGGACAGCCGCTTGATCTCCTCGATCGCGATCGGCGCCGCCGCCGCCAGCCGGCGCGCCCAGGCGAGCGCGGTATCAAGCAGCTCGTGATCGCCGACCACGAGGTTCACGAGGCCGAGCTCCCAGGCCTCCAGCGCGTCGATCGGCTCGCCGAGCAGATTCATCTCGAGCGCCCGGCCCGATCCGACGAGTCGCGGCAGCCGCTGCGTTCCGCCGAACCCCGGGATGATCCCCAGCTTGATCTCCGGCTGGGCGAAGCTGGCTGACTGTGCCGCGATGCGGATGTCGGCGCCCATCGCCAACTCGCAGCCGCCGCCGTAGGCGAGCCCGTTGATCGCCGCGATGGTGACGATTCGCGAGCGTCCGGCTTCGAGCAGCAGCGAGTGCATCGTGTCGACGAACTCGCGCTGGCCCGGCGCCTGCATCGTCTGCATGCCCTTGATGTCCGCGCCCGCGCAGAACAGCGCCGGGCTGGCCGAGGCGATCACCAGGACGCGGACCGTCGCGTCCTCGACGACGCCTCGCCACAGCCGAGCCAGGCTGTCGATCGCCTCGACGCTCAGCGAGTTGGCCGGCGGGTTGTCGATCCAGGCGATCGCCACGTCGCCGCGCGACTCGAGCTTGATCGGGCCGTCCTGGCCCGGATCGGGGGCGGGCGTGGGGAAGAACCCCTGGCCCGCCGCGGCGCCGAGCCTGCCCTGGGCGACGAGGCGTCGCAGGATCGTCGGCGGGGCGAACCGCTCGCCCCACCTGCCGGCAGCCTGCTCGAGACGGCCGACGACCTCACCGAGCCCGACGGCGTCGGCGCGCGCGAACGGCGGCGGGCTCAGCCCGGCCCCGGCCATCATCGCCAGGTCGATCTCGCGCGCGCCGGCGACGCCGTCCTCGAGCACCAGGCAGCACTCCACGAGCGCCTTCAGCGTGAACCGTTCGGCCAGTTCCGCCGCGTCGACCGAGTCGCCGCCGATGTCGGGCGCCGCGCTCGCCTCGTAGAACCCCCGGCCGCTCTTGGCGCCCAGCCGGCCCTTGCCGACCAGCTCGCGCAGGCCGCCGTGGACGTAGAAGCGCTCGCCGAAGGACTCCTGCAGGTGCTCGGCCACGTGCAGCACGGTGTCGAGGCCGAGCTGGTCCGCGAGTCGAAACGGCCCCATCGGCGCGGCCTTCGATTCGCTGATCGCGCGGTCCAGCGCTGCGATCGACAGGCCCTGCTCCTCCTGCGCCCGCCAGAGCTCGCTGATCGCCGACATCAGCACACGGTTGACCACGAAACCGGGGTCGTCGGCGCAGCGGATCGCCGTCTTGCGGATCGCGGCCGCGAAGCGCGACGCTGCCGCCATCGACTCCGGCGAGGTCTCGACGCCCTCGACGATCTCGACCAGGCGCATCACCGAAGCCGGGTAGAAGAAGTGGAACCCGAGCACGCGATCGGCCCGCGTCGTCACGCTGGCCAGCTCGCTGATCGACAGCGCGGAGGTGTTCGAGGCGAGGATCGCGTGACCGGGGGTCGCGGCGTCGAGCTCCTCGAAGACGGCCTGCTTCAGATCGAGCCGCTCGGGCACCGCCTCGATCACGAAGTCGACGTCACCGAAGCCGTCATAGGCGGTGGTCGTGCTGATCAACGCGAGCGTGCGCGCGAGCTGCTCGTCGGCCTGGGCGCGCGTCAGACGCTGCTTCCACACGAGCGCATCCAGCTGAGCGGCTGTGAGGTCCTCGGCGCGCTGGCGCCCGACGTCCACGAGCCGCTGCTCGACGTCGCGCAGGACGACCGGAATCCCGGCGGCGGCGATCAGCTGGGCAATCTCGCCGCCCATCGTGCCGGCACCCACGACGGCGGCCTTGAACACGAACATGCGCAACTCCTTGGGGTCGGGTGTGTCTGAATCTACAGAGCGGGGGAAATCAAGCTGAGGAGGCTGTGGTGCTGAGGATTTGTCGCGTGCTGCTCGTTGGGACCGTCGCCGCGGTCGCGACGCTGGGGCTCCTCGCCGGGCCGGCGCTGGCCGCCGCGCCAGCCGTGACGACCGGCGCGAACGGCAGCGTCACCTACCAGTCGGCGGTGCTCTTCGGGACGGTCCGTCCGGGCGGGGAGTCGACCGAGGTCTACTTCCAGTACGGAGCCACGAACAAGTACGGCGCCCAGTCGACGCCGGCCCAACTGCCGGCCGGGACCAAGGCGGTCGCCATATCGATCGCGATCGCCGGGCTCGCCGCGGGCACGACCTACCACTACCGCATCGTGGCGACCAACGCCACGAGCACCGCGCTCGGTGCCGACAGGACCCTGGTGACGGCCAAGATCCCGCTCTCGCTTGCCATCACCGCCGCACCCAACCCGGTCGAGTTCGGCAGCCCGGTGACCATCGAGGGCACGCTCTCGGGCACCGGCAGCGCCGGGGCCGCGGTTCAGCTCCAGCAGAACGAGTTTCCCTACACGACGGGGTTCGTGAACGTCGGCAACGCTGAGCTGACGCTGCCCAACGGCGCGTTCGTCTTCAACGTGCTCGGCGTGGCGCTGAACACCCAGTACCGCGTCGTGTCCGGCAACGTCGCGTCGGTCGATGTGCCGGTGTCCGTCGGCCTCAGCGTGACCCTGCACACGCGGGCCACCGGCACGCACCGACGCCCGACCGTGCGCTTCGGCGGGACGATCGCGCCGGCGGAGCCCTCGGCGCGGATCGCATTCGAACGGCTGGTCGGCACGAGCTGGAAGGTCGTCGGCGGCACGGTCGCGCAGGTGGCGGTCACGAACGGCGTCGTCAGCTTCGCCAAGACGCTGCGGATCTACCACGGCGGCTTCTTCCGCGCGCTGGTGCTCCCGGTCGAGGGCGCTCACGTGTCGGGCTACAGCCCGACCGCGGTCGTGCGGCTCAAGTGAGCAGGCGTGAGCGGTCGGTCAGGCCCGGTCCGGATCGAGCACCTCGCGCGCGATGACGATGCGCTGGATCTGGGCGGTGCCCTCGTAGAGCTGCATGATCTTGGCGTCGCGCATCAGCTTCTCGACGGGGTAGTCCTTGATGAAGCCGTAGCCGCCGTAGACCTGGACCGCGTCGGTCGCGACGCGCATCGCGGCGTCGGCGGCGAAGCGCTTGGCGTGCGAGGAGAGCAGCGTGTTGCGTTTGCCCTGATCGAGCAGGACGGCGGACTTCCACGTCAGCAGCCGCGCCGCTTCGATGTCGGTCGCCATGTCGGCGATCATGAACTGGATCGCCTGGTGGGCGGCGATCGGCACGCCGAACTGGACGCGCTCGCGCGCGTAGGACACCGCGAACTCGAAGGCGGCGCGCGCGATTCCGGTGGCCATCGCCGCGACCCCCGGGCGGGTGCGGTCGAGGGTCATCATCGCGATCTTGAAGCCCGCGTTCTCCTCGCCGATCAGATGGTCGGCGGGGATCTCGACGTCGGGGAAGCTGATCGTCGCCGTGTTGGACGCGCGCTGGCCCATCTTGTCCTCGTGTCCGTCGACGAGCACCCCGGCGTCGCGTGGTACGACGAAGCACGAGATCCCGCGGTGGCCGGCGTCGGGCTCGGTCTTGGCGTACACGGTGTAGAAGTTGGCGTAGCCACCGTTCGTGATGAAGCACTTCGAGCCGCTGATCACGTACTTGTCGCCGCGGCGCACGGCACGCGTCCTCATCGCTGCGACGTCCGAGCCGGCGTCGGGCTCGGTCAGGCAGAACGACGCGAGCAGCGGCGCGTCGACGAGCCGCCTGAGGTAGGTCTGCTTGAGCGCGTCGGACCCGGCGACCAGCAGCGGGGTGATCGCCAGGTTGTTGCAGCCGAGCGAGGTCTGGATGCCCGAGCAGCCCCACGAGAGCTCCTCCTCGATGATCGCTCCGTCGAGGTAGCCGATCGCCGGGCCGCCGTGGGCCTCGGGGATGTGGGTGTTCATCAGGCCGAGCGCCCAGGCCTTCTCGATGACCGTCTGCGGGAAGGTGCTGTCGCGGTCGTACTCCCACGCGACCGGCCGAATCTCCTTCTCGGCGAAGTCGTGGGCGAGCTCGCGCAGGGCGAGCTGCTCGTCGGTCAGTGTGAAGTCAACCATCGCTCGGCCGTTGGCCGGCGGGCCCGCGGGCGTTGCGGCGGCACCGGCTTCAAGCAGCCGTCAGCCGCCGGAGGAGCCGCCGGAGACAAGCGAGGCCAGCGAGGCCAGCGAGCCGAACTGGCTCTCGAGCGCGAACACGCCGTTGAGCAGCTTCGACGACGGCTGCGGATTCGCCGGCGCGGTGATCGTCTGCGCCTGGCCGAGCTGCGTCAGCGTGACATCGAGGTTCAGCGAGCCGCCGCTGAGGCCGCCGAGCGCCCCGGCGGCGATCTGCGGCACCGTGAAGGCGATCGCGAGGTCGAACTTGCGCACGATGTGATCGGTGACACCGGTGTAGATGTCGACCTGCGCAGAGGTGATCGCCGACTCGACGAGCGACAGGGCGTCGCCGGTCGTCGCACCGGTCGCACCGGTGGAACCCGTGCTGGCGACGACCTTCGACAGGTCGTTGAGCACGTTGGCGATGTTGACCTGCGCCGTGAGGTGCTCGGTCGCGACGCCGCCGACGCTCGCGGTGCCGACGATGTGGGGATCGGTCAGCCAGGTCTTGGGGTTGATGCCGAGCGCGGCCAGCACGCCGCTGGCGCCGCTCGAGCCAACCGTACTCGTGGGCGTGGTGGTGCTCGCCGGGAGCTCGTAGAACGTCCCGGCCAGCCCGACGTAGAGCTTCTTGCCGACGGCATCGAAGCCAACGTGCGCCGTCGAGCCGGCGATCGAGACGGTGGCAGCGAGGTCCGTCGAGATCTGATTGCCGGCGCTGCGCTCAAACGGCCCGGAGACGTCGAGCGTGATCGGCTTGGACCCGAGCTGCGGGATGCCGTCGAGCTTGAGCTTGACCGCGAGCGCGACCTGGCCGGAGTTGATCGCGTCGCTCGCCGAGAAGCTCTGCGAGACCAGCGACGCCGGAGATGCCTTGACGGTGGCCGACGTCGTGGTGTGGGGTCCGCTGCCGCCACATGCCGCGATCGCGGCGGCGGCGCCAACCGCGAGGGGAACGGCGGCGAGGCGTCGAAGCTTGAACCGGGATGCCCTGCCGGCGGGATTCATGACCATTGAGGCTAGCATGCGATGTGCGCGCCGGCTCGCGGTCGCGGGCTGCGCGGCGGTGCTCGTCGGCCTGTCCGGCGCCGCCGCCGTCGGCGCCGATCCGCACCCGCTGCGCGGGGGCCGAATCCCCTACACACCGCTCGCGCTGGTGCTCGAAACGGGCGGAGTGAGCGCCGTCGCAACGCCGCCGGCGGCCGGCTCGACGGCGACCCCGACGACACCGGCCGCCGGCCCGGCGGCCCGGCGCGGGTTGACCTTCCCCCAGGCGATCGCGGCGCTCGCGGCCGGCGGCGAACTGCCGGCCGCGACGGCCACCGCCGACCGCGCGCAATGGATCGCGGCGCGCGTCGCGTACAAGAGCCTGGGCGGGACGCGAAAGGCCGAGCTCGGCGCCGTCCTCGCCAACCTCACGGCGATCGCCGGCGCCGGGGGGCTGACCCCCTCGCGCGTCCCGGAGCTGATCCTGACCCTCGAGCGCAACCGCCAGTGGTGGACCACCGGCCCGCTGCTGGCCGCCTCCCAGCGTGTCGGCTTCCCGGGCAGCGGGCTGGTCTGGGAGTACTACCCCGGACAGGGGATCGAGATCCAGTGGCTCGGCACCTTCGGCGCCGCCAACGGGCTCTATGACCAGCGCAAGGGCGCCGCGCTCGCCGGTCTCCTCGATCAGGCGCTCAGCCTCGCCGCGGTGCGCGGCGGCGGGATCGCCTGGGAGTACGACTTCGCCTTCGACGGCGGCGCGCCTCCGTGGGTCTCCGCGATCACCCAGGGGACCGCGCTCGAGGCGCTGGCCGGCGCCGGCGTGGCGCTCCAGAACCCCGCCTACCTCGCCGACGCGCACCAGGCGCTGGGGATCTTCGGCGTCGCGCCTCCGGTCGGGGTTCGCTCGGCGACGGCAGCGGGAGCGCGATACCTGATCTACAGCTTCGCACCGCACGAGTTCGTGATCAACGCGTTCATCCAATCCCTGGTCGGGCTGTTCGATCTGGCCGCCGCCGGAGACACGAGCGCTGCCGCGCTGTTCCGCGCGGGCAACGCGCAGGCGCGGATCGACGTGCCGAAATACAACACGGGGTACTGGTCGAAGTACGACCAGTACTCCGACTCGACGTTGAGCTACCACGAGTTGCTCACCGGGTTTCTCGCCAACCTGTGCGCGCAGACGCACGAAACGACGCTGACGGCGCTGACGATCCTCGGGCTCGCTGCACCCGGCGCCCTGACGCGCGGGGCAGGCCCGACGGGTGCCAGCGGCGCGACCGGCGCGACGTCCCCAACCGGCGGCACACCCTTCGTCGGCGCCAGCGGTGCGACGGGCGCGAGCGGTGCGACGGGCGCGACCGGCGCGACCAGCGTCACGGGGCCAACCGGCACGACCGGCACCACGGGGCCAACCGGCACGACCGGCACGACGAGCACCACCGGGCCGACCGGCCCGACGAACGACCCGAACGCCGTCTACTGCCGCGCGGCGGCGAGCTTCAAGGCCGACATCACGACGCCACCGGTGATCACGATCGCCCCTCTGGCGAGGACGCGCGCCACGCGGGTCGCGCACGTCGCGCTGACACTGTCCAAGCCCTCGACCGTCACCTTCGCGGTGTCCTACGCCGGCAGCGTCGTCTCCCAGATCACGCTGCAACTCAGCCACGGCTCCCACACGCTCAGGTGGCGACCGCCGCACGCCGGCGCCTGGACGGTGACGCTGAGCGCGGTGGATCCGGCGGGCAACCGCGCGCTGAGCAGCGCGGCGGTGACAATCAACGCGCCCCCGCCCCGGCGGCGGCACAGGCCGGCCGGCTGAACCGCGCGTACAATCGGTCGGGTGCCTGCGCGGACGTGGATCCTCACCGGCTCACCCGAGAACTTCGCCGCGACTCGAGCGCTCGAGTTCACGGTGATCGGTCTCAAGGAGCGCCGCCGGCGTCAGGCGCTCGAGCTGGAGACCGGCGACCGGCTCGTGTTCTATCTGACGCGGGTCATGGC
>Ga0307372_10002191_pt1 | contig 32768 bp, 33 predicted proteins | sample OX1MG_FD_202533 | JGI IMG/M metagenome (GOLD analysis project Ga0307372, IMG submission 202533) | Soil microbial communities from Risofladan, Vaasa, Finland - OX-1 | ecosystem: Environmental > Terrestrial > Soil > Coastal area > Acid sulfate soil | place: Finland: Risofladan, Vaasa | collected... | reverse complement strand
AAAATGGTAGTGAGAATGGTAGCTTTGTCTAACATGGGTAGTGCGCTCCTTGTTTGCTTGTTTTTGTACAAACAGAAGCGTACTACACTTCTCACTCCTTGTCATCAACTAGCACAAAGCGTATGTGAAATTTCGCCAGCGTTTGCTGCCCTGGCAAGGGATGATCGGGCAATTGCAGCAGTCCTTGCAGGGAAACTGAAGTAATCAGGTAACGTTCATCAGGTGACCACGCTGAAAAATCCGTATTCCAGGTAAAGACACCCGGTGCATACGTATTGCCCATATCGTACCGCGTACTCTTCATACCTATCCCCGGTTGCCAGATGGTGAAGGACGAGTCGCCATCGGGATTGCCAATACGCCCAATCTGAGACTTGCCCACCTTCGATCTGGGTATGTGCAGATAGTGACCACGAATGAAATCTGGAATAAGCGTACCGTTCGGTCCCCAATGATAAGCGAATACCGGTATTACAGGGATACTGGTACCAGCATTCGCAGCAGGATTGAGCGAAGGGATAGCTGTATCCGTCATTGCCTGCTGTTTTTGCACATCCCACTCAACCGGCGACCCGTTATCAGCATGGGTACTCAGCATCACCTGCACATGACCACTGGCATTATCTATCAGTGCCATACCAACTATCGTGCTTGCTGGCAAGAGAGCGCGCGTGGGCAAACCCAGGCTGAACGTGAGCGCAATACGCCGCCCATCAGGTGACCAGAGTATGGAATCAAAATAGATATCCGGTGAGATGTGGATAGCAGGGAATTGCGTATGCAACGTCTGAAAAATCGCGCTATCAGGACTGAGCAGCCGAACTAGCTTGCCCGTCGTACCGTTATAGATGACGACTAATCCCTCTTCGTAGACATGACTGCCATACACGCAATCTTTTTCATAGCCGAGGAAAGCAATGTATGCATTGTTGGGCGACCACGCCGCATCAAACAGACACGCGATGCCATTTTCTTGCGGCAACAACTCAAGAGCGGGTCTAATTTGCACTGGAGGCGGGACAGAGTTATTCACAAGCAAGGACATATTGACTAAAGATGGCACAGCATTCCCGCCTGTGCCAGTGAGAAAAGGCAAGGAACCATGCACACTAAATAGTAGTACCGAGATAATAAGTACAATCATACTCAGTGTGGTGAACAATCGAAAGCGCCTGCGATTCCACGTGCGTTGCCATGCCAGGATACGGCTTGCCGACCAGAAGGCACTATTTCGCCCCGTTTCCTCCGGTAGTTCCAGGTCTACAATTTCAACCGCATCATCCTCTGGCGTTGGCTCGCATTCGCCCCACTCAAAATCATGCATACCAATGCCTCCAGAGTATACCCTTGAAACAGACTGTAGTATATCTTTGAAACAGGTAGTTCTGCAAATGGCGGCCACAAGAGCCGCCACTACAATGATACGGGAAATTCTTCGAGGCTGCTATCGGTTTTCAATAACCGCCACGCGGCCTGTACACATTGTTTCAACAGCAGGACATTGGTCAAAGGACCGACGCCGCCGGGTGTAGGCGTAACGGCCCCGGCAACTTCGCGTACCGATGCCAGGTCAACATCACCTACAATACCGCCCGTCGGCGAAGCGTTGATACCCACATCAATGACTACTGCTCCCGGACGTATCATATCGGCTGTAACCATATTGGCGCTACCAACTGCAGCCACCAGCACATCGGCCTGACGGGTGAACATTGGCAAGTTGGCAGTGCGCGAATGACAGATAGTGACGGTAGCATTCTTTTGCAAAAGCATCATTGCCAGTGGTTTGCCAACGACGTTGCTACGTCCCAGAATGACCACCCGTTTGCCCGCGAGTGGCGTCTGTGTACGCTCAAGTATTTCCATCACCGCCGCGGCGGTCGAGGGCAGAAAACTGGGTAAGCCTAGGAAGAGATTGCCCGCGCTGCGTGGGCTAATACCGTCAATGTCTTTCGCCGATGTCACGGTATCCGCTACCATTTTCTGCGAAAGATGCGGCGGCAACGGCATTTGCACAATGATGCCCTGTACAGTGTCGTCAGCATTCAACGCAAGCAGGCGTGTACGCAATTCATCCGGTGTGGTAAGCTCCGGCAACTGCATCAACGAGGCTTGCACACCAACATCACTGGCAACGCGCAAAATCGCCTTACTGTAGACTCCGGAAGCCGCATCTCCACCTACAAGGACGATCACGAGACCAGGCGGTCTACCACACTCCTCTACATAATCTTGCACATCATCCCGTAACTCCGCCCGAATTTCCGCGCCCATTGCACGCCCATCGAGAATATGTGCCGTCACATTCTGCTCCCTACTATCGTGAGAATCTCCGTATTCCAACCGGTTATATGATCTAATGCGACGCTCAGACGGTCACTCAACACGTCCACAAGTTCATCATCTTGCAAGGACTGCAAGTTTATGCGTACCATCCAGGCCGCACCCGTGCCTGCGCTGGCCCCCAGCAAGGCCCCCGTTGCGACATCGCTCAGCACATTCTTGTTGCCAATTTCCGCGATACGATGGCAGTATTTGACCAGTTCAGCCGCGCACTCTACCATTTCAAGCGGCACTAACGCCGCCTCTAGCAGTTGCTCCTGGATTGCCAGTGTGCGTGCCGCACGCTCCTCGTCGCTTTTGCGCGGCAACTTGAAGGCCGAGGAAAGTTTGCCATAGGCGTCTATATCTTCTTGTATCAATTGCTGAAAGCGTTCACGAAGCAACTCCGTCTGATCCAATATACTGGTGATTTCTTCCTCTACATGGGCATAATTAGCTTTCCCGATAGTCAGTCGGGCAACCATAGATGCCAACGCCGCGCCCATCGCTCCACTAATCGCGGAGGCCGACCCGCCCCCCGGTGTCGAATTTGCCGACGCGAGGTCATTCAGATAGTGTCGTAAAGGTTGTTCTAAATACATGTATTTATCCTAAAAGTAAGAGGCAAACACCTCTCTGGATACCGTAGGGACCGATTTATCGCGTCCGCCCACGGATTGTATATCGTCTAAAAATGGTCGCGATAATGCTGATGAACGAAATAACCCGCCAATGATGAAACCCACATTGGTACATCAATTTGTTCATCGTCATAATCGGTCCCTACCCTTTGTTACCGCTATTCATTGTAACACCTCGCATCATAAGCGTCGAGGGAAACCTGTCACTCTTCAAGCTCACTTCTTGCTCATTGCCCACTTAACAATATATCTCTGCCAGAATTCGTTGAGGGCTGGACAGGCAGCGATAGCCCGTGCTGTCTCCACATCTCTATTGCGGTTATGCGCGTAGCTGTTAATCAAGGCAATTGTCCACAGTGGGTATGGGCGCTCTACAAGGGTGATGGGCATACCTGGCTCGATCAAACCCTCCTGTAACACACGGCAATACCAGCCAGTGCGCCCCGTCTCAGCCGCTCGTGCTGTCAGACCTGCCATGCCCCAGCGACGTTCAATTTTCCAGCATGGGTAGCGCGGCCCTGAAACCTGAATTCGTGCTTCACCGAGAGCATAGATATCGCCGACGCACGCTGTCGCCTCCGAAAGACCATCCACGGTAAAATTCTCGCCAAAGCCACCGGGGCCTATATCTTGCAAACCCGGTTCCGCTTGCCAGAGAGGATAGTTCGGAGCAGCATACAAAAGTACCGCCTGGTCAAGGCTGCCATGGTGCTTCAAATCACCCTGCTTATTGCCTTCAAGATGGGTTGTATATAGCCAGCGCGACTCCACACTCGGCGTGCGGTAAAACGATGTTCTCCACGACTTTTCCATCGCTTCCTGCGCACCTGGAGTGCCATGCCGTTGCGGCGTACCCACCTGTACTGTCTGAAGTATCCCAACCACTCCGACTGGTGTCGTCGTCATTCGATTGCTCCTACCTTGCAAGTTTGCTTGCAGCGTTTCTATTGCACATTGTATCATCCAGTCAAATATCCCATACAATCAAGCAGTAGTCTTTACGTGTAACTATTGTCCTTATCCATCATCTAAGGTAGAATACTCCCACATGACATATAACTGATTAGGAACAGAGAATGACAGCATCAATCACTGCATCGGTTCACCTTGCGCATGTCTACGAATTACTACTCGACACCTACGGTGAACCTCAAAATGAGCCTGATTATGACCCTCTGGGAGGATTAGTCGGGACTATTCTTTCACAACATACCTCTGATATCAATTCGGGACGTGCGTATGAGCAACTGGTTCACACCTTCCCAACATGGGAAGAGGTACGCAATGCGCCTACCGATAAAGTTGCCGAGGCAATCCGCTCTGGTGGTCTGGCAAATATCAAAGCCCCACGCATTCAAGATGCGTTGCATACACTAACGGAATGGCAGCAGGAGCAAGAGGGAACGAAAGCACTTTCGGACTTTCTCTCCGACGAACTGGCAAAACGCACTGATGAAGAAGCATGGCGCTACCTGCGTAGCATCTCCGGCGTGGGACCTAAAACGGCGGCATGCGTCCTCATGTTCAATCTCAATCGAGCTGTAATGCCAGTAGATACACACGTACACCGTACAGCGCGTCGCCTCGGTCTGATCGGCCCAAAGGTGAATGCCGATCAAGCCCATACTGCATTTGCAAAAATGACGCCATCCGAGTGGGTCTACCCACTGCATGTCAATCTTATCCGGCACGGTAGACAAATTTGTCACGCGCAACGACCTGAATGTACCAAATGCACTTTGTATGCAGAATGTGCCTTTGTAGGGAGTGTGAATGCGCAAGAGACGGCTATTGGGGTGTAAATTATTGACTTATACTCCTAAATTTTATTTTGAATTTACCACCAAAGCCTTACAGGAGTTCTATCCGCACATCTCCAGCCACATACACTGGTAGGGGTCCAACCGCAATGGCCTATCTGCTGTGAGCTTCGATTCGGTGAGCAGGTCTGTGAAGTTGTAGCCCGCGCCGTATGCCCGCAACTGGTTGGCATCCATCTCCTGGGGCTGAGCCGAAAAGTTCGCGACGACAAAGAGGCGATGGCTACAGCCGTGACGGATGTAACCAAAAAGATGCCCGTTGCCAGTCTCGACAAACTCCGTGTCGCTATCATAGATCGCGGGTCGCTGCTTACGCAGCGTAATAAGCTGCAGCAACCCGACAAAGATATGTTCGTGTGGCGAACCTGGGTCATGCTGTACTCGCTCCCGCCATACCCAATCCGTCCGAGGACGGTGAACCCAGCGAGTGTCACCTGCCTTGTAGGGGTCGCTCACGAACGAGTAATCGTTAAGCATGCCAACCTCGTCGCCCAGATAGATCAGCGGGATACCGCCAATGCTCATGATGATGCTGTACAGCATCAAAATGCGCCGCTCAGCCAGCCAAATCTGGTACCCATCATCAGCCTGAATCGCCTGCTCCAGGCCCGCCAGCGAGGCAAAGGTGCCGGTAATACGGGCGTCCCCCGTCGCCGGATTCTCCTGGAACGCCACGCCATGCGCAAAAGAACCGGGGAAGCGACCAATATAGAACTGGTTGAGGAACATCCGATGCCCAACCGGATCAATCCACTCCCAGCGAGCATCGTTATCATCAAAAGTCCAACCGATATCGTCATGTGAGCGCAGGTAATTCACCCACGCTGTCCCTTGCGGTAAGCGAAAACGGTGATGCATCGAATGATCGAGCAGTTTGACCTCACTCGTCGCCAGCGACTCCCACAAGAGCGCCATCAGTAACGGGTTATAGCTGATCTGGCACTCTAGCGGGCCGATGTAGCTCATTACATCATCAGGGTGAACAATCGCCTCAGACTTGAACAATGTCGCCGGTGCGGCAATTCTCACCAGAGCGTTAAATGCCTGAATGATCTGGTGCGCTTCTGGCTGGTTCTCACAATTCGTTCCCATGCGTTTCCAGATGAAGGCAACCGCATCGAGCCGGAGAATCTCTACGCCTGTATTGACGATGAAAAGCATCTCCTCGGCCATCGCTCGGAAGACTGCCGGGTTGGCATAATTCAGGTCCCATTGGAAACTATTGAAGGTCGTCCAGACCCACTTATGTATATCCCCCCGCCAGGTAAAACTGCCCCGGCGCACCGTGGGAAAAATATCACGTAAGGTGCGCTCGTAGGCGTCGGGTACGGTGCGGTCGGGAAAGAGGAAATAGAACTGCTCGTATTCGCTTTCACCCGCCTGCGCTCGACGAGCCCATTCGTGTTCATCTGAGGTATGATTGAAAACGAAATCAAGCACGAGACTGATGCCATGCTCCTGAAATTCACGCGCCAGCGCAGCCAGATCTTCGATTGTTCCGAGCCGGGGATTGACATGCCGGTAGCTGCTCACGGCGTAGCCGCCGTCACTATTCCCTGCCGGTGATTCAAACAGAGGCATCAGGTGCAGATAGGTAAGTCCCAGCTTTTTGAAGTACGGCAACCGCTCGCGCAAACTATTGAGTGTCCCTGCGAACAAATCGCCATAACACATACCTCCAACCATCTGTTGCGACTGAAACCAGGCAGGCTCTGCCTCGCGCCTTGCATCCAGTTGCTTAAGCCAGCTGGGCCGTGCGAACCAGCTTCGTGCTGCCATGAACAGCAGCTCCTCAAGGTGATAGAAAAAGTCGTATTGTCCACCATAGAGGCCCAGCAGTAGCCCGAAGAGCCGTTCCCACTCGTGACGTAACCGCATCTCGAACGTGCGCCAGTCGTCGGGAGAAGCATCCGCTTCATCACGAAAGATCATCTGCAAACGCGGCCACAATCGTTCCAGCGTCAAAGCCGCTTGCTGCTGAATGTTTATGCCGTCAGTCATTTCTTATCTCTGAGGTAAAGCTAGAATGAGAACAATTAAAAAGCCGCCCGGAAGCAGTCTGGCAAACTCGAAAACGTATGCATACGCAAAAAAGGTGCTGACACATTCCCCAACGCGCATCACCAGCGTCTTCAGAAGCTTTTCTTCCTCAATGATAACATGACTCAGATACCTAACGCAAGAGTCAGCATCTTACATACCTGGAAAATAGTAGAATATCCTCATGAGAGCAAGAACCCTCGTCCCAATTCATCCTGCGGATCAATGATACATTCATGCCGCCCGATGATGAAGGCTCTGCCACTTACTTCAGGTACAACCGCTTGATGTGGCCCAACCTGGGTATGACCGGCTACTCGTCCGGTAAACGTGCTAGCTGCACCTAAAATACTCTCAATCGTGATCTGCTGACCCTCAGTTATTTCGCCCCTGGCATAATGTAAGGCCACGCGGGCAGATACACCCGTCCCGGTGGGCGAGCGATCCACTTCAGCGTTGGCAAAAATGCAGACATTTCGACTATGATGCGCAGGGTCTGCGGGCGAATCAGTGAAAATAGTGCCATACAGAAAGCTCAGGTCCTCTTCAAGAGGATGCCTGACAGGTAGAACTGCGTTAACTGCCTTTGTAATCATATCCCCTGCCTCCGCAAGTTGATGCGCCTGTTCTGGTGTCACACTCAATCCTACCTGTGCAGCAGGGAGAAATGCATAGAATGCGCCACCGAAAGCAACATCTACCACCAGATGCCCATAAATTGGCACGTCTAGTTCAATATCGTGGGCATACAAGAATGAAGGTACGTTCAAGAATGATACATATTCCACTTGCCCATTATTATCGAGGTGAGCAGTCGCTCGCACCAGTCCTGCGGGAGTTTCAAGATTGACAGGCGTATGCTGACCTTTTGCTGGCAATGCGCCCGTCTCCAGGAGTGTAGTTACCAGCGCAATCACGCCATGCCCGCACATGGTACTATATCCTTCGTTGTGCATGAACAGAACACCCAGATCAGCTTCGGGCGTCACAGGGCGAGTCAGCACACATCCATACATGTCACGATGTCCGCGTGGCTCCCACATCAACGCCTTACGAATGTGGTCGTAATGCTGCTGCATATAGCGACGGCGCTCAAGTATCGTGTCGCCTTGCAATTCTGGCAACCCGCCTGTGATAATCCGTAGTGGCTCACCCGCCGCATGTGCGTCAACAGTGGTAATCACAATCGCCTGTTCAGCAGAATCAGTTCGCTTCCAGTTCAATCCCATGTTTTTTCTCCAGTCCCCAATAATCTCTGCGCTGCAATATCGTCAGATGAAGAATGTGGTACAGTACCAGTATAGTACGTTATACCACCCTGGAGGAAAAAAGAGAGAGCAATATGATTGACTTGCGAAGTGATACAGTTACGTTACCAACACCGGCGATGCGCGAGGCGATGGCGCGTGCGGAGGTAGGTGACGATGTATATGGCGAAGACCCAACCATCAATCGGCTACAACAGATGGCTGCCGAACGATTGGGCAAAGAGGCGGCGATTTTCGTGCCAAGCGGCACCATGGGCAATGCCATCGCGGTTCTGGCACACGCTGGACGTGGCGAAGCAGTAATGGTGGGCAACCAGTCGCACATTTACCGCTACGAGGTTGGCGGCGCATCAACGTTGGGCGGTTCTCCTATGTATGTTGTGCCAACACAAGAGAACGGCATGCTTGACCTCTATCAGGTGGAAAGCGGTATTTCCGATGGCAGCGATGAACATACGGCACCAACGGCCTTGCTCTGTATCGAGAATACACATAATCGCTGCGGCGGAGCAGTACTGAACATTGAACAGGTCGAGGCGTTGTCATCGCTTGCCCATGCTCACAATGTTGCCGTCCATATGGATGGAGCGCGAGTGTTCAACGCGGCTGTCGCACTTGGCATACCCATCAGTACACTCGTTGCCCCGGTAGACTCGGTGATGTTCTGCCTATCGAAAGGCTTAAGCGCCCCTGTTGGTTCTATGGTGGTCGGTAGCCAGGCATTTATTCATAAGGCTCATCGCATGCGCAAACTGCTCGGTGGTGGTATGCGACAGGCAGGCGTCATTGCTGCCGCCGGAATTGTTGCACTGGAACAGATGGTAGATCGCCTGGCAGAAGATCATGAAAATAGCAAGCGACTGGCCTATGGGTTAGCGGATTACCCACAAATTGACATTGACCCGACCAGAGTTGCCACCGATATCGTCAATTTCTCCGTGCAAAATGCCCAACAGGAAAAGTTAACCGAGGCAGAAACGTTGCGCTTCCTGGACAAGACAAAAGAATATGGTGTCCTGATGGGAACCATGGGCGAAGGGACTATCCGCGCAGTTACCCATTATGGCGTGACCGCCGACGACGTGGATAAGGCGCTGATAGGTATTCGTAGAGCGTTGATTGAGATGCAAATTTAAACCTGTCTTTTGCAAAAGGAGAAGGTATCATGCGCTTTCGTACACCGCTGCGTGCAGCTACCGGAGGTATCTTTTTTATTGGACTGGCACTGGCTTTTGCTCTCAGCAGCCGGTTTGGAGGCGACTGGTTTATCGCCATACTCTTCATCACGCTGGCCTGCACTTCGTTTATTGGCTCGCTCAACTTTAATCGCCGGGGAGCCTACACTGGATCGTATGGCTTTGTCTGGTTACTGGCAATCGCGCTTTTCTTCATCACTAATTCCTGGCTCTGGTTCCTGGTTGCCATTGGAGTTACCGCGATCCTCGGCTCACTCTGGCGACCAATGATGCGCGGCGGATTTGCTCCCCAGCAACCCTACTACCAACAAACCGATCAACCCACGTATCAGCAACCAGCGAACTACCAGCCATATGAACAAGGCTATCAACCGCCTGCCGCTTATCAGGAAGGTGGAATGCAACACCCGTATCCGCAGCCAAAAGAGCCGCAATACGAGCAACCAGAGGTGCAATATCCACAGGAGATGCCCCCGCCTCAACAGGGATAACTACGCATAATAGGGAAGGTTGTCAAGGTTTAGCGACAACAAAAATTTGACACACGTCCTTTCCACGGCATACTATCAAGCGGTACACTCTAAACTGTACCGCTTGATTTTTTGAGAGGAGTCGCACATCATGGCATTGACAGATTTCAATGGAGCAGTCGCGGTAATTACCGGCGGTGCCAGTGGCATTGGTTTCGCCACAGCACAGGAATTGTATGATCGGGGTACAAAAGTTGTGCTGGCGGATATTAACGCCCGGAATCTTCTGCAAGCAGTGGCCCGTATTCGCCAGCAAAAACCAGAGGCACCTGACGATGTTCTCGGTATTCCCACCGATGTCACCGATTATGCACAGGTACAGGCGTTAATGCAGCAGACCGTTGCAAGCTATGGACGTATTGATCTTGTTGTAGCCAGCGCGGGTATCGGACGAGGTGGAACAATTGATACATTTTCTGTAGAAGATATGCGTGCCACAATAGATATCAACTTCATGGGCGTATTTCATTGCGTCAAAGCTGCCCTGCCCACGATGCGTCAACAGCAGAGTGGATATTTTGTGTTTATGAGTTCAGTCGCCGGAAAACTGGGCTCGCCGACGCTCTCAGGCTATTGCGCTTCAAAATGGGCTGTACGCGGTTTCTCAACATCCCTGCGTGTGGAGCTATACGGCAGCGGCATCGGCATCACAACAGTCTACCCTGCCTTTGTAGATACGCCAATGTTCCGCCAAGATGTGGAAGGGGCGCAACTGCTACAAGCCGAGGCACTCCTCAAACCAGAACAGGTGGCTCATGAAATATTGCAAGCTGTGCTGGAAGAGAGACGCGACCTGACGCTCGCGCCCAATCCCGATATCGCGAAAGCACTGGTTCTTATGAAAGAAGACCCCGACAAAGCGGAAATACTGATGGGCAAAACATATCGCAAGCAACTAGAGCGTAAAGCAACGCAATAAATAAATAACGCAATAACTGTCGGGCCGGTTTACCGTTTCTAGCGCCAATGATGCACATTCAACAAATAACCTGGTAGTAGGGACTCGACATTGCTTCGCTCGTCGAGTTAGGCGCGATAAATCGGGCCCCTACAGGCACAAACAGCACTAGAACGGGCAAAATCAATGCAGAAAGATAGTAAGTCTTATTCGGAAAGTGTAACATGGAAAATTGTTAGCGAAGCAGCTATTACGCTTGGTGGCTCCCGTGCAGTACTGATGCAGCTTGCTCACCCACTGGTCGCAATTGGAGTCAGTAAACACAGTCGCTACATGAGTGATCCGATTGGCCGCACGAATGACACCTTTATTCTTGGTCAAAAGATTACGTTTGGCTCGACCAAAACTATGCATGAGGCCGCTCGCACTATTAACACATTGCACAAACATGTTCATGGTTCGCTGCCAATGGACGCCGGAGCTTACGAGAGCGGTACACCCTACAATGCGCGTGACCCGGAGTTATTGCTCTGGGTTCACGCGACCCTGGTTGACACTATTCTCCTACTTTATCCCCTGCTGATTGGCCCTCTCAGTCCTGATGAGCAAGAACAATATTACCAGGAATCGAAGGAGACCGCACACCTGCTTGGTCTTGTTCCCAAAGATATGCCAACAACAGTCAAAGACTTACAACATTATGTCAAAGATATGGTATACAGCAATCGTCTGTCAGCCACTCCTCAGGCCCGGCAATTGGCTCAGCAGGTGCTTTATCCACCGGTTCCAGCATTCTTGCGGCCATTGATGCACTACAATACATACGTCACCTGTGCGTTATTGCCCCCGCCCATTCGCGACTTATACGGGCTGGAATGGAATAGTTACCAACAACGCGTCGTTGATCTTTCTCTCGTGGGTATGCGTACAGTTATTCCACGATTGCCCTCTTCATTACGGGTATTGCCCATTACGAAGCGGCTGATGGAACAGGGAGAACTGAAAAGGGACACAGCATAAGGATACGTCATGCATCCGATGGGCCAGGAATCCATCCTGTCTGCTGCGCCCAATCATCTGCTTGAGCGATGACACTCCAGATAAATGGCCCCTTTGCCTCAGTATAGGCCTCGCGGTCCTCGACCCTGTAATATTGCTGCGCCAGCTTTACCTTCAGTTCAGCATACTGTGCAGCTATGTCCGAGTGGGTGCGCAGATAGTCACGAAAGAGCAATGCGAACTGTTCGCTAAAGCTGCCCGCTCGCCGGACGTGGATATGTATTCGTCCCTGTCCCGGCGCTTCACGAAAGTATCGTTTAGTGAGTTCCGGGTTTTCAGGATGAAAGACAGAGCCAAGACTCTCCAACGGTACGCGGAAAGCATCTAAAGGTTCAAAGTCGGCCACCGAAATCTGCATATCAATTACCGGCTTCGCGGCAAGTTGCGGAATTGACGTCGAGCCAATATGGTCAATGCGCAGTGCAACAGGCCCGAGTGCTTGACGCATCGGCATAGCAAGTTGTTGAAACTGGTGAGGCCAGGTATCATCGTAGGGAACAATCCAGATGGGGTCTCCTGCTCTCATGATAGAGTTGTCACGCATAGGAAGCTCCTTTCATCAGGTTTGATAGTATAGTATATAGAGGAGAGGCATCTTCATTTTTCTCTTGCACCCCCTGAAAATTTGTGCTATAGCAAAAGAGAGACATATACACACGAAAGGATGCCAAAACATTATGTCAAATCAAAGTTCGCAATCTGCTGCTAACGTAGGAGAAGTACAAAAACTTCCTCTGACGTTTGTCGTCAATAACCAACCGTATGAGACAGTGGTAAATCCCCAGGAAATTTTTCACGAGGCGTTGGAACACGCGCTGCCAGAAGGGTTGCTGGTAGGCCATCGTATCCGTATCAGCACACCCAACGGGGATGAAGTCTTTCCTGACATGTTTATCGGCGAGAGTGTCGCGCACTTCAATACGCACACGTTTCATATCGAGGCAAAGCCGTTAAGCGAAGTTACAACACAGGCTGGACAGAAGACATGGACGAATTTTGGCTTTGACCACCTTGCAATTACTGTGGCTGATCGCGAAGACGCGAAAGCATTTTTCAGTGAAGTATTAGGCATGACAATTGTGCGTGATGATCGCCATCAAACGGTACTCACCACAGGTAATGTGGCGCTGTTCTGCTTTGGTACTGAGAAAGCGCCGCTCTCGGATGGGTTGCCCAGTCGCTGGCACCACATCGGCTTTGTTGTTGACAACCTTGATGCCGCCTACCATGACCTTGCACAGCATGCAAAGCAGCGACGTGAGAGTTACGGCAATGGTTCTGGTTCTATATCGTCTGACTTTACGCTGCTGGAGCGCAATGAACGCTGGTCGCTCTATTGCCATTATCGCAATGGTGACACCAACTTGATGATACAGTTATCAGAAATCAAGCCGGAAAATCGTGGTTTTATTGATCCTCACCACTTCGCCGACAATATGTATGATTACTTGAGTGGACGTTACGGCGTTCGTTTTGCCGAAGAGAGCGATGCTCAAGAGCATTAGTCCATCAGTACCTTAATGGGAAGCGACGCCGGTAACAAAGAAGCCCAGGATGATACAACTGATGATCAGGGCGATCAATAGACGAATTGCAATGCCAGAAACAAAGCGGCTGTAACGACGCGACGACACAGTATGCGTTCCATTTGTAGCCATACGATATACCTCCGGTTTTATTGGCTGCTTCCTCAAATCGCATGAAAAGGGGAAGCAGCCATTTCTACATTCTCTATAACGGACGTTACAAACGAAGTTAACATGCTACCGAAAAGTACGCCAACGATAAGAGCAACTACTCGGAACAGCTACCGCTTTTTTAGCCTCTTTGATTGACATTCGTCACATTCACAACTGGCGCGTAATTTCTCATACGTATAGATGCCGGTTTTATGTCCATCCTCCCAGATAGGAGTCAGGCCATAGCGACCGACGGGCTGCAGGTCTACTAGAGTTGTCTCTTCAATGCTGAGGCTCTGTTTGCTCTGCAACATGCCTGGTTGTCCACCTTCACCAGCACACCATGCACAGGGACAGGCCCAGCGTAACGCCTCCCAGCCATGGATGCTTTCATGTTCATCACTCCAGGTCAAAATCAGTTTGCGGTTCTCTTCATCCAGTAAAAACGATAGTGGGGTTGGATGGGTATATTGCGACATGCTAAAATTACCTCTTGCTATCCTTACGTTTATAGAAGCCTCATTCCATCAGGTTTGAAGCAATGGTTACATATTTCCACGACAGTTCGCATCTGCTATTATATGATTTTCTCTGCCCACCGTCTATACAGTACGAACACATGCCTTTCGTTACTGGCAACAAGCGCCTTACGTTGTACGAGATAGAGCGGTATTTTGACATCTACCTATGCATTTCGGTATGGGAAAAGACGTGGAGGAATGCATTTCATCCATATCCTACATAAAGTGGAGTAGAAACAGATGGTCGAACAGATAATTATTATAGCAATTGTTGGTTTGTTAGCTGCATGCCTGGGAGCATGGCTTGCCTTACGTTTCCAGAGTCCCTACTGGAAAAACGTACTCGCACAGCACGAGGGATGGGAACACGCGCAACAAGGCCACCACCGCAGTTGGGAAGAGAAACAAGAAAAACTCATTGCTGAAGCGGAAGCGAGATTTACCGCGCAAGTACAACAAGTACGCCACGATTGGCACAGGTGGGAAGAACAAGACGCTGAGCGCATAGCCGAGCAGATACAGCACCAGGAAATATCCGATGAGCATGCACGCCTGGAACGGGAGTTAGCTCGTCTGCCCCATATCGAAGAAACATCAATGGCGCTTGACAACAGACGCAACGGACATTCACAGAAACAAACATCCACGCACTGGCGGCCCGCTTCACTTCAGGGAGCCAATCTCGTCGGCCTTGATCTTTCACATCGCTACCTTGGCCGAGCCGACATGCGTAACGCTCAACTCGCACGCACTAATCTCTTTATGGCGGACCTTTCAGGTGCCTGTCTCGCAGACGCCGACCTCTCTGAAGCAGATCTCTCCGGCGCAAATTTAGCGAACGCGGATTTACGCGGCGCGACATTAACGGGCGCTAACCTGCAAGTAGCCGACCTCAACAACGCTATTTTGACCGATACGAATTTGCAGACCGCTCGCAACCTTACAACGCAACAGATTTATACCGCTATTTATGATAGCACCACACAACTTGACCCAGAAATTGATATTACCGTACCTCGCACTTCCAGCATACTCAGCATACAGTATGAATTTCCACCTACTCCGCCTGATACGGAAAAACCTGCTCAAAATGATGCTGTGTTTGCAGAAGAAACAGAGTCAGAAGTTGATATGATGTTCGAGGAGACCATGCCCGCATTAGCAGTCGTCAAACTAAACGTTGAGCAAGAATTAACACCGGCAATATGCTTGCCTGAGTTTGATACGACACACGAGGACACTGACGTATCTTACGAGGAAGACGTATGCTACAAGGAACCTGAGCCTGATACGACACACGAAGACACTGACGTACCTTACGAGGAATTGGAACTACTTCCTTCGTCACAACCAGAAGCGGAAAATAGCCAACCCTCCCCGGAGGAAATACATCCTCTTGTAGAGATACGAGAAGATAGGTATACAAAAAAGCTTACTAAAACCTCTCGCAAATCAAAATATAACGGCAGGAAACGAGCGAGGGTGAGTTGATCAATTAGACTACTGTAAAACAATTGACTCCAGTGCAATTACCCACTGTAGAGATACTTTTTGCCTATTTTTGCGGCATAGGAATTGTGCTATACTAGACTGACAATGGCGAGAGGGGATAGGCGGAAAGAAACGCTGAGGAGATCATTCGTATGACGGATTCTGAGCAATTGCCGTTAGCAGGCAGAATAGCTCTGGTGACAGGTAGCGGCCAGGGCATTGGCCGGGCAACAGCACAACGGCTGGCAAAAGCGGGTGCCGATATTGTCATCAATTATCGCAGCAATACTCATGCGGCGGCGGAAGCAAAAGCAAGCATAGAGACAATGGGAAGACGCTGCATTTCGATCCAGGCCGATGTGAGCCAGGAAGAGGATGTGCATAGGCTCTTTACACAGGCACAGCAGGAATTGGGGCCGATCACGATACTGGTCAACAACGCCGGCACTACTCGTGATAAGCTTATCCTGCAAATGTCGCTGGCCGACTTTGAACATGTGATAAATGCTAATTTACGCTCGGCCTTTCTTTGCACGAAAGCGGCACTACGAGGCATGATGAAAGCGCGTTGGGGACGTATCGTCAACGTCGCTTCTGTTGCCGGTTTGCTGGGCAATGCCGGACAGGCAAATTATAGTGCCTCGAAAGCAGGTATTATCGCATTGACGATCAGTACCGCACGCGAAATGGCAAGCCGCAATATTACTGCCAATGCCATCGCCCCGGGTTTCATTCCCACCGAACTTACCTCCAACCTCACCGAGCAACAGCTTAAAATGATGTTGGAAGCAACGCCGCTCAAACGCTTTGGCACCACCGAAGAGGTTGCGGCTGCCATCGGCTTTCTCTGTTCGCCGGAGGCTGGCTACATTACAGGCCAAATCCTCTGCGTTGATGGTGGAATGGCAATGCATGTCTAAAACGCCATACTTTATGAAACAAATTGGGTGTATATCTTCTCTAATTCGTTAACGTACACATTACAAAAGGAGGTATCACCCATGAAGTTGATAGAAACAGAGGAAACCAACAAGTTTACGTATGAAGCGTTTGCTGCGCACCCGTTCTATACGGAAATCAATCGCGCCCTTGTCCAGCAGGCACTGGCGCATTTGAAGCAACGTCCTCTCAACGCAAAGCTTACTATCGTTGATATGGCATGCGGCACGGGTGCTGTTACACGGCTCATCGCCGAAGAATTAGTGCGTCAAGGGCGGGATTCGTCCTCGATTCACTTGATTGGTGTTGACCCGGCAGCAGATGCACTGCGCTATGCACGAAGAAATCTGGAGCAAATCGGCTTCGCCGCTGATTTTATAGCAGGGGAAGCGGAAGAACTGCCAAATATCGTTCATAATGCCGATGCTGCTTTCTTCTGCAATGCTATCCACCTTGTCCCGAATAAACTTGCCGCATTTCAACAGGTCGCCTCAATTCTCGCACCTGGTGGTATTTTTGCCTGTAATAGTGCTTTCTATGACGGCACATATGTTGAAGGCACCGAACGCTTCTACAGGCTATGGACGCGCCGCGCCGTCGGCTGGTTGCGTAAAGAACACCCCGAAGTGCGGCTCTCACGCGAAGAGAAAGCCATGGCGATGCAGTGGCTCAACCCGGCAGAATACATTGAGAAACTCAAAGAAAGTGGTTTCGAGAGTGTTGAAACTGATTATACCAATGCGATCATCTCGCTGGACGCATGGAGAGATCTGGGCCAATACTGGCTCTTCATCGAAGGCGCGTTACCTGGGGCCCCGCTTGAACCCGCAGCCCGCGCATTAGAAGTGGCAGTCTATCAGGCGGGCCAAGAACTCGGCCTCACTGAAGTACCAAGAATGTGGCTGCAAATTGTCGCGACGAAAGCAGGAGAACATTAGAAAATCATTAGAATATACTTAAAGATAAGAAGATTGCAGCCGTAACCTACTATGTTGGATAAGTTTGCATACCATGGGCATTTGGGTTACGGCTACTCACTGTGCTATGATAGACAAAGAGCGTATCTTTATCTTTAGATTTTATGCTTGAACGCTCAGCAGAACAGGAGAAATGTCGCATGCAATGGCCTATCGCAACGGCTGCATTTCTAGCCTCCGCAGTTGAATTCGTCGAGGCATTTACTATTGTACTGGTAGTGGGAGTCACTATCAACTGGCGTAGTGCGCTGGCAGGCGCATTTGCCGCCGCAGCCACTCTAGCAGTGATTATTGGAACGTTAGGCGTCGCACTTGTTGTATATGTACCTATCGGGGTGCTACGCTTGGTAATTGGTATTATTCTGATTCTTTTCGGACTAAAATGGTTGAAAAAAGCCATTCTCCGCTATAGCGGGTTGAAAGCGCTGCACGATGAAGAAGCGATATTCGAAGAGACACGGGCGGAACTACGCGCTCGTGGCATAGTTGTCCAGCCCAAATTTGAACCCTTTGGGATTGCCCTGGCTTATAAATCAACCTTGCTTGAAGGGTTAGAAGTCGCCTTCATTGTGATTACGTTTGGCAGTAATCCCGTCAGTACAGGTACGTCTACAGGTATCGGTGGCATCGGCTCGGCAGCAATTGGTGCAGCGGTGGCTGGTGTGCTGGTCATTCTGCTCGGCGCAATGGTACGCGCACCTCTCAAACAGGTACCGGAAAACACACTGAAGTTCGTCGTCGGCATCATGCTCACCACCTTCGGTACCTTCTGGGCAGGTGAAGGTTTTAATTACACCTGGCCGTTCTCAGACGCCTTCATTCTCATTCTGGCCGCTCTTTACCTGCTGGCGACCGGTATCCTTGTGCTGGTACTCAGACAGAGCAAACAACGCCGATTGGCAACAGCAACCGCTGGTAATGCTGGGGTGAATTCACCTGAGCAAGAAGTTGCTGGTTCCAATCATGCCGATATTGTTCCATCCAACCAGGAAGAGGTGCGACCATGAAGGTTATCAACGCCATCTACAATTTCATTGTCGGCGATATGATTATTCTTGTCGGGATAATCATAGCCGTCATTATTCTCTCTCTAATTGGCTTTGTCAGCGCATTATCAGCGCTCAAACCCGCCATAGGAGTGATCCTCGTTGTCGCTGTCCTGGCAGTTCTCACAGCGACGCTTATCCGCGAAGCGCGAGGCAAACGGTAATTTTTGACAGGGAAGCAGTAAACAGGAAGCCAGCCAACACACCGATGTTGGCTGGCTTCCTGTTTACTGCTTCCCTGTATTAGTCCGCGACAATCTGGCACCGCTCCGGTGGCAATTCAAGCCATACCTTCTGGTCGGGTTGGGGTTGAAACGAAGCAAATGCCAGCAAGGCCTGACTTTTGCTGGCATCCGTCTTTATGATCGTGCGCCAGCGACCGGCGACAAATGATGAATGCATAACGGTTCCCGCAATCACATTTGGACGATTGGGTGATGTATCCTCGGAATACAAGTGAACATCATCAGGACGACACATGAGCAGCGCATGCCCATTGAGTTGCTTGCGAACATCTTCGCGTAATGCACCTGAGACAACTTTTTGCCCGCTTGGGGTCGAGTTTACTCGTATGGAAGCGACTTCAGCCAGTTCTTTCACATCCTCAAGTTCGCCGGAAAGCAGATTCGCTGGTCCCATAAAAGAGGCAACAAAAAGGTTGACGGGATGAAGATAGAGTTCGGTCGGCGTGCCTATCTGCTGTACCTGACCTTCACGCAACACCATGATACGATCGGACATTGCCATCGCCTCGTCCTGATCGTGCGTAACATTGATCGCGGTAATCTTCAATCGCTTGAAAAGCTGCACAAGATCAGTACGCATCGTCTCGCGCAGACCAGTATCAAGGCTCGATAGAGGCTCATCAAGCAACAATACACGTGGCTCGGTCGCCAGCGCACGCGCCACGGCGATACGCTGCTGTTGGCCGCCCGACAACTGATACGGGTAACGATTGCCCATACCAGGCAGATTGACCAACTCCAGCAATTCATCCACACGCTTATTGATTTCTCGCACGGGCTTATGACGAAGGCGCATACCAAAGGCAATGTTTTTCTTCACGGTCATATGCGGCCAGAGCGCATAATCCTGAAAGACCATGCCGATATGCCGATCCTCAATGGGCATCTCCCGACGACCGTCATACAGCACGCGATCACCAACCTCAATATGCCCACCATCTGGTGTTACAAGCCCGGCAATCATACGCAATATCGTCGTTTTGCCACAACCTGACGGACCCAGCAGTGAAAGAAGCTCACCCTCTTCCATTGCCAGATTCACGTTAGAGACGACCCGCCGTTGTCCGTAAATCTTGCTCAATTGCTTGAGTTGTAGATACATAATCTGTTTTTCTCCGTGTGTTACGTTGAATAATTTGACCGATCGCCCAGGGAATAAAGCGCAGAAGAAGCAGCGCGACAGCGACAATACCAATATTGAGCATTGCAAGCGCCATGCCTGGTCCCATGCGAAAATTATTGAAAAGCCCCACAATCCGCACGGTCAACGTTGGCTCTCCGGGCGGATAGAGCAGTTCGGAGGCAGCCAACTCAAACATCGTGCCGGTAAACACCAGCAGCCATATCGAAATGAGGCTGGAACGTACCAGTGGGCTGACAATCCTTACCAGAAGTTGGAATAGACTGGCCCCTTGCACACGTGCCGCCTCCAACAAATTTTGCCCAATCTGATCAAGCGCACCAATGCCCAGCCGGGTCGCATAAGGCAGGCTACCACCGATGTACGCGGCAAACAGAATCCAGATTGTGCCGTAGAATTGTATGCCCTGATCGCCGCCAATGCCAAAGTATTGCAAGTAAGGTGCGTTCCAGGCAAAAATGTAGCCGCAAGCCAGAATTATCCCTGGCACAGCTATGGTCACAAGCGTAAACAAGCTGAGCAACCGGCGGCCCGGAATGCGCGTGCGACGAATGATAAACGCTATCGGCAATCCAATCATCGTCGTAACGGTCGCAGTGCCAACCGCTAACCAGAATGTGCGTATCAAGGCATCAAGATCATCTGACCCCTGCGTGAGGATAGCGGTGTAATTGTCTAACGTCCAGTTACTTCGCGTTATGCCCAGGCCAAAAGCGTGCAGGAACGATAGCAGTAGGCACATACCTAAAGGTATTACCAGCGCGAGCAGGAAAATGACAGCGCAAAAGGCGATGGCAGGAACCTTCCACCATCCCAGGACAACAGGACGTGCCGGTCTACTACGCCCACTGATTACCTGGAACGAGCGTGTGCGCAACACGGCAGCTTGTATCAGTAAAGCGGAGGAGATGGCAATGAACAGAAGAAGCGATAAAGCGGCAGCCAGTGAGAAATTAACAGGCGAGGTATTTATGGCTGTATATATCTGGTATGTCACCAGCGTCACATTGGAATTCTGTGCAATGGTCGCGGCTGTACCAAAGTCCGACAATCCCTCGGCAAAAGCAATCAGACCAGCGGCAAAAATTGCCGGTAAGAGCAAAGGCGTATTAATGCTCAACCACGCACGCAATGTACGCGCTCCCGCTAAGCGAGCCGCATCCTCAAATTCTGATCCCAACCATTGCAACGCCGCTGTGACTGAGAGATAGACAAATGGGAATGTCTTCAAGCTGAGGATGAAGACAACACCCACAGGCGAAAAAAACCACGCGATAAATGCATCAGAAAAGTGGAGATACTGATCGGGAATGCCGCCGCGAATGAGAATTAATGACCAGGATTCGCCAATGAGGAACGATGGCGTAAAAAACACAATCCAGACAAACGTATCCATCAAACCATGAAAGGGTAAATCGGTGCGACGTGCGAGGATTGCCAGGAATGTTCCCAGTATCGAGGCAATCACGGCGGTAACGCCAGCTAGCCACAATGAATTGATCAAGGCAAGATAATTCTCAGAATTCGCCGTCACTTGTTTGAGTGCATCCAGGCTCGGTATCAGACTGGGAGTGGCAGCGTACAAATTCGGGAAAATGCTCTGTAAGATAATCGCAGCTAGAGGATACAGCACAAACAACGCCAGAATCAGTACTGGTACCCCAATCACCAGCACCTGACCAGCGCGTCGCCACCAGATACGTCCAGAGAAGAACGAAGAGGGTATAGTGGCTTCTGCCACCATACCCTGTTCCTGGTCCTCTACAACGTTTATTGAACGATGTTGTCGTGGAACCATTGCTTATATTCTGCCTCGACTCCTGCCCATTTCTGGACATCTAGCGTGACGAAGTTAATGCCCGTCGTCTGTCGTGAAACCACTGGCGTTACCCCATTGATGATATCAATAAAGTACGTGTCACCATCGGTTGGGTCATGATGAGTCATGACAGTTTGACCGGCAGATGAGAGCAGCCAGTTCACAAATTGCTCGGCGCAAGCGTTGTGCTTGCCGTGTGCCGCGATGCCAATTTCAGAGGGCAGGGCCGCTACACCAGAGGTTGGGTAGATAACGCCAAGCGGCTGCCCCGCCTGTTTTGCACCATAGTATGCTGAGTCCTGAATAATAGCGAACTCACGAGCGCCGGTTTCAACGCTGTTCAATGTAGGATCATTCGTCTGAAAGATTTTGAGGCCGTTTGCCTTCAAACCTGTGAAGAATGCCTTACCTTGATCTTCGCCACCCAGGGCCTGGGACACTCCCGCAATGAAGGGATATGAAGGGCCAGAAAATGCTGGATCATTCGCCGCGACCAGGTTTTTGTACGCAGGATTCAGCAGGTCTTTCCAGTCTTTGGGCAAACCCGCAGATGGAATGTGGTTCGTGTTGTAGACAATCACTCCCGCCGCCGTAATGCCCGTCGGATAATAGGCATGGTCAGTGGGAACCACACTTGCACCCAGGCTAGTATAGTTGCCAATATTCGGCGAACTCCACTTAAGTAGCTGCCCCTGGTCATCCAGCGTCTGCATAGTTACGTTACCATCGAACCAGACAGCATCCCACTGCGCATTATTTCCCTCCGCTGAAATTTTCGCCAGCAGATTACCGGTACTGTCGTCTACCAGTTTGGTTGTAATGCCTGTTTGCTGCTGGAAAGCCTTCGCGGCATCGGAGTCATATCCTTGCGCAGAGTAGAGCGTAAAGCCTGTACTTTTATCGCAAGTTGTAGAAGAGGACGCACTTGCAGAACCACTGGCGGCGCTTGTACTACTACCACAGGCGGCAAGAAATGCCACAATGGACAACAATGAGAAAAACAGCATTGCCTTTTGTGCCACACGTTCGCGCTTGAAAAATAAAGGGAATATGTGCATACGGAAAATATCTCTCCTTGAAGCATAGGAAACCAAACTACCTGTTACATCAGGAAGCTTATATAGAGCTTAGCGAATGAATATTAAAGCCATGTTATATCCATGTAAAATTTGTCGGTTACATTTGGCAGCTAAATGCATGTGGCATTCGTGTACATACCAGAACTGAATTTCGTAGTTGACGCGGCCACTCCTACCTGCTATCATGAAGCACGAAAAGGACTTTTCAGAGATGTGTAATCGTAAGGTAAAAGAATATGAGCGAACAACATTCGTGGCGTGACCTGCTGAGAATAATCATCAACGATACTCACGAAAGACAACGCATTGCCAGCGAACTGGGGCTTAACCCGATCACGCTCGTGCGTTGGACGACCCAGGAAACTGACCCTCGTCCACAAAATCTACGCCGACTGCTGGACGCAATACCGCAACATCGCGATCAAATGCTTGAATTGATTCGCGATGAGGACGGCTTTGAAGAATTTTCCAATGCAGGGATGGATGATTCTTCAAAAGACATTCCGGCCTTCTTTTGCACAAGTGTCTTCACCGCTCGCGCTGCAACAAATGATAGTATGCGCTACAGGACAACCTGTAATATGGTGTTGCAGCAAGCGCTTGGACAATTGGACCCTGACCGGACAGGCATGTCTATCACCGTAGTACGCTGCATGCCCCCCCGCGATGAACATACGAGAATTCGCAGCCTGCGCGAAAGCCTGGGGCAGGGAACGCCACCCTGGCAAGCGGATTTAGAGCAGCAAGCAATGTTCCTGGGAGCAGAGTCTCTGGCTGGCTACGTCGTAGCGAGCAGTCGTCCCTTCGTTACCCAAAACGTTGATAACGATCAGAGCTATGTGCCGCTGGCTAGAGGGAAATACGAAAGAAGCTCGGCTATTTATCCAATCCTCTACGCGGGCCGCACAGGCGGCTGTCTCATCGTCTCAAGCGCCCAGTACAATTATTTCCTCTCACAATCCCGTCTTAATCTCATCAAGAACTACGCTGACCTGATTGCGGTCGCTTTTGAGCCAGAAGAATTTTACAACCCTGAAGATCTCGAATTATGGATAATGCCAGATCAAGAGATACAAAAACAACATTTCGCTAATTTCCGGCAGCGTGTTGCCACTGTGATGCTTGAAGCAGCAAGAAACAAACGGGCAATCAACACTATCGAAGCCGAAAAAATCGTCTGGCGACAATTGGAGGATGAGCTGATCGAAGTAATGCTGAACGAGTTTGCGAACACGTAGGACGTATTCAGCAGAGTGAGAACAACCACTATGTTTGACGATTTTACTGACAGCATAAACCCTTACTGGTCACAAACATGTCTTGGCACGGGAACGCTGCAAAGCGCTACATCCGCCTTGCGCATGTCTATACCCTCCGCCAAAATGGGAGCGTATAGTGATGCGCAAATAGACGATTATGCCGGCCACACACGCAGGAACTTTCCGTGGCAACCGCCATTGTATATGGAAGTGCGGGCTCGCTCATCTCATCCGGCCGCAACAACTCAGAGTACTGTTGAAAGCAGCAATATCTTACGCGGAACAGCAGGCTTTGGCTTCTGGAACTATCCGTTCTCAGTACGTGGGGATATTTTGATGCTACCCGAAGCTATCTGGTTCTTTTATGCCTCACCACCCTCAAACATGGCGCTTGTGCCAGATGTCCCGGGTTGGGGATGGAAAGCTCAAGTCGTCCATAGCATGCGTGCTGAATCTTTAGCCGCAACTGCTCCAATGGCTCTTTCGGCAGCATGGGCACGATTGACCGGAGAAACTGGCCCGGCGGCACACTGGATGCAACGATTGAGCGGCGCATCTGAAGCTATCCTCAACATCGCAATGGATGAGTGGCACACCTATCGTATTGAGTGGCAACACGACAAAGCCACATTCTGGGTAGATGGTCTACTGGTACATACTGTTCTTCATCCACCAACACGCCCACTGGGCTTCGTCGCCTGGCTGGATAATCAATTCGCGGTCGCCACACCGCGTGGAGTCCTACGCTTTGGCACTGTAGCCAGTGGTCCCCAATGGTTTGAACTCGACTCTGTCATGATTGTACACGGGTAATTCAGCGTTGTAACAGAATAAGCTGCATTTCGTGCAGCTTATTCTGTTACAACGCCGAATTACCCGTGCGTACTACTTTTCGGCTAGCGGCAAAATCTCATCAATGATGCCGTACTCCATAGCCTCTTCTGGACTCATGAAGTAGTCACGCTCGGTATCACGCCGGATGCGTTCAAGCGGCTGCCCGGTATGATGCTGAATAATGCCATTCAGCACATCGCGGGTATGGAGAATCTCTCGCGCATGTATATCAATATCCGTCGCCTGCCCACCAATACCGCCCTGAATGAGTGGCTGGTGAATATGGATACGTGCGTGAGGTAATGAACGGCGCAATCCCTTATCGCCAGCCATCAGGAGCATACTGCCAAAACTCGCGGCAAAGCCGACGCACGTTGTGGCTATCGGACAAGACAAACTACGCATAGTATCGTAAATCGCCAGACCAGCAGTCACCTGCCCACCGGGAGAATTGATGTAGACATTGATTTCGCGCGGACCATCCTCCGAAGCCAGGAACAACAACTGGGCTACGACAAGATGCGCCATCGTATCCTCAATCGGGCCGTTAATCATGATAATACGTTCCCGCAACAGGCGTGAGAAAATGTCGTAAGCTCGTTCCCCACGTCCCGTGGTCTCAATCACCGTTGGCACAAACAAACTTGATGACATAGCATTCCTCCTTGCTACATTTTCTGTCGTATAAAGTAATACAAAACAGTTGAACCTTTGCCGGATGTTGTTTGCTCCAACACTCCTACCAGCGACCAACCCTCCGCGCCTAACTCATTGAGCAGTGCGGCATCGGGCAAAGCCTCTTCACGAGTATCAATACTCAACACACGGTATTCCCAGCGTGGCAATTCTACCGGTAACTGTTCATAAACTATCGGTAACGGTAAGCTCATACGGTCATGCGTTTGTTCAGACATGATAGTATGAGAAGGTAAATGTACAAACATCCTGTACCTCCTTCTGGGTGCGATAAATCGAACCCCTACATTGGACGCTATCAATTGCGCCTCTACTTGTAATATCTTGAATATATCATGCTGTTAGCGTATAATCATAGAGAGAAACTATGCTGGTAGCATGTATTTATATTGAGCTATGCCGTAAGCATAGGTATAGCTGGAAGGGAAAAAGCCATGGCGAGTTTAGAAGAGATTATCGGGCGGGTAATCCGTCGTGAGCGACAGAATCGTCGCTTGACTATCAAAGAATTAGGCGATAAAGCAGGGCTTTCGGAAATCTACGTAGGCGAGATAGAACGGGGGCAGAAATATCCATCCAGCAAAGTGTTGGAGAGCCTGGCAAAAGCTTTAGATATTGATCTGGCCGACTTGCTGGAACTGATGGCGGAAGAGATTCGCTACGAACGCGAACCCCAACTGGCTAAAAACGCTATTGGCTTCACCATCCCCTCAACCCCTGGACAACCGCGCCGCCTGATCGTCAAGAAAATGGTCAACATGCTCGATGAAGGTGCCATCGAAAGCCTCGCTGACTACAGCGCCTTTCTACTTTCAAAGCACATGGATCCGCAATTATAACGAAATAACTCGCCCATGTAGGTGTACGGTAAACCGGCACCTACATGGGCTTGTCCGCATTCCCATCACTTTTATGAATTGGTTTAATGATGCGGAGACGGACGCGATAAATCGGTCCCTACCAGCAAACACCAACTACGTTATTAACGTTAAAACCAGCGCAGACGCCGGCGCGGACGACGTGCATAGCCACCGCGCCGGTAGTAGTAGCGCGAATAGCGACGGTTTACATGGCGATAGGCAAACCTGCTCCAGATGAAGACAAGAATGGCCGCGACAATAATCGTACTGATAATCGGCACGCCATAGAAAAATGGTTCACCGGGAATGTGGAAATGCAGGAGACCAACGATGATGAAAATGGCAAGGAATCCTACAATAATGGCTCCGATGATACCATCAGGCGCTCGCCTTCCTGCTAGAAGTTCCCCAATAAAGCCAATGGCTAAGGCAATCAGTAGCCAGATGAGTATTTGCGTTAACGAGATTACCATATGCGTTTACCTCCTTGTAGGTCATAAGTATGCTTTCATAAGCGTGCATTAGTAGTAACACGCAGACCCAGCCATTCTATATTCAAGAAACACAGCTTTTTGTGCGAAAAACACTTTTCTCAGGAAAGTCTAATCTGAACGGCTTAACGCGCAACATATGACTGCACTGTCCGTGACCTTCTCTTATCAAGCCACTGCGCTATCACACCGGTTGCCCAGCGATACAGGAAAATGAACAAGAACAGGTAGATTGCACCCTCGAGATAGCCGCCAAGCACATCGGTTAACCAGTGGTCACCGAGGTAGATGCGCGAGTAACCAATGGCAATAATATCGAAAACTGCGTACAATTGGAACGGCAACAGCCACCAGTGATAGCGCCATTCGCGCACCGGTTTGGTGAAGCTGAGATAGAGCAAGAAACCATAGTAGACAATATCATGCTCTGTATGCCCCGAAGGGAAAGTAGGGAACGGCACAAGTGGCGTGTGCAATTGAATGGGTTCGGTATGCGGATTCGGTCGCGGACGCCCCACAATTTCGTCAGACAGAACGTTCAGACCTGTCGAACTCATCACAGCAATTGCCAGGAAAATGGCAGACATAACCCAGAGAACGGCTGCTGAGCGACGCAATTTAGCAATCAAACCTATCAGCAACAAACCAACAACCCAGACAAGTAGAGCAACTGCCGATGGGATAGGATTGTTCAAAAGACTGGGAAAATTCAATACATCTAAGACTGGTATAGGCGTATTCGCATGTTGCACAGCCTCGGTTGTTGACAAATCAACGGGGTAAGGCTGAGGATGCAAATGAATGATAACACAGGCAATAATGAATATAATCAGGCCAAGCACCCACAAAACTACCTCTAAACGACGACGCTTTCGCGCATCCTGACGATTCTCACCGCCAGCAGTCGTCGTCTCAGTAGGCATTTGCATGCCCTTTGGATGAGTTGCACTGGACATAACTAACCTTCCTTCTCTCTTTACTAAGAAAATGTATGAACTTATGAACTACTGAGTACATACACGGATAGATTAGCTTTATCGCATACAACCCTCTCTGCCCTACCCTACTCCTTCAAATAGATGCCCATGTTGCCGCAATACTGTCACCGCCTGTTGTAACATCTCCTCTTTCACCAGAATATAGTCGGTGTCATAGGTCGAGAGCGCAAAAATGGCAATGCCAGCCGAGGCAAGCGGTGCAGCTAAAGCGGCAAGAATGCCTGTTAACGAAAAATCCAACGGCCCTTGCACCTTCATTGCTCTCCAGTTCCGTTCGCACTGTACATCATGCGGCACGTTCCCGCTCGCGCACACGACAGAAAGCTCATCCGCCGTAAACGTCACCGAAAGCAACGACTTATGCTGCCAGACCCATAGCGGAACATCCTCTGACGGCAACATACGGCACACAGCAAGTTTGTCCGGCAACACGATTAATTGCATACAATATCCTTTCAAAACATTAATAACAGCTTTCAGGGCAGCTTTCAGGGGAGATGGCGACCACAAGGGTCGCCACTACAATGATACGTCCAAACATGTCCATTGACAGTAACCCAAAACATATGTGCTATTAAAAAGTACTTCCAGCAAACAAACCGTATAAAAAGATTATACCGATGAAAAAGGAACATACAACATGGCCGACACACAAATCACCCAGGAAGATCTCGCCAGATAATGTTATAAGCGAGGATCAACAGGCTCACTTTCGAGGGCCAGCACGCCGAATGTACATTCGTGAACGCGACGTAGAGGCTCCCCCTGAATGAAACGTTCCAGGGCTTCTACGCCGAGAGCGAATTCGCGTTGCGCTAACGAACGTTTGGTGCCGAGACGACGCCAGCGCAAACGAGCAATGTTCTCGGGCATATCGTAATCAGGGCCATAAATGATACGCAGGTATTCTGGCCCACGGCACTTGATTGCTGGCTGCACCAGACCACGAGCGCCGCGCACGATAAAATCGCAAGGCTTGACGACCATTCCTTCACCTCCACGACCAGTCAAGCTTGCCCACCATGCAGTACCCTCTTCTATGCTGGCGGTGTCAGTAACATCCACCAGTGTATAAGGCGTAGCCAGCAGCAGTTGCGTATCGGCCTGGCAAAGATTGGCAAGCGTATCCATGTGCCACTGATGATTCTTGTTCGTATGCGTTTCCCCTTGCGTCGCTAGAATATGGAAAGGAGCAAGTTTAAGGTCCGCGACCGAATGCACAGGCCAACAATACCGACGATAGGCAGAGACATAGCGTTCTGCTCGCTCTTTGCGCTGCCGGTAACTCTCTAAAAGCGCATCAGTATCGCGCCCGGCCTGTGTCGCTGTCTCTAAAAGGGCTACAGATTCATCAAGAGTAGCACGAGCAGCAGAACCGACAGCGGCATATTGGCGCAACAATAACCCTTGCGCCTTCACCGACCACGGCATCAGTTCGCAATCCAGGCACACCCACTCAGTTGAGTAGCTTTGCCAGAAATTGACCGCATCCAGTGCCGCTCTCACCCGTGCCAGAAGTTCAGCTTCCAGCGCGGCACCATCAAAGAAACGGCGTCCAGTGCGTGTATAGCAGATACCGCTATTTTCACCCGTAATACCGAAGCATATGCGGGCCGCGTCCTCATTGCGACAGACAATTACGACAGCGCGAGAACCCATGTGTTTTTCTTCGCATATCACCGTCTGCACGCCTTCATTGCGATAATAAGCAAATGCCTCGGCTGGATGTTCCAGCAAACCCGGTTCCTTGCTCGTTTCGCATGGCGACATCGTTGGTGGCAAGTAAATGAGCCAACGAGGATTGGCGGCGAAACGACTCATCACCTCCAACGCGGCAATCGCATTCTCTTCTCGGATGGTAATATTATGGTGCAGGCGGGTACTGATAATACGTCGCCCCGCCACATCCCCCATATCCAGAATATCATCATATTGCTGCTGTGCTGTTAATGCCGGCGATGAAGAATTCGCGAGTAGAAATGGTCGGGCCGGTTCGCAATAGGTATGCGCGGCAGGAACCGAAACAATCTCCATCTCAGGGTAACGCAGCGCAGTCAATTTGCCGCCAAAAACGCAGCCCGTATCAATATTGATGGTACGATTTAACCACTCCGGTTCAGGAACCGTCGTATGCCCATAGACAACAATAGCCTTGCCACGATATTCAGCTGCCCAATTGAAGCGCACTGGCAATCCAAACTCGTCGGTTTCTCCCGTCGTCTCTCCATACAGGGCAAAATCACGCACCGCTCGTGAGCCGCGCCCCTGCATCGAAGCCCTCATCCCAGCATGAGCCACGACCAGCTTGCCATCATCTAAGACATAGTGGCTTACGAGATCATCTATGAAATGTATCACGCGCTCGCGAAATGCTGGTGGCTCTTGTCCCAACTGCTCCAACGAGGCCGCCAGCCCATGTGTGACATGCACATCATGCCCGCGCAGTTTGCGCAGCAATTTGACATCATGGTTGCCAGGAACACACAGTGCCACGCCCTCCTTCACCATATCCATCGCGAGCCGCAATGTTTCCAGCACCTTTGGCCCACGATCAACAAGGTCGCCCACAAACACAATTTTGCGCCCCTGTGGATGCTGCGCATGATAACGCGGTTCAATTTCATTTTGCAGCGTTATCGCATAACCAAGTCGCGAAAGCAATGCCCACAATTCGTCAAAACAGCCATGTACATCGCCAATAATATCGAACGGGCCATGCTCATATTTCAAATTGCACCAGAGCGGTTGGCGTTCGATCTCAACGCTATCCACCTGATCGGGCGTGGTGAGAACATAGAAATTCGAGAAACCTTCACGGCGCAAACTATGCAACGAACGTCGCAACATACTCATCTGCCGCCGTACAACATGTGGCCCGAAATCGCGGTCCGGGCGATAGCGATTGCGCTCCTGGCACAGTCTCTCCGGCAGGTCAAACACAATAGCGACAGACAGCGCGTGATACTCACGGGCCAGCGCCAGCAACGTTCTCCGATCTTCCATCTGCACATTCGTTGCGTCTATCACTGTCAGTTTCCCCAACGCCAGCCGTTTTCCCGCGAGAAAATACACAAGTTCAAACGCTTCTTTTGTAATCGTCTGATCGTTCTCATCATCTGATACCAGCCCACGACAAACATCCAAGGAGATAATCTCGGTCGGCTTAAAATGTTTCTTCGCAAACGTTGATTTGCCAGAGCTGGAAGCTCCAATTAATATTACCAGTGAGAGTTCGGGGACGATCAATTTCAATGCATCACCTTATTCTACATTCTTCGTAAAAACGCCCATCTGCGACGGCGCACCTGGCACACCATCTTCCGGTCCAAGGGGCGAGAACGCTACTGAGTAGCCAAAACGGTCCGCCACACGTCTGGCCCAATGCTCAAATTCGGCGCGTGTCCATTCAAAGCGGTGATCCTTGTGATGAAATGTACCCGCGTGCAGCCTCTCAAATTTGACATTGTACTCGGCGTTGGGCGTCGTAATCACCACTGTCGCGGGTTGGGCAAACTCGAACAATACACGCTCGAAGGCGCTCAGTTGGGCTGGGTCAAGATGCTCAATCACCTCGACCACTGCTGCCGCATCGTAGCCTTCTAGCCGTTTGTCGCGATAGGTCAACGCCCCATGAATAAGCGTAATGCGCTCCTTCTGCATCGCAGCCATCTGCTCAAAGTGCAAGCGGCGTTGTGCCAGTTCCAGCGCACGATAAGAAACATCCACGCCGACAATTTGCTCAAATTGTCTCTGCTTCAACAACAGCCTTAGCAAACGACCTTCGCCGCAACCCAGGTCAAGCACACGCCGCGCTCTACTGGCAAGCAATACCCGCGTAACAGCATCCAATCGCTGCTCATGCAAGCTGCGCTGTCCCTCTGTAACCTCATCTTCACATACCTTTTCTACTGCCGTTTCATCACCCTCAATTGCCTCTTCTGCCTCCTCTGGGATGAGCCGTGCCAGGGCATCTCGCGTGAGGTTTCGTTTATGTTTCAGGTAGCGCTGGGCAATCAATTCTCGTTCCGGGTGCGTCTCCAGCCAACCGTTGCCATGCCGCAACAGTTTCTCGACCTCATCTTCGCCTATCCAGTAATGTTTATCGTCATCCAGCACAGGTATCAACACATACAGGTGCGTCAATAATTCACAGAGGCGACACGTGTTTTGCAACGCGATACTATAATAAGGACTCATACCCCACTCCGGGTGTTGCTCATCCAATATATGCTGCGTCGCCGTCACAGCATATCCCAGTGGCTCAAACAGTTGCTTCAGCAACGTTTCGCCACCACGACACGGCACAACCGTAATCTTCGCCGCTAATGGTAACGGCTGCTCAACCAGCGCAGGTCTTTTCGTACACCGTCCCTGCAAAGCCGTCCCAAATACTTCCGCGATAGCCACGCTCAAAAACGACGATGCCGCATACGGACGATCATTCACATACTGATCTACTGCCAGCGCATGTTCCCGGCTGCGCACCAGGGAAACCGTATCAACGTCCAGCAACAATGCCGCCGTACAACGCTCAGAACTTGCCTCTGGATAAAAAACATGCGCCCGACCAAACGAAAGCGAAAACGACTGCACATTCGCGGGATTTTTATGCAACAAAAACCCTATATCAGTCGCGGGTCGGTACGTCGTAGTGATCGTCAGCAGCATGAGTTTCCTTTTTCACCTGTTGTTGCCTGTGGGAATATGAGGCAAATTGTACCATTGCCTATGGTTATTTGCAAGCATTTCACACGAACACATGAACACATGGGCGGGGCTGTTGCAAGGTCGGGGGAGATGGCGACCCTTGTGGTCAATACATCTCACTTAAGGACAAATGGGGGAAAGAGAAGACAAGAGAGCTCCTGATCTGGCACAATACCAGCAAGCAAAAAAAGAAGGAGCTTTCTGATGTACAG